>PPYF01027352.1_pt1 | contig 25358 bp, 26 predicted proteins | sample 1559871 | NCBI WGS metagenome assembly PPYF01 (sample SAMN08240021, study PRJNA423297) | Human gut metagenome, whole genome shotgun sequencing project. | reverse complement strand
CTCTATATCGTTGAAAGGCTCTTCTGATAGTACTACACCGTATTGCGAGGCTGTCAGTTCGCTGTAATCGGCTACAAAACAGTCTTGGTCAAGCATCCTTGCCTTCTTGAAACGTTTGAGTACTTTGTGCATACCGATTTTAATTTCAGATTATTTTAATGTCACCAAAGTATTGAAGTCGCTCATAATATTGCTCATCACTCGGTCGAAATAGTTGCCTCTTACCAGGCCATTCTCGTCCTGAATGGTGACATTGCGCGTGCCGTCATAATTTTCGATATATCCGTCACGCAGTTCCCATACTGCAACTTTGTTCGGGTCCATCCATGATTCTTCGGTAAAGTCGAGTTCGAGCGGCCCGGCTTCGTCTTCTTCCTGCTTTATATTTCCCGATACGGTGTATGCAAGCATACAGTTGTTGAGCGCATAGAGTATGAACGGACTGTGGGTGGTGACTACAAGTGTGTCGCGTTCGTGGTTAATCATGGCAAGAATGTCGTATATTAGTCCGGCCTGGGTGAGTGGGAAAAGATTCTGTTCAGGTTCCTCTATAACGATATTGGAAAAATCGGCTTTTCCGGCACTTTGGTTGAGTCTTTGTAGGAGAGGGTTTGAGACATCACCTTTTTCGGCAGCTTCGATTAGTGCGGCCAAGGTCTTTTCATCGAGTTCTATTCGCCTGGAGTTGCCCTTGCGTATTTTTTCGTACTTTTCATATGAATAGTCATCATCGTGGGTATAAATCCACTTTGTCATGTAGTTGAGCAATACATATAGCGGGGTGGCCGACTGCAGTCCGCTCGATGCCTGGTCGAGGTGGATTTCCTTGCCGTCAGACATGATAAGCATATTCTCGCGGTCGTTTTCTCGGAAATAGTAGCTCACGCCGAGGTTGCGTAGCTGCAGGGCTCTCTCGCGTCCGAATTTGGTGCGGATGTTAAGCCAGTCAAAGAGGAAATTACGCAGATAGAATTGCGGCCACTGCAGCGTTGCGATGCCCGGTAGGGCAATCACATTGCGTTCGGCGGGAATATATGTGTTTTTTGAGACACGGGCTGTGTCGAAATGCTCTGTGCGTGATATGTCAACCTTGCTGTCGCAGTAGTCGAGCCTGATGGCATGGCCGTAATAATGGAACTCCGATTTTTCGGAGAAATAGTCAGCCATATTGTGATATTTTATGAGCACCTGCACAATCAGGCTTTTGTCAACATGGTCGAGGCCCTGGCGTATTATCAGGTCTTTCTCAAGCCATTGGCAGAAGCTGATGATTTTTGCAAAGGTGCTTTTACCCGAACTTTGCGGACCGATGAAGACATTAATCTGCTTGAGGTTGATATCGACATCTTTCAGAGGGCCTATGTTTTTTATAATCAGTCGCGACATATTATTTTTTTTGCAAATATAATTATTGCAAAACCAAAAAGCAAGTGCCATTTTGGAAAAAAAGTAGTAACTTTACGCAATAATGTAATCCGCCCCCCTCCGGTGCCGCGGTCTAATAATGAAAAACGCCGACAATATAATATAAATCAATATGCCAAGTTCTGCTAAACCAAGACTGTATCACTTTGATATAATCAAAGGCGTGGCTATATTTTTGGTTGTGATGGGGCATGTGCTTACAATGTGTGTGCGCTCTATCGACCGTGCCACTGTATTTAAAATTATAGGGCAGATTCACATGCCGCTGTTTTTCTTTATAAGCGGATGGTTCACCTATCGCCTTGGAGCGGATGGTAGGGTCAAGATGCCCTCCATAAAGCCAAGGGCATTGCAATTGCTCTTGCCGATGTTTGTTGTTAGCACACTGTGGATATATTATTTCCCGCATTCGGGTCTGGAATCTCCACTTGACTCCACTTGGCACGGGTTGTGGAGCGACTGTTGGAAAAACGGATATTGGTTTACACTTGTGTTGTTTGAAATCATTCTGTGCTATTGTGCCTCAATTCCTTTGCTTCGAAGGGCTACTTCAGCTATAGTGGCTTGTGGAGCCGGAGCGTTGGTGTGGAGTGTGATGTTGATAGTATCGTATGCCTTCGGCGCTTATTCGGACGCTATGAACCGTTGGGGCAGTTTTGGCCTTGCGGTTTCTTTCTTCCCTGCGTTTTACTTTGGCGTCCTCGGTTCGCGTTATAAAGACACATTTATGCCGGCGGTTCGCAAAAGTAGTATGCAGACCGTGGCAATCTTAATATTTGCAATTACCCTCTACTATTGCTGTTGGCCATGGGAGTTCCCTGATAATCAAGTCTTGGCAGTGCTTGTTCCTCCGGTAATGCACATATCGCTTGCCGTGATAGTACTGAATGTATTTGAGGCTTGGAGCCGTAAAGCCACGTCGCCGGAAGCCGGAATATTGGCTCGTTCATCAGCCTCATGGTGGATGCTCCTCGGCCGCGAAAGTCTCAGCATATATCTTCTGCACTATTTCTTCCTTTTCCCAATGGGCGCTTTCCGTCCCTGGCTCGAATCAATGAATGTGGCCATTGTTCCCCTGACGGCTTTCGCCGCTATATGGGCTACGCTTATTATATGCTGCGTGCTGGCGGTGATAAAAATAATCATGCCGGCTAAGGGTGTGGCGCTGATGCTGGCGGGGAAGAAGTAGTTATTTAAGGTCTTTAAAGTCTTTTGGGACCTTAAGGACTTTAAGGGCCTTAAAGACCTTAATAGTCCTTAATACCCTCTTTGCTTTTTACGGAGGGCTGTCATGCGCTCTGAGAAGCCTCCGTTTTTGATGAAGTCTTGCGACAGCCGTTCAAGCTGCCTGAAAAGTAGATAGTCTGCCTGTACCATCTGGTCAATGGTACGGTCGCCCTTTGTGAGAAAGCGATTGCAGAAATCAAATGTTATCTGATAAATAACATCTGTCTTTTGATAGCTTAAAAGCATCTTATAATTACCGGTTTGTGGTATCAGCTCATTCATGATAAAAGACTTTGACGTTTATTTTGCAAAGATAATCATTTATTTCAATGATTTTACCTAAATTTGCAGCTGACATTTTGTATCTCAAATCTATACCATTTTTACTATGAAATTATTTAGAAAGCTTGCATTTATTATGACAACAGCCGTTGTTTTAATGTCTTGTACGCAACGCGGAGTTTCGGTTGCTGATTACGGCGTAATTCCATTGCCGAGAACCGTCAATCTTGATAACAATGCTGATGGCTTCAGGCTTGAGAATGGCACTGCTTTGGTCTATCCATCGGGTGATTCGGTTATGAAGCGGAATGCAGAGCTTTTTGCCGGGTATGTCATGGACCTCACAGGCTTGAAACTCAAATTGAACGATGGTGGGAAGAAAGACAATGCGATTGTTCTGCACGACAATCTTGCTGATTCCTGCAGTGAAGCTTATCGTATTTCGGTCTATGCGGATAGTATCGTAGTTAACGGTGCTTCTGCTGCCGGAGTCTTTTATGGTCTTCAGACTTTGCGTAAGGCTATAACACCCGAACCCAATCGCGGTGAAAATGATATCCTTTTCCCTGCTGGTGAAATATACGATTACCCTCAGTTTGCCTACCGTGGAGCTCATTTTGACACATCTCGACACTTTTTCACTCCTGATTCGGTGAAAATGTTTATCGACATGATAGCTCTTCACAATATCAATAAGTTTCATTGGCATATAACTGATGACCAGGGGTGGAGAATTGAAATCAAGAGCCGCCCCGAATTGGCGGAGAAGGGACAGTGGCGAAGCGGAACCGTAATAGTTACTACAGATGAAGAGGGTCGCGCTCATTTCAATGATTACGACAGCATTCCTTACGGAGGCTATTACACTCAGGAACAAGTGCGCGACATTGTGAAATACGCTGCCGACCGCCATATAACAGTTATTCCCGAGATTGATATGCCCGGCCACATGCAGGCTGCCCTGGCTATATATCCCGAGCTTGGATGTACCGGCGGTCCATACGAAGTGTGGCGTCGGTGGGGTGTTTCGGATGATGTTCTTTGCGCCGGTAACGACAGTGTGTATAAGTTTATTGAGGATGTGCTTGGCGAAATTGTAGAACTGTTCCCTTCTGAATTGGTTCATATTGGTGGTGACGAATGTCCTAAGGTGCGTTGGAAAGAATGTTCCAAGTGTCAGTCAATGATTAAGAAGCTTGGCCTTAAGTCGGACAGTCACGGCACAGCTGAACAGAAACTGCAAAGCTATCTTATGGGCTATGCGGCCGATTTCCTCAGTAGGCATGGCCGTAAGATTGTCGGCTGGAACGAAATGCTTGAGGGCGGTCTTCCCGATGGGGCGGTGGTAATGTCGTGGACTGGTTTGAACGGTGCTGTAGAAGCCGCCCGTCAAGGGCACGATGCCATATTGACACCTTGCAAGTACTTTTATTTCGATTTTGTACAGGCTGATAAGAAAATAGAGCCACAGGGTGCGACATGGGGAGGCCCCACGACTGTGGAGGACGTGTATAACTTCAACCCGGCTCCCGAAGGCTTATCTGAGTCAGAATTAAACCATATTGTCGGTGTACAGGCTAATCTATGGTGCGAATATGTAACGACAATGCGTCACGCCCAATATATGGAATTGCCGCGTATGGCAGCCCTGGCCGAGGTGCAGTGGCGTCCTTACGGTGAAAAGAATTACGAAGAATTTTTGACTCGCTTGCTCCGACTCGCCACCCATTACGATGCAATGGGATATAATTATGCTAAACATGTGTTTAATAAGGATAAATGATGGTTTATGAATAAGTTATTATTATTGTTTTTTCTCCTTATCGCGACTTCATTTCCGGCTTTTTGCGGTAATGACGGCCTTTACGATGTATATTTGCTTATAGGCCAGTCGAACATGGCCGGACGCGGGCAGTTTGAGGCTAAGGACACCATAGAAGCTATTGAAGGTGTTTGGCTTCTTGACTCTGTGGGCACACCCGTGCCTGCTGTGGCACCACTCAATCGTTACTCGTCAGTTCGCAGAGACATTCGTATTCAAGGCTATAATCCCGGTATAGAATTTTCGCGCATAATGCGCGGACGCTCCGGAAAGCCAATTTTGCTTGTGGTTAATGCCCGTGGAGGTTCTCATATAAAGCAGTGGCAACCTGGCGCGAAAGAGGAATATTTTGAGGAAGCTGTAGAACGTACTCTTGCTGCATTAAAATATGGCGATCTTAAAGCAATACTTTGGCATCAGGGAGAGACTGATGTTCAAAGACATACCGAAAATTATCCGGAATTATTCCAAACTATGATTTCTGAATTAAAGAAGAAACTCGGTGTAGGGAATGTCCCGGTTGTTCTCGGTCAGATTGGACAATGGAACTGGGCTGAAAGGAACGATATTGATTGCTTCAATGACTCTATATTACCTGAGACAGTAAAATTAGTGCCTAACTCGACTTATGTAAGTAGCCGTGGACTGAAGCGCCGATTCAAGGATAATGAGCGTGACCCTCATTTTGGCCGTGAAGCACAGCAAGAACTTGGAAGAAGATATGCCGATGCTGTGACTATACTGAAAGATTCTGTTTATATAGCAAAATTTAAGAATGACCGAAAAGCTGCAATCAGTTTTACTTTTGATGACGGTGACGAAGACCACGCGCTCCTTGTGACTCCGGAGCTTGAAAAACGAGGCTTTCGTGGTACATTCTGGATAAATGGCATGAAAATCAGTAAAGGCGATTCCGTACGTCCGCGTGCTACATGGAATCAACTATGTCTGATGGCTAAAAACGGGCATGAAATATCAAATCATTCCTATACTCACGGTAAACTTGTGAGAATGGATAGCCTTCAGGTAGAACGTGAGGTGCAGATTAACGACAGCATTATTGAGGCCAATGTCGGTATAAGGCCATTGACATTCTGTTATCCTTTTAATGCAACCACACCCTTGGTTAAAGAAATCGCTTCCAGAGGTCGTGTAGGCACACGCTTGTTCCAGACCGCTATGGGACAGGCAAATAATAAGTCTACTGAAGAATCATTACATAATTGGTTAAATAATTTGTTGGATAACGGCGAGTGGAGTGTGACAATGATTCATGGCATAACCAAAGGCTATGACAAGTGGAACAACCCACAATTGCTTTGGAATCTTTTCGACAAGGTAAAGAGCCTTGAAGACTCGGTTTGGGTTGATACATTCAAGGAGATTTCAACATATCGTGAGGAACGGGACAATACCTCCATCGAAGTCGTTCCGACAGATTACGGAATGGATATAAAGGCAATATGCGGCCTTGACAGGTCATTATTCAACGAACCTTTAACCATCGTGGTGAAAGGCGATTGGGAAGACAAACAAATATCGGCCACTTACGAGGGCATGCCTGTTCCGACCGAGGTTAAAGGTGATAAGTTGTTATTGAATGCATCGCCGTATTCTGAGTTGATAAGATTGGAAATCAAATAAGCGATTTTCAAAAATTATCATTTTTCACTTCTCCTGCGCGATTTTTCGGGGATTTTGCCTAAATTTGTATTTTAATTAAAAAGAATACTTATGGCCAAGGTAAAACCTAAGAAAGCCCTCGGGCAGCATTTTTTGACTGATATGAACATTGCCGCCCGTATTGCCGCTACCATTGACGATTGTCCCGATTTGCCTGTGGTGGAGGTTGGTCCCGGCATGGGAGTGCTCACACGGTTTTTACTCGAAGCCGGCCGCAACCTGACGGTAGTAGAGCTTGACTCGGAAAGCGTGGAGTATCTGAAGGCCGGTCATGTACCGGGACTGGATGCCTCGCGCATAATAGAGGCTGATTTCCTTCGTCTCGACCTTGCCTCGCTTACCGGTGGTGAAAAGATGCGCCTGATAGGTAATTACCCTTATAATATATCCTCTCAGATATTTTTTAAAGTACTTGACAATCGCGATATTGTTGAAGAATGCACCGGAATGCTGCAGCGTGAAGTCGCTGAGCGTATCTGTGCGAGGGAAGGCAGCAAGACCAGAGGCATATTGAGCGTGTTGCTGCAGCTTTGGTATGACTGCGAATATCTTTTCACCGTTCCAGAACACGTTTTCAATCCGCCGCCAAAGGTAAAGAGCGGTGTGTTGCGTCTTCGTCGTAACAATGTCTCCGACCCCGGGTGCGACTTCACTCTGATGCGCAATGTGGTGAAGGTGACTTTCGGCCAAAGACGCAAGACAATTCGCAATTCGGCCAAGTCGCTTCTGCCGCCAAACGTACCTTTCCCTGCTGACTGTCCCCTTGGAGCATTGCGCCCTGAGCAACTTTCGGTAGAGCAATTTGTTGAACTTACAAATATTATAGCTTCCCTGCGAGCTAAGCCTTGAGTGTTATGAAAGAATTTACTCCGGAACAGCTTGATGAAATACGCGGCATAATCCAGAAGAAGGATGTTGCAGAAGCCAAGGAGCAGTTGTCGTTGCTGCACCCTGCCGACATTGCCGAGCTTTATCAGAATCTCGACCTTGAGGAAGCTGAGTTTCTTTATAAGCTTCTTGATGAAGAGACGGCTGCCGATGTGCTTATGGAGCTTGACGAGGACGACCGTCTCAAGCTTCTCGAGGATATGCCCACCGAGGAAATCGCCAAGCAAATCGAACACCTCGACTCGGATGATGCCGTTGACGTCATGCAGCAACTCGATGAGGAAGACCGCGACGAGATTCTTTCTCACCTTGATGATGTAGAACAGGCCGGCGACATCATCGACCTTCTGAAATACGACGAGGATACTGCCGGTGGCTTGATGGGAACGGAAATGATTGTGGTAAATGAAAACATGTCCATGCCTGAGTGTATTAAGGAAATGCGCTCTCAGGCTGAGGAAATGGATGAGATTTACTATGTCTACGTAGTCGACAACGACTATAAGCTGAAGGGTATCTTCCCCCTTAAAAAGATGATAACCCATCCTTCTGTGTCGAAAATCAAGCATGTGATGGAGACCGACCCATTGGCGGTGAAGGCAGATACCCCGATTGACGAGGTTGCCCTCGATTTCGAGAAATACGACCTTGTGGCTATGCCTGTGGTCGACTCTATAGGGCGGTTGCTTGGTCGTATAACTGTCGACGACGTTATGGACCAGGTACGTGAATCTTCTGAACGCGACTACCAGTTGGCTTCCGGTATCTCGTCCGACGTGGATGCTGATGACTCTATATTCGCACAACTCAAGGCCCGTATTCCCTGGCTGCTCATTGGTATAGGCTCGGGTATTCTGGCCTCGCTCATCCTGGGCGGATTTGAAGACCAGCTCCATGCCGTCACCGCTCTTGCGCTCTTCATTCCTATAATCGGTGGTACCGGCGGTAATGTCGGTGTACAGGCGTCGGCTATTGTGGTACAAGGTCTGGCAAACGGTTCTCTTGAAATCACAGAGTTCTCAAAACAGCTTGGAAAGGAAATACTTATAGGATTGTTGAATGCCACGATATTGTCGGCGGTAATATTCGTGTACAATCTTATTATGTTGCCGGAGAACTTCGCTGTAACCATATCTGTGGCCGCATCGCTGTTCTCGGTCGTGATGTTCGCCTCACTCCTTGGCACTGTTGTGCCGCTTACTTTGGAGAAATTGAAAATAAATCCTGCCATTGCCTCAGGTCCTTTCATTCAGATTATGAACGATATTGTCGGCCTGATTATATATGTATATGTGGCAACTCTCTTCCTTAGAATTTTCTCGTGAGCTGGTATAATACAATAGAATTTTATGTTATAGCCGGTGCTGTGGCAGCTGGTGCTGTGGCTCTTGCGGCTCTTCCGCAGAGACGCGGAACATCAGTCCTCCACTTGGTCCCGGGACAACTTTCATATAGCGGTGACAGTGCAGAACCTGCTCTGGATGTGTCTGTTGACGATAATCGCCGTATACACATACGCCGCAGGGGGCTTCCTGATGTTTCTGATATGGGAGCGGCCTCTTTGGCTATAAATGTTAAAGGCTTTGATATAATTATTGAAGAACGGCTCACTTTCGACCGACGTGGCACCGCCCCTGTCGATACAGCCGAGTTCATCCTCGATTTCGTTGGGCCTGAGCGTTACCACATACGCTACAATTCAGAAGATACATCATCAATGACAGCATTCTCCATTCCTGTAAAGGAAGGATTGAAAATGCATCGAGAGCTGAAATAGTCGATTAGGATTTGGTATTGTAAAGGTCTTCTATTACCAGACCGGCCAATGTTAGTCCAAAAATGGCTGTAGTGTGTGCAAAAGTGCCGTTGGCACCGTCGTGGCTTTCTATGGGCTGTGCTATGCGTTCAGGGGAGTAAACGCATTTGAATTTACGTTTCGGGAATGTTCCGGTACGCTTGAACCTTTGCCGCAAGGCGCGTGCAAGCGGGTCGCCTTGCACTTTCCAGAATTCTGCCGTTGAAATCATAGATGCATGTAGCTTACGTGCCGCTCCCATAGATGAGAACAGCTTTGTATGGGATGCCGTAGCGCGTAAAATCAATTCGGCTTTACAGGCAAGCGAGTCGATGGCATCAATTACGTAATCGTATGAATCAAGGTCGTATGAATCGGCATTTTCAGGCGAATAGAAGTCGAAAACTGTGGTGAGGGCAAGCTGCGGATTTATATCAAGCAGCCTTTCGCCCATAACCTCAACCTTTGGCCGTCCGACGGTTGATGTAAGTGCCGGAAGCTGACGGTTGATATTACTCTCGGCTACCGTATCACGGTCTACAATGGTTATATGGCCTATGCCGGTGCGCACGAGTGCTTCGACACACCATGAGCCGACACCGCCTATGCCTACTACAAGAATACGCGATGCTTGCAGTCGGGCCATCATTTCAGGACCCGCTACAAGCATCGTGCGTTGGAATATGTTGTTAAACATTAGAGAAATATTACATATCTTCTTCAATAGAGAAGGGATCGTCTTCCGGCAGGCTTGCGTCAAAATCGAGCTCTGCCTTGTTCGACTTCGGGGTCTCCGCAGCCTGTGGTTCTGCAGCCGGAGCGCTTTCTGCGGCCTTCCTGGCCAGTTTCATGCGTGGATTCTTGTCTGCTTCCTTGAGAGCTTCAAGAATCTTTGCTGCAAGTTCTTCAGCCAGTTCGGGGTTGTCGTCGATGGTGCGCTTGGCGGCGTCGCGTCCCTGGGCGAGCTTTGAGCCGTTGTAGCTGAACCATGAACCGCTCTTTGATATGATGCCGTATTCAACGCCGAGGTCTACGAGTTCGCCGCTCTTGGAGATGCCTTCGCCAAACATGATGTCGAATTCGGCACGGCGGAAGGGAGGAGCTACCTTGTTCTTCACAACCTTGACTGCTGCGCGACGTCCGAGAACATCTTCGCCGTCCTTGATGGTAGAGCGGGAACGGATGTCAAGACGTACGGAAGCGTAGAACTTAAGCGCGTTACCACCCGTGGTAGTCTCTGACGGGCCGAACATCACACCAATTTTTTCGCGAAGCTGGTTTATGAATATGCAGCAGGTATTAGTGCGCGAGATTGCACCTGTGAGCTTACGCATTGCCTGCGACATGAGTCGGGCCTGGAGACCCACGTTGCGGTCGCCCATTTCGCCTTCGATTTCACCCTTTGGAGTGAGGGCGGCTACCGAGTCGACAACAAGAATGTCGATGGCCGACGAGCGGATGAGCTGTTCGGCAATTTCAAGAGCCTGTTCGCCGTTGTCGGGCTGGGCCATGAGCAGGTTGTTGATGTCAACACCGAGGCTCTGTGCATAAAAACGGTCGAAAGCGTGTTCGGCGTCAATAATGGCAGCGATACCGCCGCGCTTCTGTGCTTCTGCTATGGCGTGGATGGCGAGGGTTGTCTTACCTGATGATTCGGGGCCATATATTTCGATGATACGGCCACGGGGGTAGCCGCCTACACCAAGGGCGTAGTCAAGTCCTACCGAACCTGAAGGAATGACTTCGACATCTTCAATCGAGTCATCGCCGAGTTTCATCACAGCGCCGCGGCCGAAGTCTTTTTCAATCTTACCAAGAGCCTGCGCAAGAGCCTCGCGACGGGCTGCCTGGGGGTCAACCGGGGCAGTCCCTTTGCCCTTCTTGGTGGTTTTTTCGGGTTTTTCCATTTCTGTATATAGTTTTTAGAGATTATTCTAAATAGTGAGTTATTATATATTCAACGTCAAATGTAGGCGTTTTATTGTTTACATTGCAAAGGTAAGAACATCTATGTGCAGTATTCTGGTACAGTAGCGTTAATTTGTGCTAATGTCATCTTCGCCCGTACTTCTCATTATGAGGAAGTGGGGCGCGTGATATGTGAAGCTTAACAGACCGGAGCGCACAAGGTTTACCACAAGGTTATCGGCTCGTCTTTGTGACATCCCCAATGCAAGGGCTATCTCCTGGGAGTGAACGCCCTCGGGGTGGCTGTCTACAAAGGATATCAACTGCTCGACTGTTGAGTCGAGACTGAATTTAACCGGTCGTGTCTCCTCCCAAGCCTTAACCATAAGCGGATGAGCTACAATGTTTTCATCTGCCACACGATAGTAGGCTCTCCAGCTTCCGTCAGCTTCCTGACAGCGTATAGGCTTGTACTGGGCCATTGGGATGCTTGCTTTGATTACCACTGTATTTACGCCTACACTGTAGGCTGTAAATTCAACATCTACCGAGGGGCGACAATAAAGTCTTGCAGCCTGTTCAACCACATAAACATCTTCTTCGTTGCGTACGCCAGCAATGGTTCCGTTGTCCTTCACTCCAATGAGCAGACGTCCCCCTCCGGCGTTGGCAAAAGCCGACACCGAGTGGGTTATCTTGTGGGCATTGTCGATGGTTAGTTTGAAGTCCTGCCGGCTGTGTTCGCCTTCTGCCACAAGTGAAGCTATATATCGCCGGCCACGTATGGTAGGGATATCTTTCACAGACGCTTCAGGAGGTGGAGCAGGGTGTTGAATGTTGATTGAGGCGCGTCTTCCCAGAAGTTGGCATATTGCGCTATGTTGTCGGCATCGCCGGGAGTGTCGCTTATTACACGTATGGCAACGAAGGGTACGTTCTTAAGATTACATACCTGTGCTATAGCTGCCGATTCCATATCCACTGCCACGGCGTCGGGATATAGCGAGAGGATGTGTTCTACTTCTTCGGCCTTTGAAACGAATATGTCGCCTGAAGCAAGCACGCCGCGATGTGCGCCGAGTTCGTCAACAAGCTTGGAGGGTAGTGGGCATTCAAAGAATAGTGGACAGCCGGATGCCTCTCCAGGTATAGTGCCGGGTCCGCACCATACATCATGATATGCCACGCGGTCGGGAATGACTACATCGAGTATGCGTGCCGCTCCGGTGCCACCTGCCACACCTGTATTGATAACAAGTGCGGGATGGAAGTTTTCGATAAGCGTGAGGGTCGCTATGGCGGCGTTCACCTTTCCTATACCCGACTGTATGGCTATAACTTCATGACCTTCCATGCGGCCAAGATGAAATGTTGTATCGTTAATGGTGATTGTAGAGTGATTCTCTATAAGGGGCAAGAGCAGGTTAAGTTCCTTGCTCATTGCGGCTATTATTGCTATTTTCATTGCTTATCTGATTGTTTAAGAGTGCATATATAGCTTACTGTCACAGCCACTTTGAATGGAGTGGCACGGGTGGCTCTCTTGGGTTTGGGCGACAGATGGTAGTAGAAAAGACCCTGCCGGTCGAATGACGGGACGCTAACCATGCGGCTTTCGCCCTGAGGAATCCCGTCAGGAATATTTACCTTCTGCGTACAGCGGTGAAGCATGCGCCCTTTCATGTCCAGATACTGTATGTCGAGTCCCACTGCTGTGATGTCGTCGGACGTGTGATTGCTGATTATCATACTTTCAGTGTTAGACCTCAGTGTCTTTTCATAGCCCGCTACAGTTATGGAGTCGGCCGGAGGAAGCATGATAGTGTCACATGTGGTGACAGAGAGGGGCTTTGTTCGTGTAGATGCATTGCGTCCGACTCTTTGAGGGTCGGGCTTCTTGCCTTTGCGGCCGCTGATGCAGAGAGACGGAGCCAACAGGGCGAGGAGTATGATTGTCAGCCTTGCGTTCATAGTTCAAGATAAGCTTCCGGTGCATCTATTCGTCGAGCGCCGTCAAGTCCTTTAGGGCGCGTGTCAACTTGTTTTATGGGGCGACGATACCAAAAAGGTAGAAGTTTGCTCAACTGAAATTTTGTGCCGCGTTCATAACCTTCAAACACGAAAGTATCAGCCAGTTTGGATTCGAGTTTTATGGTGAATGTCACCTTTCCGCGTTTGCGAGCCCGCTTACCTCTCGGGTCCGTCCATGCAGTACAATCGTACAATCCGGGAGTAGGAGTAGCTACGGCTGTACCGAGCACGGTGGCCGCCGGAATGCTCATGTCTGCTCCGTCAATCCACACTATGTCAAGCACGCCGGGTGTGTCAGCTGATGGATTGAAGCTCAGTATGGGACCGCCGTCGCTCACCTGCCACTGTCCCTCTATGGGGTCGGCGGCGTGGCAGCCGAGGGCTGCACAGATGGCTATTGACAGCAGAGTACAACGCATTATCAAGCAGGTTCTTAGATTGATGAGAACTTATAGGCAAAGCCGATTGAGAATATCTCTTTCACCTGGAGTTTCTTCCACTTCTCTTCATCGGGGTCATACGGTGTACGTGTATCGTAGCGTGCATGACAGTAAATCTGGGTAGTCAGGAACTTGTTGATTTCAAATGCAAGTGTGTTTTCCCAGTCTGCCTGGAATGACTCGTAGTCGGTGAAGGTGAATAGGCGCGAGTTGAACGATATATTGTGCGAGATACGCCAGCTCAGCTTAAGCTCGGCTGTCGAACCGAAGTGGCTCACAGTCTTATGACCTTCTTCAATACCGTAATTGCCGGGATTCATCTTTGTGTTGATGCAGGTCTTGAGATTGTAAGACACCGGAGCTATAGAGGCATCGAAACTGAAGGTCTTGGGCTTGTTCTGATAGGCGTACGTCATACCGATACCGGCAGTAAGTTCACCCGGAGAGAGGAACGACGATTTCAGGTCGGTAGTGTTCGATTTATATGAGTTGAGCAGCTGTGTCTTGAACTGTCCCGTAAACGAGTAGTACCACCTGTGGGCTGCCTTGATACCGAAAGTTGTGTTTATCTGGAAGATATCGTCCGAGATGTTGTAGGCGTGTATTGAATCGTCCGGTGCGTTGTTCATGCCGAGTTTATACTGTAAAGTGGTCTCAAACAGAAGGTTGGGATGGAACACTTCGTTGAGTTTCACGTTGTAGTATATCTGGCCGAGTGCATTTAGGTTGTTGTTACCGCCCTGATACCAGTTGGGTGACACGTATGCTTGTGAGAACTGGAGCGATGCGTTGAACTTGCGCAGCCAGTGGCGGCGTTTCACCTTTTCGGCTTCTATGGTCGGAGCTCCCGGTTCCTGAACCACCTCACGGATTGACACAGAAAGGTCGGAAGGGTCTATTACGGCCTGATATTGTGGAGGAGCTTCCGGGAGCATCGAAAGGCTGTAATGTACAAGTTCCGGATGATTGTAAAAGAGATTGTGGTTTAGAGCATACATTTGCCGAACCAGCACCTCATTGTCTTCTACCCAGCGTAATGCCGGAATGTCGCTATGTACCTTCTCGCCCACAGAAAGAGGAGTGAAGAAATTGTATTTGTCATAGATAGGCGGCATGAAGAATACCTCGGGCAGCGTGACGGGCTGATTGAAGATTTCGTCAATATCGTATTCATGAGCCAACAGCAAGGAGTCACTCAACGACATCTTGGGCAACGTGTCTGTTTTAACCTCATCGGAAACGTTGACTCTGGCACTGTTGACATACATGGCCTGTGCGCCGGCACAAAGCCATGCACTGCAGGCTATAAATGTGAGAATGATTTGTTTTATCATTACGGACGTATGGCTGTATATATGGTACAAACACCAAGGGTTAATCTATGGAATTTGGTCTGCTCGAAGCCGGCCCCGTGCATCAATGCGAGCATCGCATCGCCCTGCTGTACAGCGGCTATGCTTTCGGGCAGATAGGTGTAGGCACGGCGGTCTTTAGAAACAAGCCTGCCCATAAGCGGTATGAAGCCTCGGGTATATAGTTTGTAAAACGGCTTGACAAGGGGAGAAGTAGGCGTTGACAACTCTATGACGCAGAGTAATCCGCCGGGACGCAGCATACGGAACATTGCACGGTAGCCATCGGCGAGTCGGGCAAAGTTGCGTACTCCGAAAGCCACGGTCACTGCGTCGGCACAAGCCTCGGGCAGCGGTGAGTCAAGACAGTCGCCTACCTGCATGCTTATACGGTCGTTCATGCCGGCTTCTGCGACTTTGCGACGACCGATTTCTACCATGCCCTTCGACAGGTCGAGTCCTATGACGTTAGCATCAGGGATGGCCTGTGCGAGCGACAGGGCGAAGTCGCCGGTACCGGTTGCTATATCGACTATGGCATGCGGACGCGTAGCAGCCACCATCCTGACGGCCTTACGGCGCCACGAGCGGTCGAGTCCGAGGCTCATGGCGCGGTTCATAAGGTCATATGCAGGGGCGATGTTGTCGAACATCTCGCGCACCTGCTCGGTCTTGCCGCGATTATTGTCGTAAGGATTTATTTCCTCTGCAGTCATCGGCGTTTAACGCAGGTTTGTGAGGCAGTCGAGCACGTTAGTCTCTATGCGGCGAGTGAGGTCATCGCTTACGGCCGGAACAAACTTTTGACCTGTAACGTGTTCATACAGCTCGATATAGCGGTCGGAAATGCTCTTGCAGATTTCATCGGTCATTTCGGGTACCTTTTGGCCTGCTTTGCCCATGAAACCGTTTTCGATGAGCCATTGACGCACGAATTCCTTTGAGAGCTGACGCTGGGGTTCGCCCTTTTCGAAGCGTTCTTCGTAGCCCTCGGCATAGAAGTAGCGTGACGAGTCGGGAGTGTGGATTTCGTCGATAAGGATAACATTGCCGTCGAGCTTGCCGAATTCATACTTGGTATCAACAAGAATGAGGCCTTTGTCGGCTGCCATCTTTGTTCCGATTTCGAAAAGACGGCGTGTATAGCGTTCCATCACTTCGTAGTCCTCGGCACTTACAATGCCCTGGGCTATGATTTCTTCCTTTGAGATGTTTTCGTCATGACCGGCTTCTGCCTTTGTGGTAGGAGTGATGATGGGTTCGGGGAACTTTTGGTTTTCCTTCATGCCTTCAGGCAGTTTCACTCCGCATATTTCGCGGACTCCGGCTACATATTCACGCCATGCGCTGCCTGTAAGATAGCCTCGGATAATCATTTCTACACGGAATCCCTCGCACTTCTTGCCCACAGTGACCATGGGGTCGGGAGTGGCCAGTTTCCAGTTGGGTATCTCGTCGGCTGTAGCGTCGAGGAAGTAGGCTGCAATCTGATTGAGTACCTGGCCTTTGAAGGGTATGCCCTTTGGAAGCACTACGTCGAATGCAGAGATACGGTCGGTAGCAACCATCACCAGCAGAGTGTCGTCAATGTTGTAAACGTCGCGAACTTTGCCGTGGTAGAGGCTCTGTTGGCCTGGAAAGCGGAAATCTGTGCTTGTAAGTGTGGCTTGCATAATGATTGGAAATTATTGGGGTTAAGATTTTTATTCGTCAATTGGGAGAGATGGCTTTTCATCGCCGTTGTCTTTACGGTGAGCCTCTGATTTTTCGGCTTCTTCTGCCCGTTCGTAGGCTTCAACGATACGCTGTACGAGGGCGTGGCGCACGATGTCTTTCTTGCCGAACTCCACACGTCCTATGCCAGACACGCCGTTGAGCACTTTCAAGGCTCTGACAAGACCGCTCTGTGTAGAGCGCGGGAGGTCAATCTGAGTCACGTCGCCGGTTATTATCATCTTGGCGTTCATCCCCAAACGGGTGAGAAACATCTTTATCTGGTGTGTAGTAGTGTTCTGTGCTTCGTCGAGTACGATTACCGCATCGTTGAGGGTACGGCCGCGCATGAATGCGAGGGGGGCAATCTGTATTACCTTCGACTCCATGTATTCCTTGAGCTTGACGGCGGGAATCATGTCTTCGAGGGCATCGTAGAGGGGCTGTAGATACGGATCGATTTTATCTTTCATGTCGCCGGGCAGGAATCCGAGCTTTTCGCCGGCCTCAACTGCCGGTCGGCTAAGGATAATCTTGCGCACTTCCTTGTTCTTTAGAGCCCGCACTGCAAGTGCTATTGCTACATAGGTCTTACCTGTACCGGCAGGACCTAAGGCAAAGGTGAGGTCATTGTTGGCAAAGGCTTCTACAAGCTTCTGCTGATTGGGGGTACGTCCTTGTATCGGCTTGCCGTTTATGCCGTAGATTATCACGTTGTCGTGCTTGGGTTCCTTGGGTACGTCGCCTTTCACGATATCGAGAATAATATCCTCATTGAGCAGGTTGCGGTGTGAGGCATATTCTTCAAGTTCTTTTATCTTGCGTTCAAACTCGGCGGTTTCCGACTCTTCGCCTATCACTTTAATCACCGAGCCGCGCGCAGCGATACGCAACTTCGGAAAGAGGTTGCGGATAAGCTGCATATTGCAATTGTTCACGCCGTAGAAGTTAACGGGGTCGGCGTTGTCGATGATTATGATGCGTTCAATCATAAGAGTAGTTTTTAAGAGATGTTCTGAATTTAGAACACCGTTAGCTGTATGGCGGTTCACATGGCGGTGATGCCGCCGTCCACTGGGTAGAGCCCCCCTGTGCAGAACGAGGCATCCTGCGAGCATAGGAAGTAGACCATTGCAGCCACTTCGGCGGCAGTCCCTACGCTTCCGCGCAGAAAGAGGGCGTTTTCCTCATTGCGAAGTTTATCTACCGTCACGCCGTCTTTCTTCTTGCGTGCGGCCACTGAGGCCAGACAGCGGTCGAAGAGAGGAGTGTCGATGGTAGAAGGGCAGACTGCGTTTACACGTATGCCGAGATGCGCCAGGTCTATGGCCGCGCTCTTGGCAAGCTGACCCAATGCACCCTTGGTGAGACCATAGCCGCAATTGCCGCCTTTGCCTATGAAGCATTGGTCGGAGGCGTTGATTACCACGGCGGCTCCCTCAGAGGCATTAGCCAGATAAGGGATGGCACATTGCAGGGTGTTGACAGTGCCTACTATGTTTGTCTGCAACAATTCCTGAAGTTCGTCGGCTTCTATGTCGATGATGGTGTTTTTGCGATGGATGCCGGCATTGGCAAACACGGCGTCAACACCTCCGGCATCGTCGGCTGCCAGTTCGAGAGCTGCCTCGAGGTCCGCCGGATTGAGTGTAGACCCCTCGATAAAGCATATTGGCTCAGGGGAATCGACGCTGTTAATCAATTCCTTGGCTTCCTTAGGATGAATATCCATAAAAGTGACGTGCCAGCCTTCCGCCGCGAATTTGCGCACGGCTGCCGCGCCTATTCCCGACGCTCCGCCGGTGATAAAAACGCTTTTTGCCATATTGCATAAAATTTCTACAAAATTAGCAAAAAAACGTGACACATCCGCAATATTCGTGAGTTTTATATGTTCATGCTATTTTCAATTTATAATATATTCGTACCTTTGCAATTATTTTAACCTTAAAATTATGGAAAACAGCAGTGTAATAAAAAAGCATAGCCGTGTGGATGCGGCCGATGTGCTGCGTGGCTTTGCGGTGCTTGCCATTATTTTGCTTCATTCAATAGAACATTTCAATTTTTACTCCTTTCCGGATACAGCCGGGCAATCGGCGTGGCTCAATTTCACAGACAAAGCCATTTGGGACGGATTATTTTTTGCATTCGGCGGCAAGGCGTATGCGATATTTGCATTGTTATTCGGCTTCAGTTTTTTCATTCAGCACGATAATCAACGAATGCGGGGTAATGATTTCCGTGCCCGTTTTGCATGGCGTCTGTTTCTGTTGTTCCTTGTAGGTCAGCTCAATGCCTGCTTCTTTACAGGCGAGATATTGGTAATGTACGCCCTCGTAGGTATAGTGCTTGTGCTGACTTGCCGCCTGCCGGACAAATGGATTATAGCCCTATCGGCCATTTGTGTAATTCAGCCTGTGTGTATCTATCAGGTTATTAGAGCGGTTGTCGACAGCAATTATGAAATGTTCACCACCAATACGGGCGCTTTCTGGAAAGCAACCTTTGAAGCACAGTCTACTGCCGGTTTTTGGGAAACGGTGAAGGTCAATCTTTGGGAAGGCCAGCTTGCATCTCTCGCATGGGCCTGGGACCACGGACGCATATTCCAGACTGCCGGATTGTTTATGGCCGGTATGTTAATCGGGCGCAAGGGATGGTTCCATGCAAAGGCTCTTCCCGGCTGGGGCAAGGCTCTTGCGGTTGCACTGCTGTGCTTCTTCCCCTTGACAGGCTTAAACAATATGTGCGGAAACTATATTGAAAACACCAATATCCTTACTCCGCTTAAACTCATTCTTTCTTCGCTTGCCAATCTGTGCTTTATGGTGGTGCTTGTGTGTGGGGTTCTGTTTGCATATTATCGCACACGACGTATCGGAAAGTGGCTCTCGCTGCTTATCCCTTATGGGCGTATGAGTATGACCAACTATGTTACCCAGGGCATGATTGGTTCTGCCCTGTTCTATCATTGGGGGCTCTACCTGCGTATCGGCATAACCGGAAGTGTATTTGTCGGTGTGACAATATTCATCGTGCAGTACATAGCCTGCCGCATCTGGGTACAGCATCATTCCCACGGCCCTCTCGAATACCTCTGGAAGAAAGCCACATGGATTGAACTTCCCGGATTTTTGAGGAAATAATTTGGGAATTCATAAAATAACTAATCCGTCCGCAGTTGCCAATACGGGCAGTGCGGACGGGTTTTGTTCTTTTATATGGCGATTTACTTGTCGCGGAAGAAGAGGTTGATGGGAGTGCCGGTGAAGTCCCAATGCTCGCGAATCTTGTTTTCAAGATAGCGTCGGTAAGGCTCTTTAACCCACTGCGGAAGATTACAGAAGAAGATAAACGTAGGCACCTGCGCCCCCTTAAGCATGGTTATATATTTGATTTTTATAAACTTGCCCTTGTTGGATGGTGGGGGATAAGCTGCGATGTCTTCCTGCAAGGTGCGGTTGAGCTCAGAGGTGGGAACGGTACGCTGACGGTTCTTGTAGACCTCTACAGCAGTTTCTATCACCTTGAAAATACGCTGTTTGGTGAGAGCCGACCCGAATATGATGGGGAAGTCGGTAAATGGCGCAAAGCGCTGGCGTATCGCATCTTCGTAGTGGCGTATGGCTGCCTGCGACTTGTTTTCGGCAATATCCCATTTGTTTACCACTACAACGAGCCCCTTCTTGTTACGCTGAATCAGGCCGAATATGTTCACATCCTGCATCTCGATGCCTCGTGTGGCGTCAATCATAAGGATGCACACGTCAGAAGCCTCGATTGCGCGGATAGAACGGATGACAGAGTAATATTCTATATCCTCGTGAACCTTATTCTTCTTGCGAATACCGGCGGTGTCGACCAGATAGAAGTCGAAGCCGAACTTATCGTAGCGCGTATAAATGGAGTCGCGGGTTGTGCCGGCGATGTCAGTCACGATATGGCGGTCTTCGCCGATGAATGCGTTGATGAGCGAAGACTTGCCGGCATTGGGTCGGCCGACGATGGCAAACTTTGGAATGTCCTCAAGTTTTTCTTCAGCATCCGGGTCCTCCTTCGGAAGGTCTTTAACAACTTCGTCGAGCAGGTCGCCTGTACCGTAGCCGTTTATAGCCGAGACGGGGTATGGGTCGCCAAGACCGAGTGAGTAGAATTCGGGCACATTGTAGACCCATTCGTTGGAGTCGACTTTATTGGCAACCAATATCACTGGCTTGGTACTCTTGCGGAGTATTTCGGCCACATGGTCGTCGAGGTCGGTGGTACCGTTCATGGCGTCTACCACAAAGAGGATTACGTCGGCTTGCTCGATTGCAAGCGACACCTGACGGTTGATTTCCGCTTCGAAAATGTCGTCTGAGTTTACTACCCAGCCGCCGGTGTCGACGATTGAGAACTCTATGCCGTTCCAGTCCACCTTGCCGTATTGGCGGTCGCGGGTGGTGCCGGCGGTTGGGTCGACTATGGCCGTGCGCGATTGGGTAAGGCGGTTGAACAGGGTGGATTTTCCCACATTGGGGCGTCCTACTATTGCTACGAGCATATTTATTGTTTTATGTTACTTAGTCTTATATAAAATTTTTGCAAAGTTACGAAAAAATTTGCAATCGGCATGAAGTCACTTTCTTAGAGTCCGATTTATTCAATATAGCCAAATGTGCGTAGCTTGTTCTCGCGGTTACGCCAGTTGGGTTCTACCTTTACGAACAGTTCCAGATATACACTCTTGCCGAAGAATTTCTCTATGTCCTTGCGGGCTTCGGTGCCTACGCGCTTCAGCATAGCGCCACCTTTGCCTATAAGGATGCCTTTCTGTGAGTCGCGTTCTACGTAAATCACTGCCATGATGTGGATTGAATTCTCTTTTTCATCGAATTTTTCCACTATGACTTCAGCGGAGTAGGGCACTTCCTTATCGTAGTTGAGCAGGATTTTTTCTCGGATTATTTCAGTTACGAAGAATCGGGCCGGTTTGTCGGTGAGTGCGTCCTTGCCGAAGTAAGGTTCGCCTTCAGGCAGAAGTTCAACTATACGGCGCATCAGGTTGGGAACATTGAAACCTTCTTTGGCCGAAGCCGGAATTATTTCTGCATTTGGCAGTATCTGATGCCAGCGGTCAACAATGTCTTCGAGCGACTTCTGGTCTTTGAGCAGGTCAATCTTGTTGATTACCAACAGAACCGGCACCTTTTCGGCTGCCACTCGTTCCAGGAAATCGGCATTTTTTGTGGGGTCTTCTACTACATCGGTCACGTAAAGTAGTACGTCGGCATCCGTGAGGGCGCCTTCCGAGAAGTTGAGCATGCTTTCCTGCAGCTTGTATTTGGGTTTCAGTACACCGGGTGTGTCGGAGAATACTATCTGATATTCAGGAGTGTTGACTATGCCCATTATGCGGTGGCGTGTTGTCTGGGCTTTTGATGTGATTATACTTACGCGTTCGCCTACGAGGTCGTTCATCAGGGTGGATTTGCCCACGTTAGGATTGCCTACGATGTTCACAAATCCGGCTTTATGTTTGTTTTCCATACTGGTTGTGTTTATGCTGTTATGTAAAAATGTGTCAAAATTAACAACAAACTCGCTCTGGGAAAGGTTGGAATAAGGACAAAAAAACAAAAAGGACAATGCCTGTGGATGTCCTTTTTGTTTTATGTCAAATAGATAAAATGACGGATTGCTTATGGATTACATGTCCCATACCAGGTACATGGCGCCCCATGTGAAACCTGCTCCGAAAGCGGTCAGCACAAGCTTGTCACCTTTCTTGAGTGTGTTCTTGTACTCGTCGAGGCAGATTGGAATTGAGGCTGCTGAGGTGTTGCCGACATGCTGTATGTTTACAAGTACCTTTTCCATGGGCACTTTTGCACGTGAAGCGACTGCCTCGATGATGCGGAGGTTGGCCTGGTGGGGAATAAGGTATGATATGGCTTCGGCTGTGAGTCCGTTGCGTTCCATTATGGCTACCGACGAAGTGAGCATGTCGGTTACTGCGTTCTTGTACACATTGCGGCCGTCCTGGAAGAGGAAGTGCTTGCCCTGTGCAACGGTTTCGGCAGTGGTCGGAAGCACAGAGCCGCCGCCTTCCATGAGAAGGTGTTCGCGGCCGCGGCCATCCACGTGGAGCACTGCATCGCGCACGCCCATGCCTTCTTCTTCGGTGGGTTCTACGAGTACGCATGCTGCGCCGTCGCCAAAGAGAGGGCAGGTAGCACGGTCCTCGTAGTTAATCATCGAAGACATCTTCTCGGTGCAGACTACTATCACTTTCTTATACAGTCCTGAACGGATGTAGGCATTGGCGTCTTGCAGGGCTACGATGAAGCCTGCGCAGGCAGCCTGTATGTCGTATCCGTAGCAGTTCTTTATTTTTGCTCCTTCAATAATCACCGAGGCGGTTGAGGGGAAACGGTAGTCGGGATTTGAAGTTGCACAGATTACCAGGTCTACAGTTGAGAGGTCTATGTTGTAGTCGGCTGCCATCTTTTCAATGGCCTTGATGCCGAGATATGATGAGCCTGCGCCGTCCTTGTGAAGGATGCGGCGTTCCTTGATGCCCACGCGGGTGGTAATCCACTCGTCGTTGGTGTCGACCATTTTCGACAGCATTTCGTTGTCGAGAATGTCGTCAGGCAGATAGGAAGCTATGGCAGATATGCGTGCGCTTACCATGATGGTTTTTTATCTTTGAAAATGAAAATACGTTGTGGGAATGATATGAAAAATCGCTCCTTACAGCTCCCGAGGCTTGCCCCGGTGTTGTGGGTCAAGCCTTGGAGACTAAAGGAGGGTTTTTCATTTTAGCCTTTTTGAGGTGGCTTAAAGGGCAGCGTCTTTTACGATGGCCTGCTTACCGCGGTAGTAGCCGCATTCGCCGCAGACTGTGTGATAGATGTGCCATGCGCCGCAATTGGGGCAAAGAGCGAGGGTGGGCTCCAGGGCCTTGTCGTGGGTACGACGTTTTGCGGTGCGGGTTTTCGATTGTTTGCGTTTAGGATGTGCCATTGTTGCTTATTGTTATTTGATTTGTTTCTTATATTTGGAGTGGCGCTAAGCGCCTTAGTGTCAATTGTCGTTGTCGGTGTTGAGGTCGCGGAGAGCGTCCCAGCGTGGGTCGTTGCCGGCCGAGTCGTCGGCTCCGTCGTCCATGGCCTCAATCGAGTCGAGCATTTCGTCTTCCAGCTCGGCATCTTCGCCTGTGCCGTGTGCGCGGTGCTTTTTGAGCAGGGCGCTCATGGCGCGGTTGCACTTGCCCAGAGGATGGACATGCTTCATGGGAATGCAGAGGACCACGGTGTCGAAGAGCATGTAGGCTACGTTGAGGTAGTTGTCGCTCTGCGGAATGATGAGCAGGCTGTCCGACTCATCGTTGTAGTCGTCGCCATACTCCACGTCGATGCTGTAGTTGGTGTCTATCGGCATCACGAGGTCATCAAGACAGCGGTCGCACAGCAGGGTCACGGTACCGCTGATGTGGAAATCGAGGCTGTACAAATCGTTGTGATGCTTCACTACCAGATGCACGTCAAGGTCGGCGTCGCGGACGTCGGCATATTCCATGTTGACGAAGAACTGCTTGTCGAGCTTGTAGTCAAACTCGTGGGTGCCTTCGCTCAACGATTTCAGAGGCAGCTTGAATGCTGTAAACTTTCCCATAGATGCGTTTGGTGAAAAACTTTGCAAAGTTACGCAAAATAGCCGAAAACACAAAGTTTTAATAAAAAATATTGTTAAAATGCAATTTTGGGAGCAAAGTTTCCGACTTAATTCTCTTTGGTCGCCATTATTTTGCATTCGCGGCGACAAAGATTTTTATTTCTTCTATAATAGCATTTCCAGCATTTGAAAATCGCTCAACGATTCTCCACCTCCGGCGTTGACAATTGCTTTCTTATTTTCTGCCGAAATCTGCCGGGATTTCGCCCCAGTTTTCCGTGTCCCATTTCAGCAGGGGATTAGGTATGCTGTGTGTTGCGAGCCATGCGTCAGCCCGGGCAAGAATGCTTAGCAGCCGGCCGTTCTCAGCGGTAGGGGTGATGTGGGTGTTGCTGTGCCCTTTCTTTATCCATCCCAGGGCTGTGCGCGAGTCAGAGTAGATGGGAGTTGTCGTGTCGCCCGCGCGTGCTAATAGTGCCGCCACATGTATTATGGCCAGATACTCGCCTATGTTGTTTGTTCCACCTTCGATAGGCCCGAAGTGAAACACCTCCGTGCCGTCGGCCACCCTTACCCCCCTGTATTCCATCCGACCGGGATTGTGGGCGCAGGCTCCGTCAACGGCTATGGCGTCGAGCCTTATGCCGGGTATGATGGTATAGTCGATTTTCATGCCTATATGCTTGCCAAGTTCGCGGGCTATGGCAAGCTGTTCGCGAGGGTCGCCGCGAAAAGCCTCGGTGGCGGCTGTCTGCGAGCTATAGCTTTTATACTGTGCACCCGGATAGCCGTCCACCTGCTCTTTGCAGTCCTCCCACGAGTCGTAGATGCCCGGGGCGCGCCCCGTCCACACCACATAGAATTTTCGGTTCTGTGCCATCAGGAAAATTGAAGGAATAGGTTTATGTCAAGTTGTCTTTGCCCTATGATGCGGGCTATGTCGGCATTGACTGCCTTGCCAAGGAAGGTATATGCCGCGCGACTCAGCCCCTTGTTGAACTTCAGGGCGTTGTTCATGCCTTCGCACACTATTATATCGTCGAAAAATGTCAGCAGCGTGGTGCTCAGGGCCATGGCGGCTGTCCGAGGCACCGCTGAGCCGGCGTTCACATAACAGGTGCGCACCTGGG
>PPYF01114693.1_pt1 | contig 25364 bp, 20 predicted proteins | sample 1559871 | NCBI WGS metagenome assembly PPYF01 (sample SAMN08240021, study PRJNA423297) | Human gut metagenome, whole genome shotgun sequencing project. | reverse complement strand
TCCGCCAGATGCTCAGCCAGAGCATCCCCCAGCTGGTGTCCAGCGCCATCACCATCGTTTCCGTCTTTGCCAGCATGTGTATGCTGAGCTGGCAGCTCACCATCGTCACCATGCTGATGGTGGCCCTGATGATGTTCTGCTCCAAGAAGATCACCCAGCAGAGCGGCAAGTTCTTCATCGCCCAGCAGCGCGACCTCGGCAAGGTGAACGGCTACATCGAAGAGATGATGGAAGGCCAGAAGGTCGTCAAGGTCTTTACCCACGAGCAGAAGACCCTCGAGGGCTTCCGCGAACTGAACGATAAGCTCAAGGACAGCGCCAAGCAGGCCAACAGCTTTGCCAACATCATCATGCCCGTCACTGCCCAGCTGGGCAACATCAGCTATGCCATCTGCGCTCTGGCGGGCGCAGCCATGGCCGTCAGCGGCGTCGGCAGCGTGACGCTGGGCACCGTCATGGCCTTCCTCGCCCTGAACAAGAGCTTCAATATGCCCATCAGTCAGGTATCCATGCAGGCCAACAGTATCATCATGGCGCTGGCCGGTGCAGAGCGCATCTTCAAGATGATGGATGAACCCAGCGAGGCCGACGAGGGCTATGTCACCCTTGTCAACGCCAAGTACGATAAGGACGACGCCCTCGTGGAGACCAGCGAACGCACCGGTATCTGGGCGTGGAAGCACCCCCACCACGACGGCACCACTACCTACCACAAGCTGGAGGGCGATATCACCTTCACCGACGTCGATTTCGGCTATCTGCCGGACAAGACCGTCCTCCATGACATCAACCTCTATGGCCGTCCGGGCCAGAAGATCGCCTTTGTCGGCTCCACCGGTGCCGGCAAGACCACCATCACCAACCTCATCAACCGCTTCTACGACATTCAGGACGGCAAGATCCGGTACGACGGCATCAACATCCAGAAGATCCGGAAATCCGACCTCCGCCGCTCTCTGGGCATCGTGCTGCAGGACACCCACCTGTTCACCGGCACGGTCATGGAGAACATCCGCTATGGTCGGCTGGATGCCTCTGATGAGGAGTGCATCGCCGCCGCCCGTCTGGCCAACGCTGATGGCTTTATCAAGCGTCTGCCCGACGGCTACAACACCATGCTGACCGGCGACGGCGCGAACCTGTCGCAGGGCCAGCGTCAGCTGCTGGCCATCGCCCGCGCAGCGGTCGCTGACCCGCCGGTGCTCATCCTCGACGAGGCTACTTCTTCCATCGACACCCGTACCGAGGCTCTGGTGCAGCGCGGCATGGACGGCCTCATGTATGGCCGCACCAGCTTCGTCATCGCCCACCGCCTCTCCACCGTCCGCAACGCGGACTGCATCGTGGTGCTCGAGCAGGGCCGCATCATTGAACGCGGCAGCCACGACGAGCTGATCGCCAAGAAGGGCAAGTATTACCAGCTCTACACCGGCAATCTGGCCGAGAACTAAAGAAGAAAGCAAAGGGACCCCGGCAGCGCTGCCGGGGTTCCTTTGTTTTCTATCAGTTCAGATCGTGCTTTTTGCAGAGCTTCTTGCTTACCCAGTACATCCCGGCCCAGATGGCGATGGCGAGGATGAGATACACCGGGTTCCGCAGCGAGCTGACCAGCGACTGGCCGAAGAGGGCCATCATTGCCACCATCACGGCCTTGCCGACCAGAAGGGTGAGCAGATAGCGCTTCTCGTCAAAATCCGAGATTCCGAAAGCCAGATGCAGAAACGCTGTGGGCGTGAAGGGCAGGACCGCCAGCATGAAGAGGGTGGCGGTGTCCACATGGCTGACCCACTGCTGGGCCTTTTTCAGCTTTTCGGAGCGGGAGGCCAGCTTCCAGAAAAAGCGCTTGACCACCCGCCGCCAGAACAGGAACACCACCGTGCCTCCGGCAGCGACGCCGACCCAGCTGTAGACAAAGCCCAACAGCCCGCCGTGGGCTGCGACGTTGAGGGCCACGATGGCGATGAGGGGCAGCGGCGGGAAGATGGACTCCACCATTGCCAGAAGGATAGGTGCCACCGGCCCCAGCCCCTCAAAGCTGTCCAGCAATGTCTCCCAGAATTCCAGCGTACCCAGCTGATGTATCCCGTCGATGAACATCGTTCCCATCGTGCCCGTACCCTTCCTTTCGCTTCCGCCCATTATTGAGTCATAGTATATCCATCATCTATGACCGGGAGATGAACAAAATCTGAGCAATTTTGCCATTTTACAACCTCATCTCTCCTATAACAACGGAACAGGCCCTCGTTTTCCTGCACGATATTTTCTTTTTCAAGTGTTCTGGGCCGCTTCGGCGGCCTGCTTTTCGGCCTTGATGCGCTGGCGTTCCAGATACTGGGCGCGCTGCCTTTTCCAGTTGGCCAGAGAGGCATCGTCCGGCATCTGGATGCAGCGGGCGAAGGCCCAGTGCAGGCCGTCCCGGCGGGACATCCGGTATTTCTGGAACACGCCCCGGCCTGCCTCGCCGCCCTTGCCCGCACAGACGGGGCACTGGGACAGGGTATACCAGCCGCTGCTCCCCTTTTTCAGCCAGACGTCGTCCGGCTGCAGGGCCGTGCCGCAGACCGGGCAGGCCATCGTGCCGATGACCGGGTCCAGCTTCCATGTGGACTGTTCCAGATAGCCCCGGAACACCTTGAAATTCCGGTAGTCGCCCGGTGTCGGGCAGAGGTTCTGGTGCAGCGTCTCGTCCTCGGTAGGGTAAGCGGCCAGCCCGGCCCGCAGGTCCAGCCTGCGGCAGATGTCGGCGGTGTAGAGGGTGTCAGACAGAGCATCGTGGAAGGGTCGCTCCATCGGGATGCCCATCCGGGTGACGACGCTCTCCAGCTTCATCCCCTCGCCCTCTTTGCGGGGATGCTCCCGCAGGAAGATCTGCTGCAGGTCGTACCAGACCGTCGGACGGCTCTCGTCGAGGTTGCACAGGAAGAGGTTCTGCTTGAGCACCGGCACATCGTCCAGCCCCCACTCGGCAAACTCGGCATCGGGGCCGCACCACTTCATGAAGCGGCGGAGGCCCTGAAGGATGGGTTCGCCCTTATCGAGGTCCTCCTGCGTCAGACCGGTGACTTTGGCGATGTGGTGTTGCAGGCTGCGGAAGATGCGGGGACGGAGGTGGATGGAGAAGGTATCCAGCACATTGGCGTCCTCGTCGATCTTGACAGCGCCGATCTCGATGATCTCGCCCCGGAGCGTCTGCTGGACGCCATGGTAATTGAAGGTAAAGGGCTTATAGCCGATATTCCACTCCAGATCGAACAAAACTAAGTTGCGCGGCATTTGCGTTTGGTATCCTTTCACAAAATGAACTTCTCAATGGCCTCAGCCACACCGTCGTGGTTGTTGTCGGCCTCCGTCACATAGTCGGCGGCCTCCTTGACGGGCGGCTCGGCGTTCTGCATGGCCACGCCCACACCTGCATAGCGGATCATGGAGCGGTCGTTGAGGCCGTCGCCGCAGGCCATCAGGTTGTCGCGGGTCAGGCCCATCTCTTCCAGCAGGCCCGCAAGGCTCACGTCCTTGGCGACACCCAGCGGCACGGCCTCGATGAAGAAGGGGCTGGACGGGTAAAGGTCGATCCGGCCTTCAAACACCTTCCGGCCTGCTGCCAGCACCTCGTCGCGGCGGGCGGGGTCGAGGGTGATGAGCATCTTGCAGATGGGGTAGTCCACATAGGCGGCGAGATCCTCCACCCTTTGCATGGGCAGTCCGCAGGTGAAGCACTCCTTCAGCGCCCACGGGTCCTCGGGGCTTTCGGAGACGACGCCCTGCTCATTGTATGTGACGATGGCCACCTTCTGCTCCTTGGCAAAGGCACAGAGGGCCGGCACATATTTTGAATCCAGCCACTGGCTGTAGAGCGTCCTGCCGGTGGCGCAGTCGGTGATGGAGCCGCCGTTGTAGGAGAGGATGCAGCCGCCCTTCTTGTCCAGCTCCAGCTCCCGTGCCAGCGGCACCACGCCCGCCGTGGGACGGCCCGAAGCCAGCACGATGGTCACACCCTTGGCGGCGGCAGCGTCCAGCGCTGTCCGGGTGGCGGGGGTAACGACCTTCTGGTCGTTGGTCAGGGTGCCGTCGAGGTCGAGCGCCAGCACACGGATCTCTTTCTTTTCCATTTCCTGCCTCACTTATCTGGAACAGGCCGGAACGCGCCGCCCTGTCGCTGTTTTTGGTCATACATTGTTTATTGTACAACGGATGCAGCGTCCTGCGCAAGACTCTGGCCGAGATTTCTCTGAAATTCCCGGTTTGTTTGAAAATACAAACTGTAGTTTGCTTCAAAAAACGCGAAGAGACAGTCTTCTCTAACTACTTTCCGTAAAAAGTTAATGCATCTTAACATCGTCAAAAACTCTTGCAAATTCCGAAATCCGCGCTATAATATCCGCAGAAACACTTGTACGGTGTCTTTCCCGACACCTCTGTGAAGTACGATAAAAGGAAGGTATATAAACTATGGTCGATATGAAGAAGATCGCTCTGTTCGCTGCCGGCACCCTGTTCGGCTCCGCCGGCTTCAAGCTGCTGTCCAGCAGCGACGCCAAGAAAGCCTACACCCAGACCACCGCCGCTGTCCTGCGCATGAAGGACTGCACCATGGAGACCGTCAGCAAGGTACAGGAGCAGGCCGGTGACATCCTCGAGGATGCAAAGGCCATCAACGAGGCCCGCGCTGCCAAGGCTGAGGCCGAGGTCATCGAGGACACGGCTGAGGCCGCCGCCGAGACCAACGAGTGATCTTACAGCCTCTGAGCCGCCTGCGGGCGGCTCTTTTTCGTGGCTATTTTTTCAATACGCAGAGGATATTCAGATATGAAATGTACTATTCTTCATGAAAGCCGCGGCCGTCTGCGGGTACACGTCTGCAACGTGCGGATGACGCTGCACCGGGCCGACGTGTTGGAAGCCTACCTGAACCACCACGACGCTGTCAGCAAGGCCAAGGTCTACGAGCGGACGGGCGACGTGGTCGTCTGTTACACCGGTTCCCGCAAGGCGGCCGTCGCCGCCCTGAGCGGCTACCGCTTCGACGACCCCGAGCTGGACGCTCTGGTCACCAGCGCCGACAGCCGCCGCATCAATCAGGAATATCAGGAAAAGATGTACGACCTCGTGGCGGGCCGGGTGCTGCGCAAGCTCTTCCTGCCTGCCCCCCTCGACGCCGCCTATACGGTGCTGCGCTCCCTCCACTTCCTCTGGAAGGGTGTGCGTTGCCTGTGGCGGCGCAGGCTGGAAGTCGAGGTGCTGGACGCCCTGAGCATCGGCGTGTCCATCCTACGGAGGGATTTTGCCACCGCAGGCTCGGTCATGTTCCTGCTCAACGTCGGCTCCCTGCTGGAAGAGTGGACCCGCAAGAAGAGCCTTGACGATCTTGCCCGCAGCATGGCCCTGAACGTCGATAAGGTCTGGGTGCGCGCACAGGGCACCGAGGTGTTGATGCCCCTGACCAAGGTGCACCCCGGCGACGAGATCGTCGTCCGCTCCGGCAACATGATCCCGCTGGACGGCACCGTCATCGAGGGCGAGGCCATGGTCAATCAGGCCGCGCTGACCGGCGAATCCATGCCGGTGCGGAAGATCACCGGTGCCACCGTCTACGCCGGCACGGTGGTGGAGGAGGGCGAATGCGTCCTGACCACCAAGGCCGAGGGCGGCACCAACCGCTACGACAAGATCGTGGCCATGATCGAGGAGTCTGAGAAGCTCAAGTCCAGCACCGAGAACCGTGCACTGGCTCTGGCCGACCGTCTGGTGCCTTGGTGCCTCGGCGCGACCATCGTCACCTATGCCCTGACCCGGAACGCCACCCGTGCCATCTCCTGCCTGATGGTGGATTTCTCCTGCGCCCTCAAGCTCTCGATGCCGCTGGCTGTCCTGTCCGCTATGCGGGAGTGCGGCGCAAGCCACATCACCGTCAAGGGCGGCAAATACCTTGAGGCCCTGTCCAAGGCCGACACCATCGTCTTCGACAAGACCGGCACCCTGACCCGCGCCACCCCCAAGGTGGTCAAGGTCGTGCCCTTCTCCGGCAGTACCGAGGCCGAAGTCCTTCAGCTGGCCGCCTGCCTCGAAGAGCATTTCCCCCACTCGATGGCCAACGCCGTCGTCCGGGAAGCCAAGGAGCGCGGCATCTCCCACGAGGAGATGCACTCCGAGGTGGAATATATCGTGGCCCACGGCATCGCCAGCCGGGTCAGCGGCGACCGGGTCGTCATCGGCAGCCATCACTTCGTCTTTGAGGACGAGCACTGCAGCATCCCCGAGGAGGAGCGCCAGAAGTTCGACGACCTCGAGCCGGAATACTCCCACCTCTATCTGGCTGCCTCGGGCCGTCTGGTCGGCGTCATCTGCATCGCCGACCCGCTCCGCCCGGAAGCCGCCCGTGTGCTGCGCGCCCTGCGCAGCCTCGGCATCACCCGCACGGTCATGATGACCGGCGACAGCGAGCGCACCGCCGCCGCCATCGCAAAGCAGGTGGGCGTGGACCGCTTCTTCGCCGAGGTGCTGCCCGAGGACAAGGCCGCCTTCGTCCAGAAGGCCAAGTCCGAGGGCCACACCGTCGTGATGATCGGCGACGGCATCAACGACTCCCCCGCCCTCTCCGCCGCCGACGTCGGCATCGCCATCAACTCCGGCGCTGCCATCGCCCGCGAGATCGCGGATGTGACCATCAAGGCCGACAGCCTCGAGGAGCTGGTCATCCTCAAGACCATCGCCAACTCCCTGCAGCGCCGCGTCAGCGCCAACTACCGCTTTGTGCTGACCTTCAACTCTGCCCTCATCGCACTGGGTGCTCTGGGCATCCTGCAGCCTGCCTCTTCGGCCATGCTGCACAACCTCTCCACCATCGGCATCAGTCTCAAGAGCATGACCAACCTCATCCCCGAGGAAAAGGCGCAGAAGGCGCTGGCGGAAAAGAATTAACTCCCTCCGGAATCCAAAAAAATACCGGCTGTGCAGCTGCACAGCCGGTATTTTTATGTTCAAATATTACAGTTTACTCAAGGCCGATCTGCTGGGCATACTCTTCCAGCAGCTCCCGCTCGAGGAAGGGGGTCTTGACGCCCTCGCGGTCGCGGTAGGTCTCGTGGCCCTTGCCGATGACGGCGATGAGGTCGCCCTCCTGTGCATGGTCCACGGCATAGTGCAGCGCATCAAGGCGGTCGGGGATCTCCACGAATTTGGCGTCGGGGTTGCCCTTGTTCATGCCCACGCGGATGTCGGCGAGGATGTCCTCCACCTTCTCAAAGCGGTTGTTGTCCTCGGTGAGGATGGAGAAGTCAGCCATCTTGGCGCAGATCTCACCCATGCCGTAGCGGCGCAGCTTGGAGCGGTTGCCGCCGCAGCCGAACACCACCACGAGGCGGTGGGGCTTGTAGGCCCGCAGGGTGGTCAGCAAGCTCTCGGTGGAGACCTCGTTGTGGGCGTAGTCCAGCAGGATGGTGAACTTCCTGCTGATGGGCACCAGCTCGACGCGGCCCTTGACCACGCAGCGGCTCAGGCCCTCGTGGATGGCCTCATCCGGCAGGCCCAGCACCTTGCCCACGGTGAGGGCAGCCAGCGCGTTGTAGACGCTGAACTCGCCGGGCATATTGACCCTGACGTCCATATCGTCCTTGCCGGAGACATGGAACCGGACGCCGAGGAAGTCGTGGGTGCGCAGCAGCTGGTACGTACCGGCGCGGTAGTCGGCCTTTTCATCGCAGCCGTAAGTCACCAGCTTGCAGGTGTGGCCTTCCAGCAGGGCCTCGGTGTTCTCGTCGTCGATGTTCACGACGCCGGTGGTGCAGCGTCGGAAGAGCTGTCCCTTCCAGCTGCGGTACTCCTCGAAAGTCTTGTGCTCGCCGGGGCCGATGTGGTCGGGCGAGAGATTCGTAAAGACGCCGACGTCGTAGTGGATGCCCGCCACGCGGTCCATCATGAGGCCCTGACTGGACACCTCCATCAAAGCCGTGTCACAGCCCGCGTCCAGAAACTCCCGGAAGGTCTTCTGCAGCTCATAGCTCTCGGGGGTGGTGTTGGCCGTCTCCTGATGATGGCCGAGGAAGTAGATGCCATTGGTGCCGATCATGCCCACCTTGCGGCCTGCGGCCTCCAGCACGCTCTTGATCATATGGGTGGTGGTGGTCTTGCCCTTGGTGCCGGTGACGCCGATCATGGTCATCCGGCGGGAGGGGTTGCCGAAGAGATTGCCGCTCATGAGGGCCAGCGCATAGCGGCTGCTCTCCACCTTCAGCACAGTGACGCCGGGGACGGCAGAGAGGTCGATGTCGTGCTGGACGACCAGCGCCGTGACCCCCTCGGCCACACACTGGGCGGCATAGTCATGGCTGTCCCGCTGGGTGCCCACGATGCAGACGAAGAGCCGCCCCGGGGCCGCCTTGCGGCTGTCGTAGATGATGTCCTCGATGTCAAGCTCAAGGCTGCCCTGCACCAGCGTATAGGGCACGCCCTCCAACAGTTGTTCCAGTTTCATGGTTCAGATGCTCCTTATTGCTGTTCTGCCGCTGCGGCAGTGGGTTCATCGGCAGGCGCGGCGTCCGCGCCCTCCGTGTCAGGTTCGGGGTCGGAGGCTTCCTCCGGCTGAGGCTCTGTCTGTGCCGGGGCCTCGGCCTGCACCGGGGCGATATAGCCCGAGGGCAGGGTCGGCTCTCCCTGTGCAAAGCGGAATTTGCGGGTGGACGAGGCGCTCAGGTGGCTCAGGTCCAGCATCCCGGTGTCGGTGGGCGAGCAGCCCTTGCCGTCCTCGTCCAGCAGGACGTATTTTGCCAGCCGGAGCTTATAGTCCAGCTCGTTCAAAGTGCCCAGAAGCACACTGATGCGGCCCTGATACAGGAACGCCATCTGTTCGGGGTCTTCGAACTCGATGCGGGTGACGTCCGCCCCCAGACCGCTGCTGTCCAGCGCGGTCAGCAGGGTATTCAGGGAGTCGAGGCGCTTATCGGCGGGGGCTGCGGCCTCACTGGACGCGGCGCTGTCCGACGCTGCCGACGTATCCGCTGCAAATTCCAGCTGGACGCCCGGCGTCGCAGACTCCGGCTCGCCGCCGTAGAGGACGGGCAGCTCCGGCTGGGCGGCAGTCTTATCCAAGATCTTCAGGCCGGCGGAGAGGCTCAGCCAGCCGCCGGAGGTCTGCATGGCGTAGGCGGCGGTGGCCGCATCGGCCCGCACCACCACCGTATTGGGATAATCCCGCTCCACATGGATGTTCTCCAGCAGAGGGAACTGCCGTTCCAGCGCGGCGGACTTTTCTGCCGGGTCGAAGCTGAAGATGTTCTCCTCGGCGTGGACTCCCAGCGCTTCCAGAATTTCGGCGCTGGAATAGCCGCCCACCTCGCTCACCACTGCTCCGTCGGACACCACCTGCAGGGTGTTGATCTTGAAAAGCATGGTCACAGTGAGGTAGACGCCCACTCCGATGACACAGAGCAGCAGCGCCAGCGCAGTCAGGCGGCGGATGGCCCTGCGGCGGCGGATGGCGGCCCGGGTCAGGCGGCGCTTCTTTTTGCCCTCCCGCCGGGCCGGGCTACGAAGGTTCGCTTCGGTGGGGCGGTAGCGGCCATTGTTCTGTGCGCTGCCGGGCCGCTGGCCGCTGCGGAGATATGGCTGTGTGTTCTGGCGGCGGGGCCTCTGGCCCTGCGGCCGGGCCGGACGGCGGGCCTGTCCTGCCCGGCTCTGGCCGTTGGGGCGGCGGGCCGTTTGCTGGGGGAACCGGATGCTGTTGTCCCCGTAGTGCTCGAAGCTCCCATCCCCGCCGGAGAAGTCCAGCGTCTGTTCCTGATAGCCCTGCGGCCGGGTGCGGCGCTGCGGGGCGGAGGCTCGCCGGTCCTGTGTCCAGTCGTAGGCTCTGTGGGAGCCGTTCTGGGTCTGCGGCCTGCGGGGCCGGGCGCTGCTCTGCGGCCCGGCACGGCGGTCATTTCGGTTCTGGGTCATGGTGCGGCGCTGCCTCCTTTCCGTCTGATTTTATCACAAGAGGGCCGTCGAATCAATCACGGAGTCTTGACCAGCTTGAGCAGGGCGTCCACGATGCGGTCGAGGCTGTCGTCCACCGAGAGGCTGCGGGCATTCCGACCCATCGCCGCCAGCTTGCCCGGCTCAGACAACAGGCCGGAGACGGTGGAGATGAGCTTCTCACCGGTCAGGTCCTTTTCCTCGATGACCACAGCGGCCCCGGCCTTCTGCAGCTCCATGGCGTTGTAATACTGGTGGTTCTCGGCCACATTGGGGCTTGGGATGAGGACGGCGGCACGGCCCTCGGCTTCCAGCTCGGCCAGCGTCAGAGCACCGGCACGGCTGATGACGAGGTCGGCAGCGGCCAGCAGCTCGGGCATATTGTTGATGTATTCCCTCACCTCAAGGCTCTCGCCGGGGGCGAAGCCCTTTTCCTTCTCAAGGTTTTTGAACAGCTCCACGCCGTACTGTCCGGTGGCGTGGATGTGGAGCACAGGCTTATTTTCCTTCTGCTCCCATGCGCAGAGGTCGGCCACCACCTCGTTGACCCGGCGTGCGCCCAGACTGCCGCCGAAGGAGAGGATGACGGTGCGGTCGCCTGCGCCCAGCTGGGCGCGGATGGCGTCCCGTTCCCCGGCCTTCTCGAACACTTCGGGCCGGACCGGGTTGCCCACCACCTGCGTCTTTTCGGGAGCGCCCAGCTTCTCGACAGCGGCGGGCACGGCGGCAAAGACGATGTCCACATCGGGGGCCAGCAGCTTGTTGGTCACACCGGGGAAGGCGTTCTGCTCGTGGATGGCGGTCTTGATGCCCTTTTTGGCGGCGCAGCGCACCACCGGGCCGGAGACATAGCCGCCGCAGCCGATGACGAGGTCAGGCTGGACCTCCTTCATCATCGCCTTGGCCTTCGGGCCGGAAAGGGCCAGATTCCAGAGGGTGATGAGGTTCCGTCTGATGTTGTTGAGGGAGAGCTTCCGCTGGAAGCCGGTGATCTCGATGTGGTGGAAGGGATAGCCCGCCTGTGTCACGAGGCGGTATTCCATCCCCTCCTTCCGGCCTGCAAAATGGATCTCTGCGGCGGGGTCGGCTTTTTTGATGGCTCCCGCGATGGCCAGAGCCGGGTTGATGTGTCCGGCCGTACCGCCGGCTGCGATGAGTACACGCATGATGATTTCCTCCTTGAACGGTCAGAGGCCCATATCGGGTCTGAGTACAATGGTGTTATCCGGTTTCTTTTCCTGCTGCTCCCGCAGGGCGCGGCGGTTTTCCCGCTCGAGGCGGGCGCGCTCGCCGCCCCGGCCGATGTTGATCATCACGCCCATCTCGGCCAGCAGCAGGATGAGGCTGGTGCCGCCGGAAGAGAAGAAGGGCAGTGAGATGCCGGTGTTGGGCAGGGTGTTGGTGACGACCGCGATGTTGCAGAACACCTGCCACGCGATCTGGGCCATGATACCGATGCCCACCAGCGAGCAGTAGCGGTTCTCGGCGTGGAACGCCATCCACAGCCCCTGCACGAGGAAGAGGACGAAGAGCAGGATGACCACCACAGCCCCCACGAAGCCCAGCTCCTCGCAGACGACACTGAAGATGAAGTCGTTGGTGCTTTCGGGGAGCCAGAGCTGCTTTTCGATGCTGTTGCCGAGGCCGAGGCCCGTCACGCCGCCGGAGCCGATGGCGTAAAGGCTCTGCAGGGTCTGGTCGGTCATCTTGGCAAGGTCATGCGTCCAGCCGTCGAGGCGGCTCTGCAGGTAGGGGATGGAGTCGATATGCCCCAGCAGCGTCTGCAGCAGGCTTGCGCCGAGGCCGGCACACGCCCATGTGATGACACCGCCGCTGCCGCCCAGCATGAGGATGGTGCCCACGATGGCCGTCGTCAGGACGATGCCCGACATATGCGGCTCCAGCACCAGCAGGCCCACCACCGGGACGAGGGGCAGCAGCGGGATGACCAGCTCCCGCACGATGCGCTGGTAGAGCCATTTCCGCACCGGGACCCGGCGGGGCGAGGAGGGGTCGAGCTTTTCCAGATGGGGCGCTTTCGCGGCCAGATGGGCCGTGAGCAGGATCATCTCGAACTTGGCGATCTCCGACACCTGAACCGTGACACCGGCTACACGCAGCCAGCGGCGGCAGCCGTTCAGGGGCGCACTGAAGAGCACCGCGATGAGCATGAGGATGCAGATGAAATAGCCCGGCCAAACCAGCCTGCGCAGGAAGCGGTGGTCGATGCGGGAGAAGAGCAGCATCGCCCCCAGCCCCAGCCCCAGACAGAACATCTGGGACTTGATGTAGTAGAAGCTGTCCCCCATCCGCAGATAGCCCGTGGTGTAGCTGGCGCTGAACAGCATGATCAGCCCGAACACGATGATGACCGCCAGTGTCGCCAGCCAGTTGATGAGCACCTGCGGCCATGGGCCGGGGTCTTTCTGGACGATGGCAAACGGCTCAGACTTTTTTCTTCGGATGGTCGCCATCCGCACTCCCTCCTTATGGGCCGCTCAGCTGGCCCGCGCCGCCTGCAAGGTCAGCGCGAGGCCCAGCAGGGCCAGAACTCCAAAGATATAAAAGATATTCACCGGGTCAAAGCCCCGCTTCTCGAGCCAGCGGTGGAGCGGCGCGGTGCCGAACAGCTGCCGCCGCCCGCCGGAGGCCTTCCATACGACGATCTGCAACGCCACCATGCCGCCCTCCATCCAGTAGGGCAGAGCCAGCGGCAGGGTCAGCCCGGGCCAGCCGATGCTCAGGGGCACACAGCCCAGCGCACCGGCCAGGAACTGGCATCCCACCGCACCGGGGCGGAGCTTTGCGGGATAAAAGTTCCAGAGCAGAAAGGCCATTAAGGCCCCGGCCAGCGCCGCCGGGAGGACGCCCAGCGGGAACCAGCCCAGAAGCGTCATGGCCGTCATGAGGCCCAGCATAGCGATGAAGGCGCAGCCGCAGACCGTGCCGTCCATCCCGTCGGCGGTGCGGACGCTCTCGGCCAGCGCCACGAGGAGCACCAGCCAGACCGCCGGGGCCAGCGGCCCGAGGGTGCAGTAGCCAAGGCCCGGAACGGCCAGCCCGTCGGGCAGGCAGTCGTTCAGCCCCAGCAGAGCCAGCACCAGCGCGCCGGAGGCCGCTTCCAGCCCCAGCCGCACCGGACGGCGCAGCCCCAGCGGCGAGCGATGCCGCAGCCGGGCCAGATCGTCCGCGAGGCCCACGCCCCCGAAGCAGAGCGCCCCGAAGAGGGCGATGAGCAGCCGGGTGGTCAGCAGGTTCTCGCTGCCCAGCAGCTCAGGCTGGGCGACGCAGGCCGCCGTCCAGCCGACGCCCACCGCCGCCATCGTGCCCGTCATGAGGCACAGCCCGCCCATCGTGGGCGGCTCGGCTTCCTTCTGAGGCTGCTGCCGGTCGTGGAACGCCCGGAGCAGCGGGGCCATTAAATTCCCGAGCGCCGCCGTGAGGAAAAATCCCAGCGTCGAGGCGACGATCAAGGCAAAACGAATCATAATAATACTCCAAGTATTTCTTTACTTCCCGCAGACGGGATAGAACAGGGCCAGCGCCTTTTCCAGCGCCATGCCGCGGCTGGCCTTGACCAGCAAAGCGTCTCCGGCCTTCATCCGGGCCAGCAGGGCGTCGGCCGCCTGCTGGTAGTCCCCGGCGTGGACCACGTCGGCAAGGCCCGCCGCTCTTGCGGCCTCCGCCGTCCGTGCAGCCTCGGGCCCGTAGGTGACGAGGGTGGTCAGCCCGGCCCCGGCCGCCTGACGGCCCAGCTCCTCGTGGGCGGAAGCGCTCATCTCCCCCAGCTCCAGCATATCGCCCAGCAGGGCAAAGCGGCGCTTGCAGGGGTACTCCCTGAACATGGCCAATGCGGCCTTCATACTGTCGGGGTTGGCGTTGTAGCAGTCCTCAATGACGTCCATGCCGCCTGCATGGACCACCTTCTGGCGCATACCGGTCTGCTCGAAATCGGCCAGACCCGCGATAACGCCCTCGGGCGCGAGACCCAGACGGGTGGCGGCGGCATACGCGGCCAGCGCATTCGCCACGTTGTGACGGCCCATGGCGGGGATGGTCACTTCATAGCGGCCTGCGGCCCTGTCGCAGAGGGTGAAGGCCATGCCGTCCCCCTCCTGCTCGCCTTGCAGATGTTCTCCTGACTGCCCAGATTGCCGATGTGGGACACGCCGATGCAGGTGATGATGCCCACATCGGGCCGGGCACAGCGGGCCAGACGCTCGATCTCGCCTGCGTGGCTCATGCCCATCTCCACCACGGCGTATTCGGTCTCCTTCCCGATGCGGAACAGGGTGCGGGGCAGACCCAGCTCGTTGTTCTGATTGCCCTCGGTCTTGATGGTATCTCCAAAGCCCGCGATGGCGGCATAGGTCATCTGCTTGGTGGTGGTCTTGCCCACGCTGCCGGTAACGCCCACCACCTTGGGGTGGAACTGGCTGCGGTAGTTCGCCCCCATGACCATCATGGCGTGGTAGCTGTCGGGGCTGATGACCGCCTTTTCTGCCGGGACTCCCTCCACCGGGTGGTTCAGCACGACATAGGCCGCCCCCTCTTCCAGCGCCTTGGCCGCGAAATCGTGGCCGTCGAACCGCTCGCCCGGAAAAGCCACGAAGATGCAGCCGGGGCAGACCTCGCGGCTGTCGGTGGTCACAAGGCCGATGGGCTGGCCGTCGGCGAAGCCCTCGGGGGCAAGGCCCTTCAAAAGCAGATCTGCTGCAATATGTTCCATAGATCATTCTCCCCTTATTAAGATGATGTAACGACTTCCGGAAGCCTCTCCCTTCGGGAGAGCCTCCCTCCATTATCCACAGGTGATGGTAACGACGGTGCCCTTCTGGACACTGGCGCCTGCGGCCTCGCTCTGGCTCTGCACCGTGCCGGTGCCTTCCCCTGCCACCTGACAGTTCAGTCCGGCGGCGGTCAGCATCTGGCGGGCAAAGTCGGCGCTCTTGCCGCTGACGTCCGGCACCTCGGTGTGACTGCCGGAATAGGTATCGGTATACAGATAGATGGTGGTTCCGCTGGCCACCTCTGCCCCCGCATGAGGGTACTGGTAGGTGACGACGGCGGCGGCCTGGCTGCTCTCGCTCTCCACCAGCTGGTGCTTGAGGCCCTTGTTGTTCAGGGCGACCTGCGCGTTGCTCCACTCCTTGCTCACGAGGTTGGGCACCTTCACGGTGGTCTGGCTGCGGTCGATGCCGTCGGTGGCGATGCCCAGATAGGGGGCGATCTCACTGATGATGTTGCCGACCACAGGCGCGGCCAGAATGGAGGAGTAGTCGGTGCGGGCGTTGTTGGGGTCGTCCAGCATGACATAGACCAGAATTTCCGGGTCGTTGGCGGGCAGGACCGCCGCGAAGGAGGCGACCTTCTTGTAGTCGCCGTCGGCGCGGCGCTCCATGTTCAGCTGCTCGGAGGTGCCGGATTTGCCGCCGATGCGGTAGCCTGCGACGTAGGCATTGGAGCCGCCGCCGTTGGTGGAGCCGTCGCCCACCTCGTACTCCATGATCTGGCGGATGGTCTCGCTGGCGCTCTCGCTGATGACCTGACGGCGGACGTTCGCGCCGACCTCCTCGACCACATTGCCGTTCTGGTCGGTGATCTTATCCACCACATGGGGGGTGACAAGATAGCCGCCGTTGACCGCCGCCGAGATGGCGGTGCAGACCTGCAGCGGGGTCACGGCCATGGCCTGACCGAAGGCGGAGGACGCAAGCTGGACCTCCCCCAGCTGGTTCTTGGTGTAATACTTCATCATGCCCGTTTCATTGGGCAGGTCCACGCCGGTGCGCTCGGTGAAGCCGAAGGCGTCGAAGTAGTCATAAAAGACGCTGGAGCCGAGCCGCTGCCCCAGCTGGATGAAGTAGATGTTGCAGCTGTTGCGGAGGGCCTCGGCAAGGTTCTGGACCCCGTGGGACTTCTTTCCGGCGCAGTGGTAGGTCTCCTTCGCCACGCCGTAAGCACCGGAGCAGTTGAGGGTGGTGTAATAGGTGGCCTTGCCCGAGTCCACCCCCATCGCCGCCGTGATGACCTTAAAGACGCTTCCGGGGTAGTACAGCTCGGTGATGGCCTTGTTCTTCCACTGGATGTCGCGGTAGGTGCCGGTGTAGTCCGGGTCCGGGTCGGGGACTTTCTTGCCGTTCTCGTCCAGCAGGAATTTTTTGGGGTCGTCCGGGTCCTTGAGGTAGATGGTATAGATTTCCGGCTCGGCCTGAACCTGCTCGCTCAGATAGGTCAGGTTCGCGCTGAAATCCAGCGGGTCATTGGGGTCGAAGTCGGGCTTGGAGGCCATTGCAAGGATGGCACCCGTCTTGACGTTCATGACGATGGCCGCACCGCGGTTCTCGACGTTGTTGGCGTAGACCGCCTCGTTGAGGTAGCGCTCCACCACCTCCTGCACGTTGACATCCAGCGACAGCACCAGATTGGAGCCGTCCTTGGCGGCATAGGTGGTGGCGTTGGCGTCGGCGATGGCGTTGCCGTAGGCGTTGCGGCGGGTGATGGTGCGGCCGTTGACGCCCGCAAGGGTGGAGTCGTAGGACTTTTCCAGCCCATAGAAACCCTCGCCATCGCCGTTGCAGAAGCCCAGCACCGACGCAGCGAATGCGCCGTAGGGGTAATCCCGCTGGAAACTCTTGGACGAGGAGACGGAGATGCGGCCCTTCCGGACGGTGGTGCCGTCCTCCAGCGTCTTGGCCTTGGTGTGCTCTTTGTTGTAGGTGCTGACGTATTTCTCGATGGAGAGCTTGACGGCGTTGTTCACCTTGGTGGCAAGGACCTGATAGGAGGAAGTATTCTTCGCCAGCGCGTCGTGGACGGTCTGGTACTGGGTCTGGTACTCCGCCGAAGAGGTGTCCACGCGGTCAAGGCTCTCCCCGTCGCCGGAGAGCAGCCGCAGGGTGATCTGACGGCTCACCTCAGCCAGCGTCGTCTCGTCCACCGTCTTGAGGACTTCGCCCGTCTCCTCGGCGGTCTGGCTGGTGAAGAGGGCCGTGGAATAGCTGGGGTCGGCCCAGATGGTCCATACTACGCTGGTAGAGGCCAGCGTAATGCCGGAGGCGTCGTAGATCTCGCCCCGCGTCGCCTTTGTTTTGCATGGTATTCTCCTGCAGAAACCAGAAAAGCGTGCGCTGCCGCACGCTTTTCTGTCTGTTTGCTTATTTTATGCTGCCGACGGAGGCCAGAACGGTCATTGCGCCGTCGTGCAGAAAATCCGTCCACTGGTGGACAGCCGACTCCCTGCGCACCAGCACGCTCTCGCTGTCGAGGCGGATGTAGGTGATCTGGCTCTGGTCCATCTTCATCAGGCCCAGACGACCGGCCACCTCTTCCACGCTGGTGATGTTGGTCTTGCTGTTGAGGACGCTGTTGTAGTAGGTGTACTGGCTTTGCTCGCTCACCAGCTCTGCCTTGGCCTTCTGGATCTGGTCGTTGACCTCCACCAACTGGGCCTCGCTCCAGAGCAGGCTGACCGCAAGGCCCGCCAGCAGTGCCATCGAGATCAGCTGAAGCAGATGCTGCATGGCCGCCTGAACTGGGTTGAGACGGCGCTTGCCGCCCTTTTCCACCCGCAGCGCGACCTTGCGCTGCGTCTGAGGTGCTTTTCTGCGGCGCACCTCAGACGACATATCATAGGCTGGCTGACCCATAGTGATCTCCTCCTCTCACCCTGAGCGGTGCCCTGTCCGGCTCAGAGCTTTTCCAAAACGCGCAGGTGGGCAGAACGGCTCCGCCGGTTCTCCTCCAGTTCCTGCTGGTCGGCCTCGATAGGCTTTCGGGTAATGAGCTTTGCTTTCGCCTTGCCGCCGCACACGCAGACCGGGAACTCCGGCGGGCAGGTGCAGGCCGTGGACCAGCGGCGGAATTTGTTCTTCACCAGCCGGTCTTCCAGCGAATGGAAAGTGATGACGCACAGCCTTCCGCCCGGGGCGAGGTGGTCGAAGATGGTGTCCAGCCCCTCCTCCAGAGCGTCCAGCTCATGGTTGACTGCGATGCGCAGCGCCTGAAAGGTGCGCCGCGACGGGTTCTTGTTCTTGCGCCGCTCTGCCGGCGGCATGGCGCTGGCCACGATGTCGGCCAGTTGCAAGGTCGTCTCGATGGGGGCCGTCTCCCGTGCCTCCACGATATGCCCGGCGATCTGCCATGCATAGGGTTCCTCGCCGTAGTCCCGCAGGATGCGGGCAAGCTCTTCCCGGCTGGCGGTGTTCACGAGGTCTGCCGCCGTCTCCCCCTGCTGGCTCATCCGCATATCCAGCGGAGCGTCCGCCCGGTAGGAAAAGCCCCGGGCCGCGTCATCCAGCTGATGGCTGGAAACGCCGAGATCCAGCAGCGCACCGTTGATCTTCTCGATGCCGAGGCCCTCGAGGGCTTGTCCGGCATAGCGGAAATTGATCTGCACCACGGTGGCCGGAAGCCCCGCCAGACGCGCCCGGGCGGTCTGCACCGCGTCGGGGTCCTGATCCAGCGAGACGAGCCGCCCGCCCTTTGTGCCGTCGAGGCGGAGGGCGATCTGGCGGGAGTGCCCTGCGCCGCCCGCCGTGCCGTCCAGATAAATGCCTGCCGGGTCGATGTTCAGTCCGTCGAGGCACTCGTTCAGAAGCACAGGGATATGCTCAAACGAGGCCGGGTCGAACTGCGCCATCTCTTCTTTCTGTGTCATCGTGCCCAGCCTCCCTTCGTTTCGTGTTCCGAGCCGTCCGATACGCCGGACATCTCTCCGGGAGTTTGTCCCGTTTAAGTGCTGTCAAGATACCCGACGACTCTGTTTTATTGTAGCAAATCACAGCGCTGAATGCAAGTTTTTTCCTTCGCTTTTTTCCTACAAAATCGCACAAAAAAAGCCCCTGCGAATCGTCACTTTGACTCGCAGGGACTTGGAAGCCCTCTTACGCGCCGCGGCGGGGCGTCTGGCGCAGGTTCGCACGGACATTTTTCACCTGTGCGGCGTTCTCGGCCATGGTCTCCTCGGTGGTTTTCAGCATATTGTCGCAGTAATCCGTCACAGTCTGGCGGACGGTGCGGGCCTCGGTCTGGGCGGCGGAGACGATCTCCGACGCACGCTGCTGGGCGGCGCGGACGATCTCGGCCTCGCTCACAAGGATGCGGGCACGCTCTTCGGCCTTCTTCACGATGGCCTGCGCCTGTGCGTTGGCCGACTCGATGAGCTGGGCACGGTCGCTGACGATGGATTGGGCCTGCCGCAGCTCCACCGGCAGGTTCGCGCGGATGTCGTCGAGATAATCCCGGATCTGCTCCACATCCACGATGCGCTTGCCGCCCGAGAGGGGCATCCCCGTGCTCTCTTCCAGCAGATCCTCAATGGTATCCAAAAGCTCGTTGACGTTCATCAGGCTTCTCCTTCTTCCTCGGCGGCGTCTGCCACCGGCTTGCCATATTTCCAAAGCAGGACCTTGCCGTACTTGTACTGCTTTTTCAGCTGCAAGCCGCCCACCTCAGCGGGGAGGACGAGCTTCGTTTCGCTCTCGCAGATGACGATGCCGCCGGGGGCGACGCACTTGTCCACGAGGGGGAGGATGTTTTCCAGCGTGCCGTTGTGGAAGGGCGGGTCCAGCAGCACCAGATCGAACTGCTCCCGGCAGGCAGAGAGGAAGCGCGCTGCCTCGCCGATGTTGACCCGGCTGCGGTCAAAGACGCCGCAGCTCTTGCAGTTCTTCATCACGATGCCGACGGCCTCGCGGTTCTCATCCAGAAATACACACCGGGCAGCGCCCCGGCTCAGCGCCTCGATGCCCAGCTGGCCGCTGCCTGCGTACAGGTCCAGCACACGGGCACCGGGCAGGTCGAACTGGACGATGCTGAACATCGCCTCCTTCACCTGATCGAGGGTGGGGCGGGTAATATCCGTGCCGGGCAGTGCTTCCAGCCGTCTGCCGCGGGCTTCTCCTGCAATGACTCGCATGTTTTGGCCTCCTTTGGTCTTTCCTGTTATCGTAACTTCATATTATCGTCATACCGCCGCTCTTTGTCAAGGGCAGCACCAAGATTCGTTGCGTTCCGGGCCTGAATGTGCTAAAATTATCCCAGAACGCCGCTTTTTCGGGCGTAAGAAGGAGAGTATACATCATGAAAGTCCTGCTCATCAACGGCAGCCCCCACGAAAAGGGCTGCACCTATACCGCACTGACCCTCATCGCCGGAGAGCTGAACTCTGCCGGCATCGAGACGGAGATCCTGAACATCGGCACCAAGCCCGTGGGCGGCTGCATCGGCTGCGGCGGCTGTGCCGCCGGCAAGGGCTGCGTCTTCGGCGGCGTGGTCAACGAGGCCATCGAGAAGGCCAAGACCGCCGACGCCTTCGTCTTCGGCACGCCGGTGCACTATGCTTCTGCCTCCGGCAACATGACCAGCTTCATGGACCGCCTCGCCTACGCAGGCGGCAAATATCTGGCCTACAAGCCCGCCGCCATCTGCTGCTCGGCCCGCCGCGCCGGTACGACGACCACCCTCGACCAGCTGGTGAAGTACCCTGAGTTCTTCCATATGCCGCTGGTGAGCGGCTCCTACTGGCCGATGGTCCACGGCTCGAACCCGGAGCAGGTGCTGCAGGACGCCGAGGGCTGCGCCGTGATGCAGGAGCTGGGCCGCAACATGGCATGGCTGCTCCGATGCATCGAGGCGGGCCGGGCCGCCGGCATCGACCACCCGGAGAACCCCCGCCGCCCGATGACGAATTTTATCCGATAAACCTCTCAGTCAAAGCCTGACGGCTTTGCCAGCTCCCCTACCGAGGGGAGCCTCTGGCGAAGAGGAAAAGCTTTGCGAAATGCCAAGGCCTCCCCTCTTTAGGGGAGGTGGCACGCCGTAGGCGTGACGGAGAGGTTTTCTCCAAGGGGCTGCTTTCCCGCCGGGGGAGCGCCCCCTTCTTTTTTGAATTTTTATTCCAAAACCGATAAAAACCGGCCCGGATTCTTTTTTCGTTCATAACTTTGTGGTAGCATAAGAACAAAAGTATTCTTTGCCACGGAGAGCATTTGTGATGGAACACTACGATTGGAATGACGGCTGGCAGTTCACCCCGGTCTTCGCCCCCGCCATCGTGCGGCCGGAGTCCCCGGAGCTGGAGCTGGAAGAGGTGCGCCTGCCCCACACGGTCAAGACTCTGCCCTACAATTACTGCAATGAGAACGACTACCAGAAGCTTTCGGGCTACCGGCGGGAGTTTTTTGCGCCCAGAGAATGGGAGGGCCGCACCGTCCTGCTCACCTTCGGGGCCGTGGCCCACGACGCCACGGTGTTCTGCAACGGGCGGCGGGTGTTCCACCACAGCTGCGGCTACACCGCTTTTACGGTAGACCTGACCAGCGCCCTCCATCTGGGCCAGAAAAACGTGGTGGCCGTCCGCTGCGACAGCCGCGAGGACCTGAACATCCCGCCCTTCGGCGGGCAGATGGATTTTCTCACCTACGGCGGCATCTGCCGCGCCGTCTGCCTTGACGTCAAGGAAACTGCCTACCTGCGGGACATCTTCATCGAGACGAAGGCCGAGGGCGGTTTCCGCATCTACACCGCCACCGTGGGCGAGACGGTGGGCTGCACGCTACAGGCCGAGATCCGAAGCCCCTCGGGCAGCCGGGCTTTTTATACCGGTGAGCTTTCGCTGCCCATCACCGGCGCGCTGAACAGCGTCCATCCGTGGAGCATCGAGCACCCCACCCTCTACACCCTCACCGTCCGGCTCATCCGGCCCGGCACCGGCGGTCTGCCCGACCGGGTGCTGGACGAAAAGAGCTGCCGCTTCGGGTTCCGCACCTTACAGTTCGTGGCCGGAGGGCTTTATCTCAACGGCCAGCGGGTGGAGCTGCGGGGCCTCAACCGCCCCCAGAGCTACGCCTATCAGGGCTATGCCATGCCTGACAGCATCCAGCGTCTGGACGCCCAGCTGTTGAAAAAGCAGCTGGGCTGCAACGCCGTCCGGCTCACGATGCCCCCCAGCCCCGCCTTCCTCGACGCCTGCGACGAGCTGGGTCTGCTGGTCTTTGTGGAGATGCCCGGCTGGCAGTATGTGGGCGACGACATCTGGAAAGCGCAGGCGCTGCAGAACTGCCGCGAAATGGTCTGCCAGTGCCGCAGCCATCCCAGCATCTTCCTCTGGGGCGTCCGGGTCTGCGGCAGCGCCGACGACGAGAGCTTCTATAAGCGCACCAACGAGACGGTCCGCCGCCTCGACCCCACCCGCCCCACGGCGGGCACCCGCAGCACCCGCCGCAGCCAGCTTCTGGAGGACGTCTACGCCTACACCGACTACTCCTACCGGGGCCGGGGCGTCGGCTGCGAGGCCCGCACTGCCGTCACCCCCGACCCCCGGAAAGGCTACCTCATCAGCGAGTTCGAGGGAGCACAGTTCCCGGCCAAGCCCTTCGACGACGAGCCGCACCGTCTGGCACAGGCGCTGCGCTATGCCGCGGTCCTCAACGACACCATCGCCCAGCAGGGGGGGGCCGGCAGCTTCGGCTGGTGCATGACCGACTACAACACCCATCGGGAGTTCGGCAGCGGCGACCGCATCAGCTATCAGGGCGTGATGGACCTGTTCCGCAACCCCAAGCTCTCTGCCGCTGTCTACGCCAGCCAGAAGCTCCCCCGCTCCCCCTCTGACATCGTGCTGGAGGTCTCGTCCACCATGGCGCTGGGCGATCATCCGGGCGGCTTTGCGGGGGCGTGCTGGGCCTTCACCAACGCCGACAGCCTGCGGTTCTACCGGGACAACGACTTCGTGGCCGAGTTCGCACCCGACCGCCGGGGCCGTTTCGCGGCTCTGCCTCACCCGCCCATCGAGATCCACGACTTCGTGGGCCTGCTGCTGGAAAAGTATGAGGGCCTCGACCGGGCCGCTGCGCCGCAGGTAGCCGCCATCCTCAACGAGATGCGCCGGGACGCCATGGAGCTTTCGCCCCTGTCCCGGGCGCGGATGTACTCGCTGCGTCTGAGCTGGAATGAGCTGCTGCAGCTCTACTACAAATATATCGGTGTGCTGGGCAGTCCCTCCGCCGTCTACCGCTTCGAGGCGGTGTGGCATGGCCGGGCCGTCCGCACCGTCGTGAAAGAGCCGGTGCAGAGCGTCCGGCTGGAATGCACCGTCCACAACCCCATCCTCACCGACGGCCCCACATGGGACTGCGCCGCCGTCAGCCTCCGGGCCATCGACCAGAACGGCAACCTCCTGCCCTACTGCGGCGAGGCCGTCCAGTTGAGCGTGGAGGGGCCGCTGCGCATCCTCGGCCCCAGCGTCGTGCCCCTGCGGGGCGGCATGGCAGGCACCTATCTTGCCACCACCGGCGAGGCCGGCCCGGCCCGGCTGCGCTGCCGGATGGAAGGTGCGCTGGACACCGAAGCCTCCCTTACCATCCGCCGCCGGGAGGAGGAGAGGGGTTAAATCCCGTCTCTTTACGATAGGTTTGCACTCTGTTCAAAATTTTCTCATGGTTGCATGGTATCCTGAGAGCAGAAAAATACCGAGGGGCGGCGCACCCGCCCCTCTTTTATGAGGAAGGACGTTTATGAAAGAAAAGATCCGCCAGTTCATGATCGGCCGCTACGGCACCGACGGCCTGAACCAGTTTTTGAACATCGCATCCCTTGTGCTGGTGCTGGCCTATATCCTCACCCGGCTTCCTCTGCTGCTGTATGTCGGCGTGGTGCTGCTGGGCTTCTGCTACTACCGGATGTTCAGCCGCAACATCTCCAAGCGCACCGAGGAGAACTATCGATACTACGCCGTGAAGGACCGCATCCGCAGCAAATTCAGCAGCCTGCGCGACCAGTGGAACAACCGCAAGCTCTACCACTACTACCGCTGCCCCCAGTGCCGCCAGAAGCTGCGGGTGCCCCGGGGCCGGGGCCGCATCCAGATCTCCTGCCCCCGCTGCGGCACCCAGTTCATCAAGAAGAGCTGAGCCATGTTTGGATACGTCATCCCTGATCAGGCCGCACTGGACGATGCGGCCAAGGCCCGCTACCGCACGGCCTACTGCGGGCTTTGCCGCCGTATCGGCGCGCTCCACGGGCTGCGGGGCCGTCTGACCCTGAGCTATGACCTGACCTTCCTGAACCTGCTGCTCTCCAGCCTCTATGAGGGCGAGAGCGCGTGCATCACCGGCAGCAGCCACTGCCCCATCCACCCCATCCGGAAGGTGAGCTGGCGGCACAGCGGCCCCACCGACTACTGCGCCGATCTGAGCGTGGCCCTCCACTATTACAACGCCGCCGACAAGTGGAACGACGACCGCAGCCTCCTCGGCCTCGGCTTCGAAAGGCTGCTGGACGCCCCCACGCAGGAGGCCGCCAAGCGCTGGCCTCGTCAGTGCGCCGCCATCCGCTCCTGCCTCGACCGTCTGGCCCGGCTGGAAGCCGAGGGCAGCGAAGACCTCGATGCAGTGTCTGGCTGCTTCGGGGAGCTGATGGCCGAGCTGTTCGACTACCGGCAGGATCACTGGTCCCCCGAGCTGCGAAGCATCGGCTTCCATCTGGGCAAGTTCATCTACCTGCTGGATGCCTACGACGACCTCGCCCGGGACGAGAAAAAAGGGGCGTACAACCCGCTGCGCTCCCTCAGCCGCCAGCCCGACTATGAGGAGGAGATGCGGGACATCTTCGAGCTGCTTCTGGCCCGGTGCGCCAGAAGCTTCGAGCGTCTGCCCTGTGTGGAGGATGCCGACCTGCTGCGGAACATCCTGTACTCCGGTGTATGGCTCAAATACAACTGCAAACAGGCCAAGGAAGCCGGAAAAAAATAAACGATTCCGCCCAAAAGGCGGATATTCTTTTGATTTGCGCTTGATTTTACAGGCGCTGTCCTGTAGACTGTAATACTGTATGGAACGAAAGGGCCGCGCAAGGCCTGAGAGAGACGTGAGGAAGTAGACCCATGAGAGATCCCTATGAGGTGCTGGGCATCCAGCGCGGCGCGACCGACGACGAGATAAAGAAAGCCTATCGGGCCAAGTGCAAGCGCTGGCACCCTGACCTGAACCCCAACGACCCCACCGCAGAGGAGCACTTCAAGGAGGTGCAGGCGGCTTATGACGCCATCACCAAAGGCGAGACCGGGCCTCAGATGGGCGGCCCGTCCGGCTATGGCCAGCAGAGCTACGGCGGCTACCAGCAGGGGTACAGCGGCTACCAGCAGGGCTACGGCTCAAACGGCTGGCAGCAGGGCGATTTCGACTTCGGGTTCGACCCCTTTGGCTTTGGGTTCGGCTTCGGCGGCTATCAGCAGCAGAGCGGGGCCAGCTATTCCGGCTCGGACAGCCCCGAGATGCAGGCGGCCCGCAACTTTGTTTCGAATGGCCGCTACGCGGAGGCCCGCCGGGTGCTGGATGGCATGAACAGCCGCTCGGCACGGTGGTACTACCTCTCCTCGCTGGCCAATCAGGGCCTCGGCAACAGCATCGACGCGC
>PPYF01660427.1_pt1 | contig 25365 bp, 21 predicted proteins | sample 1559871 | NCBI WGS metagenome assembly PPYF01 (sample SAMN08240021, study PRJNA423297) | Human gut metagenome, whole genome shotgun sequencing project. | reverse complement strand
TTCGGCTATATCCTTCCCACCACCGGGCGGATTCCGGACTTTCACCGGTTAGAGACGTGCGCCGCCGGGCGCACTGATACAAAAAACACAGGCGCCGTATTAAGCGCCTGTGTTTTTATTTAAAGACGGTGACCTGTGCCCAGAGAGTGCAGGTTATTGTTGTATTCAATTCCGAGCCGGTAGAGATTCTGTGGCCGCCCCTTATTTCCAACTCTCTTCTGGCCGATTTTTTCCGCATAACCGGCGTCAGCAAGGGCAGTCAATACACGGGTGGCGATCCGCAGTGAGAACTCCTGCACCCGGACCAGATCCGCAGCGGTGAATTCATCCGATTGTTCCGTCTGCATAGCGGCAATAACGCGGTATACTGTCTCCGACGACAAATGGGACCGGTTGGCAATCGTTTCAACATAGGAAGCAGGAATCCCGGCATTCGGTTTTTCCTTTACGCCAGCCGGAGGAAGCGAATGCATTTCCTCCTTCTCATCAATGTAAATACAGGAATTACTGCCCAGCCGCATTCCATAATCCCTGGCCTGCATAGCGTGGATTCTGGCCTTTCCCAGCTCCTCTCCCGAACCTATGCCGATAAAACCGCAGAAACCGGTTTTTTCCTCCAGGTAAACGGGTAAATCAAAGCAGGTAAACTGATCTGTCATTTTCCGTATCTGTTCCGTATTCAAATACAGTTCCACATCCGAGAAGTCATCCTTCATAACAGGCTCCGCGTGATGCAGCCTGCAATATTCCAGCAGGCTTCCTTTGATGGCCAGCATTTCCAGCTCCTGATTGGAATTTTTCTTATTCTTCCATCTGGCAACGTCCGGACTGATACGGATAACGGCAGAAATATTTCTGCGTATTTTCTCAAGTCTGACATTTTTAATACAAAGCTCCAACGTCTGTATCAAAGACTTTCGGCTGGGGTAGGAATAATAGCATTCCACCCCCTCCTTTGTCAGCGCTTCGACTACGCTGTGAAAATATGTTACGACAAAGTCCAGTTCCCCTTCGCGGCACTGCTTTAAATACTTCTCCACCATCCGCCTCTCTGCCGCTTCCAGTTCCTGTTCCGATAAACCCATGACGGAATTTTCAAATTCGGAGACCAGCTCCGGCAGCCGGTCCTGTTCCAGCACAGACTGGAGAAGAGAGCCGTCATCCAGATAGTCAACCCCGATTCTGGAGGGATCGGCACCGCCTCTCTTCAGCACATGTTCCAGGAGAATACGGTATGTATTCTCCAGATAGCCTCCGAAATATCCTTTGACGGAATAAGGCGGGGTGTCGATATCCCGCAGGGCATTGAGCGGAATTATTCCGCTTGTAATGAACCCATCATATTTCTCTTTATTTTTCAGGAAAATATCCTGAAGTTCATCCAGTGTTTCATAAATAAAATAAGTCAGACTGCAGTCTTTTTGTTCCATCCCCAATTCTCTGCGGCAGTATACGGCGAAATGCTCCTGCAGCAGAAGCGCAATTTTCTGATTCATCTGTCTACCACTGGCCTCCTTCCCATTTTAACCGTCCGCTGGCCGTATTCTGCATATTATCGATATTCCGCATTTAATCCACCGGACAGGGTATTTTTAGTATACATATAGTATAACATCCATTTTCCGGTTCAACAATATCTGCTTTTTTACGGAAAGCTTATATCTAAATAAATATGGTCAATAATAGATATATAACAGGGATGAAAAGCATGCGGCACGGCTTTTCATCATTAATCAATGAAAGGAGTGTTCCCGCATGGGCATTATCTGCTACTTAGCCGGACTTTTATCCGGATGTATTCTGACCTGTCTGGTAGCCGCAGGTAAAAACAAGGACTGACCGGCTCCCCGTCACATCTCCCCCCAATTTGACGGGCGGATCTCATTAATCCTGACGACCAGTTTTTGTATCATATCAAGCTCTTCGGTGATCCGGATTCCCTGTGGACAATGCTCCATACACTTGCGGCATCCGATACAGTTTCCTGCCCTTTCCTCCGCCTTCAGCTTGGAATAGGCATTATAAAACTGAAAATTGTCTTTTCCCACCAGATACTGATTGTATGCGGCAAATATTTTCGGGATGTTCACCTGTTTCGGACATTCCCTGCAATAGGCGCATCCGGTGCATGGGATCATCTTATTTTTCAGGAACATATCTACTGCCTGTCCGACCGCACGCTCCTCTCTCTCATCAAACGGCGTTACGCCCGTAACCGTGGCGGCATTCTCGTCGACTACCGCTTCCGACTCCATACCGCTCAGCACACATAGCACACCTGGTTTAGAGGCGGCAAAACGGATCGCCCATGAGCCAAGGGACCGCTCCGGATGGACTTCTTTTAAAAACTTCGCCGATGATTCCGGGAGGGATGTCAGCGCGCCGCCCCGGTTTGGCTCCATCACAATACACGGAATGCCGCGGGATTCAAGAATTTCATACTGTCCTTTGGCGTCCTGCATTTCCCAGTCCAGATAGTTAAGCTGAATCTGGGCAAAATCCCATGCATGGTCCGACACGATCTTTTCAAGGATTTCCGGTGTATCGTGGAAGGAAAAGCCGAGATGCCGGATCCTGCCCTCCGACCGGAAGCGCTTTAATGCATCGTATACATGATTCTTTTCACAAATCTCATATTTATACCGGTCCAGGGAATGCACCAGATAAAAATCAAAATACTCTGTCTGACAGCGTTCCAGCTGTTCCATAAAATATTTTTCCGTGTCCTCCGCCTCTTTAATCAGCCAGATAGGCAGTTTATCAGCCAGATAATAGGAGTTTCTGGGGTATTTCCTAAGCGCCCCCGATAAGACCTCCTCTGACCGTCCCCCATGATAGGAGTATGCCGTGTCAAAATAGGTGATGCCTCTCTCCCGGGCATGATCAATGAGCGCCTGTACTCCCTCCTCCACGATATTTTCAGGCTGATCGTCTCTGACAGGAAAACGCATTCCGCCAAACCCCAGCAGGGAAACCTTCTCTGGAATTTCCGCAAATTTTCTGTACTCCATTGTCCACCTCTCCTTTATAAATCTTGTGAGACCTGTTCCATTATCTTTTTAAAACAAGGCGCTCAAAGCATTCCTAATATAATATTTTCAGTATAACAAAGCCTGTTTAAAATAGCAATGATGTGCCGCTTCACACACACCCCGGATTGTTGTGAGCAGTAACTTTTTTTCTGGTCAACCTTTGACCGATTCGCTAAAAACGGCAGATACCGCCTGTTTTTCCGGTAAACTGGAGGAACTCCTGGTTCATGAATTTCATTAGCAATTCCCCTTCCCCATATGCAAATGGATTTATCCAGAAAATGGTCTATTAATTCCCTCCTAAATGTTTAAATTGATATCATAATATGGTATAGTTATACAAGTTAAAACGAAGTAAAACCGTGTTCAAAACCGGCTGAAAAGTTTGGATATGGCACTGTGCGAAGTAAGCCGGATACGCGACTGCAGAGCGCCGCAGCTTGATATAACAGGGGGGGATTACAGATATGTCAGAATATCAGGTGACGCTTCTCGGGATACCGGGTGTGTTTAATAATGGCAGGATTGTCCATTTTCCTTATCGCAAAGCGGAAGGGATTTTTTATTATCTCTGTGTGGAGAAAAAGGTCAACCGGGACGAACTAATATCCGTCTTCTGGGGCTCCAGCGATGAATCCTCCGGACGCAAAAATTTAAGGCAGGCTCTCTTTCAAATCCGGCGCTGCCTGGATAAAGACGCCATCCTGCTGCATGGGAAAAATTCTCTGGAACTGAATCCTAAATTCGGTTTCGGATCGGAATGGGATTTACCCGAAGCGGATTTTGCTCTCCGGCAGGACAGATTTCTCGATTTTTTCTATCTCAAAGACTGCCCGGAATTTGAAGTCTGGGTGGAAAACAAAAGACGTATCCAGCTCTCCAGGTGCCTGGATTATATTAAATCAGAGCTGGCCGAGCCTTTGGTCTGCCGTGATATAACGAGGCTCCGGCGTCTGATTGGCACGTGGGAATATTGGAAACCATGGGATGAGGAAATGGTTCTGACCGGAATGAAATGCTATATGCAGGCCGAGAAATACGATTGGGGAATCCAGATGTATCATGAGTATGTAAAATGCCTGCGGAGGGATCTGGACGAGGAGCCTTCCCATGCGGTGGAATTGCTGTTCCGGACCATGTTCCACCGGAAAGAAGTTTCGCTTATCCGAAAAACGGATCGCAAGGATCATTTCTTCGGACGGCTGGCGGAGCTTCAATACATTGATGAACGGATTTTCTGGTTCTTAAATCATGAACCGTCTGCCTCAGTTGTCATTGAAGGCGAAGTGGGAGTCGGTAAAACAGCTCTGATGCAGCAGATTTATGAGATGAACCGTGACGCAGGCGTCCTTGAGCTTGTCTCCCACTGTTACTGCGCGGAAGCCGACTTTCCCTTAAAATCATGGCGGGATCTTTTCAAACAGCTTGAAAATCTTCAGAATGAAGGGAAAATCCGTCTGACGGAAAGCAGCACAGCACTGATTCATCTCGTACTTACAGGAATGGCAACGGAGAATCCGGACGTGGTTCACGGCGGAAACGGGGAATATTTAAGTTATATGGCTTTGGAGAACGGGGTACTGAATCTGTTGAAGGAGCTTGCCGGTCGATGGCGAATTATTTTATACTTTGACAGCCTCCAATGGATGGATATCGTCAGCCGCCGGCTATTGCAGCGTGTCATGATAGAACTGGGCAACCGGCAGGTTTTTATGATTGCGACCTGCCGTATTGACGGCGAACAGGATATCCGCGGGCTCCTTGCAGCGCTGCGTGAGCGGGATATCATTACTACTCTTCCTCTTTCGTGCTTCACGGAGGCGGAGACAACCGAAATTGCTGGAAATGCATTGCAAGGATGCGGCGATGCCGGAATCAGCACCCGTGAGATTTTTCTTCGCACAGAGGGAAACGCGCTTGTATTGATGGATACACTGAATATGATCCGGCAGGACGGCTGGAAGGAAGGACGGCCGCTGCCGAGAATCGACATGCTGATACAGTTATGGCTGGAAAAGCTTACCAAAGAGCAGAGAAAGGTATTGGACGCTCTGTCGATTTTTGTGGAGCATGCGGAGCTGGAGGAGCTGGAGCTGTTGGTGGAAATGGATCGGATGGAGCTGATCGAAGTGCTGGAACAGCTTCTTCTGACTCGTTTTGTCGTGGAACAGACATGGGACGATTATATTATTTATAAATTCCGGCACCGGTTTTATAAAGACTATGTTTATCAGCATCTCTCCATGGGAAAAAGACGGCTCTGGCACCATGCCGTCGCGAGATTTTACGAAAATCAGAAGAATGGGGAACGATGGCTGGAGCTGCTTCCGTTTACGATACGGCAATATGAATACAGCGGATATCCGGAAAAGGCAGATACTCTGCGAAACCTCCAAAATAATATATGACACGTTTTCATTTCCGATTTGGATGCTAATTTGACTACAGATTTCAAAAAAAGAAAATCTGTAGTCTTTTTTTGTATTTTTATAAAAGCGGCATAAATATTAACGTTCTTTTAACGGCCTGAGATTATAATGATAACCATGCCGCTGAAACAGAGCGGCTGGAGGATATATAACTATGAAAAGTATGGAGGGTAAAGGAGAAAATGAATTCTGTAGAAACTCGAATGATGGAAGCAATCGACAGGAACAGAAAAAAAATCCACAAAACCGGAAGGAAGATTTGGGAGTTCAGGGAAGTGGGATGGGAAGAATTCAATTCTTCCGCATTGTTAATGGATGAGCTGGAAAAGGAAGGGTTTGAGGTACAAAGAGGGCTGGTTGGGAAACATCCCAAGTTTGACCACAAAATTGATATGCCGACAGCGTTCAAAGCTGTTTTTAAGGGAAAAGAAGGCGGCCCTGTCATTGGTATCATGCTTGAGTATGATGCTCTGCCCAATGGCCATGCCTGCGGCCATAATCTTATCGCATCCGCCGGATTTGCGGCTGCCCTGGGATTAAAAGAAGTCTTTCAGACAACGGGATCGGTTATTGTGTTTGGAACCCCCGCAGAAGAACTGGAAGGCTCCAAACATTATATTCTGGAAGGCGGATATATGGATGAAGTGGATCTTATGCTTACCAGCCACTATGGTTCGGACTGGGGTTCGGAAGTTACCGGAAAGGCCATCGTATGGCCGACTCATGATAACTGGCTGACTTTCAAAGGCAGATCCTCCCATGCTTCATCGTCACCGGAAAAGGGGAGAAGCGCTTTAGACGCGGTTATTCTCACCACCATGGGTTTGGAATTTTTAAGAGAACATATGCTGGAAACAAACCGGATTCACTACATCATCTCAAACGGAGGTACAGCCGCCAATTCCGTTCCGGATCTTGCAACTCTTAATGTGGAGCTGAGGACAAACGATTCGGCCGAACTGAATGCATTAATGAAACGAGTTGACAACATTATCAAAGGCGCAGAGCTGATGACAGATACTACCGCACTCTATAAATGGGACGCTCCATGGTACTGCGCTACGCCGGTTCCCGGCTTATACCGGCTGGCTGCCAAATACGCTCCGGATCTTGGCATTGATGAATCCAGATTCTCTTTCGGCGCCCTGCCGAAGGCGTCTTCGGATTTAGGCTGTGTAGCTTATAAAATCCCCAGTGTTGAAATCACATTCCCGATTGTGGGAGAGGATGAACCAGCGCCTGTCGGCCATGCCGATGAAACGGCTGCAATCACGGGAAATGAATTTCCTCTTGATCAGAGTATCCTGGCAGGTAAGCTCATGGCGCTTACAGGTTACAGAATCGGAACCAATCCGGAAGAACTTGGAAAAATCAAAGCTGAATTTGAAAAAAATTATAAAGAATAGCAGCCAGTCGAACTAGCGCGTGTCTGAAAATTGCTTTCTGTCAGCTGTGCGTCACACTTTGTGGGAGATTTAGCCCGAATGAAGGAGGCGTAGTGGGCTACGCTGACTGAATTTGGGCCAAATATGCCGCAAAGTGGGGCGTGCAGATGACAGGAATGAATTTTCAAACAGGCTCTAACACGGAAAGTGTGGACTTGGCTGATGAAAGGAGCCGTAATGTCGGAGAAATTAACATCAACAAAAGATTTGAAAAGAGTATTGGGTTTTTGGGATTTAATGGCGATTGCTACCGGAGCAATCATAGGTTCCGGTATCATGTCATTGACCGGAATTGGTATCGGCCGTACGGGGCGTTCGATATTTGTCGCTTTTATTATAGGCGGTTTCATTACATTATTAGCAAGATCACCACAGATATTTCTTAATTCGGTGGCAAGATTCAGGGGCGGCGACTATTCCATGGTAGGAACTCTGCTCGGCCCCAGATGGACCGGAACCTACTCCATGATTTCACTGCTTACCAGCGTTACACTGTCCATGTACGCTCTTTCATTTGCAGATTATGCAATGCCGTTTCTTCCATGGATCACAAGGAAGGCCATTGCGCTCGGAATATTGACCCTGCTGTTTGCGATCAATGTTTTTGGAGTTAACGTTTTTGCAAAGTTTCAAACCCTGGCGGTAGCGCTGCTGATTATATCGCTGACAATATTTACGGTAATCGGGCTTACCCGTCTGGATCCAAACTATTTTGAAAAGAGCAGTTGGATGACCGGAGGGTTCCGCGGACTGTGGAGAGCCGCTATTCTCATGAGCTATACGTGTGACGGCGCACAGGGAATCACATCACTGAGCGCGGAAGCAAAAAATCCCACCAAAGATATTCCCAGGGTCATGCTGCTGTCAACCGTCGGCATAGCTGTCTTTTATGGGCTGCTGGGCGTCGTGGCCGCAGGCGTTCTCCCTGTTGAGCAGGTTGCAAACCAGCCTTTAACCGTTGTTGCCGGAACCATCCTTTCCAAACCGCTTTATTATCTTTTTGTCATCGGAGGTGCCTGGATGGCGCTGATTACAACCTTGAACAGCTCCATTGCCTCATGTACAAAACCTTTAATGCAGGCATGTAATGACGGCTGGTATCCGTTATCCCTCGCCAGATTACATCCTAAATTCAGAACACCTATCATTTTATTAGGTATCTATTATGTCATCGGTTTTGTGCCGATCGTATTGGATTTTGACATCGGCGTGATTAGTGATATAACCATCACCGTCGGCTCCATTACGAAATTCATGATCGTTTTAAGTTTATTGAGATTACCGAAGGTGATGCCCGAGGCCTGGAAAAAATCAGATTTTTATATCAGTAATACTGCTTTAAAAGCCATCGGTATTCTGGATTTGTGTGTAATTATCTTCTCCGGATTTATGTCTTCAGTTGAACTGCCGCTGCCGTTACTGGCCGCGAATCTGGCCGTTGTAGCATTTGCATTTGTTTTTGGAAGAGTCAGATTTAACAGCGGGAAGGTCAATGTGGAAGTCAGCTATGAGCTGCCTGATTCCGAAAAATAGCGGTCTGCAAAATATGGAAACTGCAGCCTGGTGAGAGTAAAACTTTATAACCGGCATATCGGATGTTTCAATCCGATATGCCGGTCTTTTTGGCACTTTTGCCACTCAGCCGGTTGCACTGCTCAATTTCTTCTTTCAGGCCATCAATAATGGCTGGTGGCAGCGGTTTGGCTATATTTAGCTAGTTGCCGTGAAGAAAAGAAACTGTATTATATACTTAAAATTATTCAGCTATTATAAAAAACGGCTAAAAGGTAAGAAAGTTCGGTTGACAAGTAGACCTAATCCGTTATAATAAAAAACAAACGGATGATGATGGATGTAACAGCTTTTAGAATGGATGGAAATCCCTTAAAATCTCAGATACATGGGAAGAAATCGCTGATTTTGCAGAATGGAACAAAGACTAAAGGCCGGTGGCATTGAGGATGGCGGGAGGTAATACTTTGAATTTAAATCAGCTATATTGCTTCAGAATATTGGCACGGTCTGAGCACCTTACAAAGGCAGCAGAAGATCTCAATTATTCTGTTCCAGCGTTAAGTGTTATTATATCCAGACTAGAGTGTGAGTTAGGTGTTAAATTATTTAATCGTGTTGGCAGGAATATAAAACTAAATGAGAGTGGATTGTTATTCCTACAATATGTCGATCAATCTCTCAATACATTAGACGAGGGAATCAAACGGCTTTCAGAAATGCAAGAAAATACAAACGAAGTTATTCATGTTGGAACATACTCTCATCAATATTGGCTTGGTTTTTTTAATACCTTTTTAACTGCTAATCAAAACGTATTTATTTCTCGAACCAAGATTACTCTACCTAACCTTGCAAACGAGACTAATTTAGACCAATACGATTTCATCATTTCGCCCGAAAGTGATTTCCGCCACACAAATTGGAATAGTACTGTATTAATACAGAATGAATCTCCAGTGATAGTTCTTAGCCCGCAAATTCAGCTGCCTCAAAAACAACTATCACTAAAAGATTTAACAAATGAAAAAATAATTGTACTCTCAAAGCAAGAATCCTTGCGCAAATACTTCGATGAACTTTGTAAACGTAATAATGTTAGTTTTAAAAATATAATTGAATGTGATATTTTCTTCCGTAGAGAATTAATGTACGGCACAGAAAATTATGTAGCTTTTACTACCGATTTGGCATTATCAATGGGGTTTTTAGCTGATTTGAGATTCGTCCCTATCGAGTCTGATATGCCAAAAAGAAAAATTGCCATTTATTGGCGTAAGGATCGCTACTTATCAAAAAAAATGTTGAACCTTTTGGAAGCAATTCAAGAGTATTCTAGGATTTTTGAAGAGACATATCTTATTCATAAAACTACGCAACCTGAATAATGAGGGACAACTTTTTGATTACGTTTTCATTAATGGTGTTTTTCAGACACGGTTCTCTTCTATCTGCCTCTTTTTCCGCTATCTCAGTGTTTGAGATAAGGCATCTTTTTCCCCGAAACCATGAGTTAAAATATTAATTTCTCCCAGTAATGACGCAAAGAACGTCAGCGCCCCTACAGGCTTGCTGACGTTCTTCTGATCGTACGCTCTCTGGACCAAAATTTGGTCACAGCCTTGGGGACGTATGTGTAAATCCTCTAGATTTCATCAGTGTTAACGTTCACACAAGAACTTATTTGTGAAGGACAATTCATTTTTGTAAATTCAATAAATAGATTTTATTGTTATATTATTTAAAAGATACTGTTAACAAAGTCGAGATTGATAAAAAAGTCGGTTTTGGTATACTTTAGACAACGTAGCGCTGCGTAAAATAGAGAGAAACGGGAGGGTATAAAAAACATGTTTACAGCAATTTCAGGACTGATTGGCGTCCCTTATTTTACTTTAATCGTTGTGCTTATCACATTGATTATTTTTGCCAGGGATAAATGGCCGGCAGGTTTGGTGGCAATGGGGTCAGCCATCGTATTGGGGATTTTTGGATGTGTGACAACTGATAAGGTTTTTTCCGGCTGGTCGAGTAATTTGACCTTGATGATCATGGGAATGATGATCGTAGGCAACGCATTATTTAAAACTGGCGCGGTGCTGCTGGTTGGCAAATCTATCATGAAAGCAAAATTTGCAAGTAATGAACGAGTCGTAATGGTCATCATCATGATCGCCTCCGGACTCTTAAGCGCCTTTCTTTCTAATACTGCTGTTGTCGCAACGTTTATCCCGCTGGTTGGCGCTATGGTGGCGTCCTCTAACGGCAAGCTGAAAAACAAAAACTTATTAATGCCGCTGGGTCTGGCGACAGCGATTGGCGGCGCGCTTACTCTGGTAGGCACAGCCGATGGCTAACTCCATATTGGAACAGCAGGGTCTGCCGATGTTTGGCATGTTCGACTTCGTACCGGTGGTCCTTCCTCTGTTTATCTGCCTGATTATTTACTTTGCAACGGTTGGTTACGGCATGATGAACAAGCATTTAGATTTTGAAGATACGGTTCCTACTGTAGATGCAAGCACCTTTGAAGACGTAAAGCTTACGTGGAGAACCTGGTTTTCCGCCGGCGTCCTGGTATTTTGCGTAGCCGGTTTTGTGGCCGGCTGGGGAAAGACCGGTATTATTGCTCTGATTGGAGCGGCCGCTGTTATGCTTACCGGGTGCCTGTCTTTCAAGGAAGCCGTTACGGAAGCAGTAGACTGGAATACAATTTTTGTTATGGCCTTTGCACAGACCATTGCGGCTGCGATGAATGATTCCGGAGCAGGTAAAATGGTCGCGGAAACAGCGGTTAGTTTAGTAGGCACCAATCTATTGGCGCAGACCGCCGCATGCGTAATCGTAATTACCGTATTGACAAATATTATGTCCAATACTGCAACCGCGGCAATGATGACTCCTATCTACATCGCGATTGCCGCACAGATGGGAGTAAATCCCTATACATTTGTAATGGCGGTTACTGTTGCCGCAAACCTGACAGCAGCCACCCCGATCGGTGGAACCGCGATCACTATGACACTGCCGGCAGGTTACCGCTTCAAAGACTTTCTTAAAATCGGCACTCCGATTAACGTTATTTGGGTCATTCTGACAATTGTGCTGATACCGATTGTATATAGTTTTGAATTTGTGGGCTAGAGGTACATTGAATGAGTATAAGTGGAAAAATATTTGATATACAGAGATATTCCCTGCATGATGGACCTGGCATACGGACATTGATTTTTATGAAAGGATGTCCGTTACGGTGCCGTTGGTGCTGCAATCCGGAGGGATTGCAGCGCCGGGACGATATCCTCTATGATTCGACGCTTTGTATTGGATGTGGAAAATGTCTGGAAGTATGTCGATTTGATGCGGTATATCTCAGCCAGGAGGATGGTTTCCAAATCGACCGCGTAAAATGTACCCATTGCGGAGCATGTGCAAAGGCGTGTCCCTCCGGCGCAAAAACGGTGGCAGGGCGTGAAATCACGGTTAAAGAAGTGCTGGATATAGTCAGGCGGGATAAACCTTTTTATAAATCCTCCCATGGAGGAGCTACGCTGGGCGGAGGTGAAATATTAGAACAGCCCGAATTTGTGTATGAGGTACTGAAGGCATGTAAAAATGATGGAATAGACACAGCGATAGAAACCAGCGGACATGGAACGTGGGAACATCTCGAAAAAATTTTAACGGTTACTGATACGGTGTTTGTGGATCTTAAAACGGTTAATCCTGCGCTGCATTTAAAAACTACAGGAGTGAGCAATACTCGGATTTTGGAAAATCTGCAGAAAGTAAATGATTTTATGGGAAAGGAAGAAAATCGGGAAAAAGTATTTATTGTCCGCATACCGGTGATTCCAAACATGAATGATTCGACGGAGATTGCTGTTGAGGCAGGACGCTTCCTGAAGGATCTGCATAACTGTACCAGCGTTGAAGTGCTGCCGTTTCATAACTATGGTGAGATGAAATACAAAAAGCTGGGACTAAGCTATGAATTTTCTGGTTGTCCGAACAGTACGGCTGAGATGTTGATAACCTATCAAAGAAACATTATTAAGGAAAGCGGACGAGACGTTGTTATAAAGAAAATGTAATTGCGAAGGAGGTTTGACAATGAAATATTACGAGGCATCAGACAGGGTAAAACGATTGCGGGAACGATTTCTGACCTATAAGCCCAATGTAGATATTGAGCGCGCCCTAATCTATACAAGAGTATTTAAAGAATCTGACATGGTAAAGGATGATCCGCGCGTCATTGCTTTGGCAAAGGCGTACTCCGTCTTTTTGAATGAACGGTCCATTTACATAGAGGAAGATCAGTTGTTTGCCGGTTCATTTGGGCGCAAGCCGCGCGCGTTCCCTATTTATCCGGAAACACTGGGGGATTCCCTCATTGGAGAATACCGAAAACTGACAACCCGGGAAATTGATAGATTTGAATATCCAGAAGAGGACAGGCTGGTATTGGAAGAGAAGCTGCATAAATGGCATGGCACAGGCATGTACAGCTATGTATTTGGCGATATGTCTATGGATGCGAAAAAGCTGTTCCTTAAGGATCCGGAAAACGATGTTTCCGGCGGCACCAATATTTTTTCCTTAGATGTGCCGCTTAACGGACCTGCCGGGCATATAACCCCGGATTATCAGATGGTGATGGAGATAGGTTTCCAGGGAATTAAAGCCAACGCAGAGAAAAGGCTCGAACAGGCCGAGGCCCAGCAGGACCAGGAAGGAATTAATTTTCTGAAGGCAGTGATCATCTGCGCGGATGCAATCACAAATTTTGCGCACAGATATGCGGATTTGGCTAGAGAAAAAGCGGAGACAGAGAGCAATCCTGAAAGGAAGCAGGAACTCCTCACAATTGCGGAAACCTGTGATCGTGTTCCGGGCCTGCCGCCGCGGACATTCCAGGAATGCCTGCAGTCACTGTGGTTCACTTTTATCGGTATTCAGATGGAAGCATATGAAAGATGTTTTGGGTGCGGGCGTTTGGATCAGTATGCATATCCATATCTGAAGGCAGATTTGGAGACGGGACGGATTACTGAAAAACAAGCTCAGGAGCTGGTTGACTGCCTGTGGATGAAATTTCCGGAGACAAACTATATTAATACGGAGTATCATTCACAGATCGCTTCGGGATTCCCCGCTCAGCAGCAGATCATGGTTGGAGGGCAGACTCCTGACGGTAAGGATGCAAGCAACAAACTCAGTTATATGTGTCTGCAGGCCTCTATAAACACGTTACTTCACCAACCTTCCATTTCATTCCGTTATTTTGAAGGAACGCCGGATTCTTTAGTGGAGCAGGCCTGTCGGCTGGCCAGAAAAGGCGCAGGGCATCCCTCATTTTTTAATGATGGGCGGTGTGTCTCCGCTTTGGTGTACAAAGGCATCCCCCTGGAAGACGCCAGAGACTATTCTTCTGTAGGCTGCGCAGGCATTCAGCCGACGCGTAAAGAAAAAGGCACGCACAACGCCGGATATCTAAATGTTGCATCTGCATTAGAATTCGCATTGCATGACGGTTACTGGAAAAAGGGCGACAAACAGGTTAGCATTCATACGGGCGACGCCCGGCAATTTAAGAGCTTTCAGGAGGTGATGGATGCATTTGAAAAGCAGCTTTCCTATTTAATAAAAATTTATTCCGAGGAGATCTTAAAAGTAGAAAAAGCGCATAGAGATGTGTGCCCGACGCCGTTTATTTCCAGTTTTATTCAGGACTGCATTGGAAATGCAAGAGATAAAAGCGCAGGTGGGGCTCTGATAAACTCCGGCCCCACGCCAAGAGGGATTGGGCTGGCTGACGTGGCAGATTCTCTGTCGGCTCTTAAAAAGTGGGTGTTTGAGGAAAAGAAATACACGATGGCTGAGGTGCTAGAGGCCATGGACCGTAATTTTGAGGGCCGCGAAGAAATGAGACAGCTCCTGTCCACTAAAACAGACTGTTACGGTAATGACATGGATGACGTTGATGAGCTTGCCAAAAAAGTAGTTGAGATCTACGGCTTAGAGACAGATAAATACAGAAGTTTGTACGGCGGGCGGTTCCACCCTGGTTTTAGCTCTGTTTCTTCCAATGTGCCCTACGGCACGGCAGTGTGCGCGCTCCCGGATGGAAGAAAGGAATACACGCCCCTTGCGAATGGAAATTCTCCCTGTAATAGCGCGGATATCTCCGGTCCGACGGCGGTTGCCATTTCCTGCGGCAAATTGAACCATGATTTGATGAGCGGCGGCTCCATCCTGAATGTCAAAATCAGTCCCGCGTCAGTTACGGGTGAAGACGGTTTGCAGCGATTTGCCGAATATGTAAAAGGCGCAATGGCCGCAGGGGTCTGGCATGTTCAGTTTAATATAGTAGATCAGGCGACCTTGAAGGATGCACAACTCCACCCGGAAAACCACCGTGATCTCATAGTCCGTGTTGCCGGATACAGCGCGTTCTTTACGGGATTGAGCAAACAGCTCCAGGAGGATCTGATCAGGAGAACAGAGCAAGAACTGCGGTGAGTGACTGAATCACTCACATATCTTACTGTGAATTAAGATAAATTTAGGTTAAAAAATAGGAGAAAGAAATGACCAAAAAAAATGCTGTATATATCACTCATGGAGTGAGAACCGCGATTGGCAAAATAGGCAAATCACTCAAGGACGTAAGTGACACGAATCTTTCCGTGATTGTCATTAAAAATCTTCTTGAAGAAAGGGCGAAACTGGATGCTCAGGAAATCGACCATGTGATTTTTGGCGAAGTCAAACAAAAATCCGATTCTGCAAATATTGCCAGAGCCGCAGCACTGCAGGCGGGAATCCCGGAGAAGGTTCCCGCTTATACGGTAAACCGGCAGTGTGGCTCAGGATTACAGGCGATTATTGACGCATTTGAGATGATTGCGATCGGCGAGGCAGGCGTAATCCTCGCAGGCGGCGTCGAAAACATGAGCCAATCAGTCTATTACATGAGAAATGCAAAAGAGGGGCTGAGAAACGGCGATTTCTCGATTGAAGATTCGCTTACCGCAGGCGGGCCGGGAGCTGTCCCTGTCGATAAATATGGCGTTTGGCCAATGGGAATGACGGCAGAAAAACTGGCCGGATTATACCATATCACACGTGAGGAGCAGGATGCTTTTGCCATGAACAGTCAGGCTAAAATGCATCATGCGATGGAGGCTGGCCGATTCGAGGATCAAATTGTGCCTGTTCCCGTGATTGTTAGCGGGCATGAGACATTCTTTTGTACCGATGAGCACCCATTCCTTTCCTCCATGGAAAAATTAGCGAAATTAAGGCCGGCGTTTAAGAAAGACGGTACAGTGACAGCGGGAAATTCATCCGGACGTAATGACGGTGCATCCGCCGTGCTGGTTATGTCTGAAGACAAGATGAGAGAGTTTGGATATAAACCGATGGCAAAGATCATCTCGGTGGGAAGCAGCGGATGTGATCCGACGGTGATGGGGCTGGGGCCTGTAGAATCCTCCAAACTAGCCATGGAACGCGCCGGACTCACATTACAGGATCTTGACGTGATCGAATTGAATGAAGCCTTTGCCGCGCAATCGATTGCCGTTATAAAAGAATGGGAAAAGCTCGGTATTTCTGAAAAAGAGCTGCTTCCGAAGATTAATCCTAACGGAGGTGCCATTGCCCATGGCCATCCGCTGGGCAATACAGGAGCGGCGTTGACCGTCAAGTGCATGTATGAAATGCAGCGAAGAGAGCGCGCGAGGTATGGAATGATAACCATGTGCTGTGCCGGCGGCGTCGGTGTCGCGGCAATTATCGAAAAATGTTAGGAGAAAACCATGGAAAATGTATTTGTAGGCGGATTTGCCCGTACACCAATCGGCAGACTTGATGGAAATTTAAAAACATTATCTGCGGAAGAACTCGCTGTCGAAGCGGTACATGCCGTATTGTCGGAAACGGGGCTTTCTCCGGATGAAATCAGCGAGGTAATCATCGGCAATGCCAAACAGACCAGCACGCACTCCAATCTGGGCAGGTATGTTGCACTGGCTGCGGGCCTGCCGGAAAAAATACCGGCTTATACGGTGCAGAAGCAGGACGCTTCCGGAATGCAGGCTGTCATTAATGGATACGCAAAAGTAAAGTCAGGAAATGCTAACATCATTCTTGCGGGCGGAACGGAAAACATGTCCCAAATTCCTTATGAGATATTGAATGCACGGTATGAGTTTACCCCGGATAAAATCGTTATGCATCCAATTGAGGCGATGATTACAGGCGGTCTGCCCAAGGAAAAGTATGGAACGGTTACCCTTGACACTATTAACAAAACTATTAGTGAAAAATATGCGATTACCGAAGACAGCCAAAAGGAATTTGCTCAGTTAAGCCAAAAAAAAGCAGAGGAATCGTCCCTGAAGGAGAACATTACCTCTATAAAGGTAAAACTTAAGAAAATGACATTGGATATAACCCAGGATGATATTTATGACAGAGTAGAGCTGAAGGCCTTATCTGCAGATGCTGCCGCAGTATGTTTGCTAATGAGCAAATCTTCGTTGGATGATAATAACCTCAAGCCGATTGCGGAAATTGTATCAATCGGAACTTCGGCAGGTGATCCCTTAGGACGGGGCCTCTTGGGAACCGCAGCAGCGGAAAATGCTTTAGATAAAGCCGGAAAATCGATCGAGGATATGGATTTCATAGAGGTTAATGAGGTAACAGCATCACAAGTGCTTGCAGCGGCAAAAAACCTCGGAATTTCAGAGACGGATGTTAAAACGAAACTAAATGTTCATGGAGGTGCATTGGCGACAGGCAATCCATGGGGAGCAGCTGGCGTAATTCTTTTGGAGCGGCTTATTTGCATTCTGAAAAAAGCTGACAAGGAGTGGGGATTAGTACTCTGCGGAGCCATCGGCGGCCAGGCAATTGCTGCTGTTGTAAAAATCGTATAACAAGTTGTTAGGAAATCCCTCGGAGGTCAGATTACAATGAACAAACCAATGGAAGGAATTACTGTCATAGAATTGGCAAATTATGTGGCAGGGCCGGTCGTCGGCAGGATGCTGGCAGACATGGGGGCCAGAGTCATCAAGATTGAAGGCAGAGGCGGCGACGCATGGCGGAATACATCGGCTAGCAACACACAGACAGAATGGGATGAAAATCCTTTGTTTGACCTTTTTAATATCGGTAAAAGATCGTTCAGCTTAAATCTCAAAACAGAGGAAGGCAAGGCAATCTTTTTTAAGCTGCTGGAGAAAGCCGACATTTTAATTACAAATACTCGTCAAAATGCACTGATAAAGCTCGGAGTGGATTACGATTCTTTAAAAGAGCGTTACCCTCGTCTGATTTATGCTACGTTGACCGGATATGGCTACAACGGGCCGGACTGCAATGCTCCGGGCTTTGACAATATTGCGTTCTGGTCCCGCCCGGGCTTTAGCGCAGACATGACAATCGACGGACCGGAAAGTTATCCTGTCAACAGTCGTTATGGAATGGGAGATACTATTGCAGGGACAACCCTATTTGGAGCAGTCATGGCGGCTTTATACACAAGAGAAAGAACCGGACAGGGTGAATTTGTCACCACGTCCCTGTTCAACGCCGGTATTTGGGCATTCGGCGGCGGTATCGTTATGGCTGAAAAGCCATATGAACACCGTTTTCCAGAGATTCGGAATATGGGAATCCCCATGAATCTGGTCTATCGCTGTGCAGACGGTGAATGGATCCGCTGCACCATATTTGAGTTTGAACGCTATGCTTATAAATTTTTTGACACGCTGGATGTGCGTCAGAAAATGGAGGACCTGGGAGTTACATCGCTGGACCTTAGCATGGAAAAGGCGGCTGACATCGTTCCGCTTCTTGAGGATAAATTTTTGAATAAAACGTCCACAGAATGGATTAAACTCTTTGCCAAACTGGACATTGTCTGCGGCAGGCTAAATCATTTCCGTGATGTTCTGACGGATGAGCAAGCTTGGGCGAATGACTATCTGCAGAAATATCACTGCACTAATGGTGCGGAACGTATCCTTCCTTCCTGCCCTGTGCGTTTCGGTGAGGGCAGTGCATTTCCTGTGGGTGAACCGGTGATGTACGGCGACAGCAATGAAGTAATTCTGCAGAAGCTGGGCTACACTCCGGAACAAATCAGAGAATTTTCGATGAAAGGTGTACTGGGATAAAACAAACTTTTTTGTCATAGAGGATAAAGGAAAATCTTATGAGCGAGAATAAAAAATGTGCTGTTGTCGGCGGCGGTACCATGGGCCGGCAGATCGGTTTAAACGCGGCTATTCATGGCTATACGACCACGGTTTGTGAGACAGTACCTGCTGTGCGGGAAAATCTTCTGAAGTGGGAAGAAGAGTATCTGATGGGACGGATTGCCAAGGGCAGAATGACATCTGAACAGGTTGAGAGCATCAAATCCCGCTTTTCGGTGACGGATGATTTAAAGACTGCAGTAATAGATACCGCCATCATCATCGAATCTATCATTGAGGATCGAAGGGCAAAAACAAAGGCATTACAACAAATAAGCAATTTAGCTCCAACGGATGCTATAATTGGGACCAATTCGAGTTACATGGTCTCTTCTTTATTCAAGGACGTTGTCAGCAATCCGGAACGCCTAACAAATTTGCATTTTTTTGCCCCGGTACTTGCAATGAAATTGGTCGAGGTCGTAAAAGGCGAGCATGTTTCAGATGCAACTGTAGAAAAAGCCATGGACTTCTGCCGTGCCGTAGATAAGACACCGGTGCTGGTGCAAAAAGAAGAGGACGGCTTTATCGTCAATAATATTCTAAAGGTAATAAAAGAAGAAGCGTACCGTCTAATTCATTCCGGTGTCTGCTCCATAGAGGATCTGGATACGGCCGTAAAACTTGGATTGGGTCACCCGATGGGCCCGTTTGAATTGGATGATCTCAGCGGAATCGATGTCCGGTATCATGTTCTGAAGCGTCGTCTGGAGGAAACCGGCATTAAATCTGAAGGATATGACATGATCGAAAAACTCTACAAGGAAGGCCGATACGGAAAAAAGACTGGCCATGGCTTTTACGATTATATGTAAGCAATTATAAATTCCAGTATGATTCCCCTTAAGTAGACAAGGTAAACAACCAAAATCTGCTTAGGGGGATTTTTTATGGCTTGTTATTTTGACAATGCAATTAGGTATAGCCGCCCTCTTGACAGATTTAATAATCAATGATGCATTATCACTAATAGACATATATCTAATAGAGAGGTTTTCGGATGGATAAAATTATTCTTGGTTTACTATTAATAACACCCATGACCAGCTATGAATTACGGGCGCACATTAAGGAAAAGTTCTCTATGATGTGTTCGGACAGCGCCGGTAGTATACAGGTGGCGATTAAGAAACTGATTGCGGAAAATCTAATAGTATATACCGAATACGTGGAAAATGGCAAGAACAAAAAACAGTACGAGATTACCGATGAAGGTCGCGAGATTTTCAACGCTTGGGTAGTTAAGCCCATGCGTCATTATAAAGCAAAAAACATGGAACTCACAAAGCTTTTCTTCATGGGCGCTGTGGAAAAGAAAAAACGGGTGCCCTTATTAAAATCCTATTTAGTGAGTCTCAAAACAGACTGGCAAGCGCTAATTACATTGCAAAAGGAGGTTTTAGAATCGACTGGTAAATCAGCAATCTATGATCCTCTGCCAGAATTGATCCAATATCAGATCACCACTTTAGATTACGGAATTGCATTATTTGAATTTGAAATAAATTGGTACGAAAATTTAATAAATAAAATAGAGAGTGGAGAGCACCCATGAGCATTGAGTTTCGTGAGATGATGCCGAATGAGGCAAACATAGTAAACAAAGTGGGACATAGTAGTTTTGGGATTGTTGAAGCTTTGTTTATGCCAAAGCCTAAAAATGCGGTTCTGGCTGTGGAAAATGAAGAAATATTAGGCGGTATAGCCTACAAGATACTCTCTGGAAAAGCAGGGAGGAAAATCGGATTTATCGAAACTGCTTTTGTTGCCAAAAATCATGTGGGAAAGGGTATGGGAAACAAACTATATCAAGCAGCCACAAAGTCTCTGAAAGATCGTGGCTGTGATACAGTAATTACTATGGTACGCGATGACAACGTCGCATCTTGGAAAGCGTTTGTAAACAATGGCTACAACCGAGTCACATTCATCCAGATTATTGGACAGCTAGGTCTATTGGGCTCTCTTTTCTTTTGTTGGCTTGAGTTGTATTGCTGTGGGGCACGAACTGTGGGGCACAATGCCCTCAAAGGTTCAATCATCGTCGAGCCAAATTGCATTATTCATTGTGGTTGCTATCCTGACATTCCTGCCAGCCCTGCGCTTTGGGGTTACATTCAATGATTTTGTGGTAAAGGCTATCGGTATTCTTATATTATTATTCTCTGGTGTGGCAGGCGGGACTATTGCTGTCAAACTTTCAAAACAGGAATGGTGTTTCCGTCTTACCCCCGGTGGTCTGTTGCTTGCATTTTGCATTGCCGCTTTAGGTGGAGTATTCCCTATGGTGGGGCGGTATTATCCTAAGAAATATAGTCGCTCCACACAATTCAAGCGGGATATGGCTATGGAAGGATTCTGCGAATGGCTTGCCATTTTATTAGTATTTACTCTCTCCTTATTCCAGTGTAATACATCACCCATTTGGGCAGCAACCCAGTCCTTTGGAACCAGCATTTTGCTGTATCATTCTATACCAATCTTCCCTTTTGGCAGCTATGGCGGAACACGGATGTGGAACCATAATAAGACTTTATCCCTAGCGGTTCTAATAATTTCACTAGTGTTAATGTTTAGCTTTTAGCGCGTTGCCTTCAGCCCTATGGAATATCACCTGATTCAGTTCACCAGATTCACCGGATTCCCTGCCGCAAACGCCGCCAGGTTATCAGCACCTAAATCTAACAGTTTGGCCCGGCTTTCCTTAGCAGCCCAAGCGATATGAGGTGTAATAATACAGTTCGGCGCCGAAAGAAGGGGGTTATCCATAGAAATCGGCTCCTCTGATACCACATCCAGCCCTGCCGCATATACTTTTCCGCTGTTTAACGCTTCCGCCAGATCTTCATCAACAACAAGAGCGCCCCTGGAACTGTTCAGCAGGATTACGCCGTCCTTCATTTTCGCAATTGTATTCCGGTTAATCAGACCTTTTGTATCCGGGAACAGCGGGCAGTGCAGTGCAATGACGTCCGACTTTTCGAACAGTTCATCCCTGTCGGCATACCTGCAATTTTCCGTCTCCAGTTCCGGCTTTCTGAATCCGTCGTTATAAAGGAGCTTCATTCCCAGCGCAGCGGCAGCAGCGGCTGTCTGCTGTCCAATCCGTCCAAATCCAATGACGCCCATCGTTTTCCCCGACAGTTCAATCAAAGGATAATCCCAGAAGCAGAAATCAGGCTGCTGCCCCCATCTTCCCGCTTTTACAGCTTCATCGTGGTGCCCAACACGGTTGCATATCTCCAACAGTAGTGCAATGGTAAACTGAGATACGGAGTTAGTCCCGTACGTTGGGATATTGCATACAGGGATATTCCTTTCCCTGGCTGCTTTGATATCCACCCCGTCATATCCGGTCGATAAAACTCCTATATAGCGGATAGTGGTACAATTTTCAATTACCTCCCTGTTAAGAGGCACACTGGATACCAGAACGGCCTCGGCATCCCCTATTCGTTCAATAATGAGCTTTGTATCCTCAGCCTGCGTTCTGTCATAAATCGTCAAGTCTCCTAGCTCCTCGTAGCGGCTCCAGCTTAAATCTCCCGGGTTCTTAATATAACCATCCAATATTACAATTTTCATATCTGTTCCTTTCTGCTTTTCCAGTGCCTACATTTGATTTTCACAGTGTAGTTCTTATGTATGTATATGTCAAGTAGGTTGACATATAATTCACAGAGCAATCTTCACTGAGATTGACAGAGGTATAATTGTGGAAAAGAAAAGACTACCGCATAATACAGTAGCCTGATAGTCAATAAACTCTTAAATTGTCATTGAAGTTCTCTTTTAAAGAAAAACATACTGTCTTTTCTTTGAACCAGTTCCCAGCCCTCACGCCCCAATTCATTTAACTGCGTTTCAAAGTCAAGCGCCATTTTCTCATATTGCTTAGTATTCATGGCGAATGCAGTTGCAATTGTTACAACCTTATATTCGTATTTCTTCATCTGACTTTATCCCTCTTTCGTTTCCGTTCCCCGTTTTATCTCACCAAGCTTGATTTCCAGCTCCTTATAAATATTTGCTCCTATTTTATCAGAAAATGGATAAATTACAGGAGCTGCATCTTCCTCCATGAAATAGACTGTCACACTTTCACGGGACGGATCAACAATCCAATACTCTCTTACGCCTGCTGCCCGGTACAAAGATAGCTTTGTATAATAATCCATCCGTTTACTTGACGGTGAAACAGTCTCTATAATCCAGTCTGGCGCTCCATGACAGCCCTTTTCATCCATCTTACTTTTGTCACATATTAAGCTGATGTCAGGCTCTAAATATATTTTCACCGTCTTGATCCAAAAAAACAGACAACGGGGCTGGAAACGCCTCGCACACTCCGCCTTTATTGCGAATGTACAGGTTAATCTCCGTACAAAGGTAATTAAGAATCCTTTGGTGAGCACTTATACTTTTTCCACTCTTCCGAGAACTCCTTTACCAATCTATTATAGTTATAGGCAGAGTCAGAAATCACAAAGACAATAAAGTTTAAAACAATAGGAATGATTATACCCAGATAGTAAGGTAATTCCCATTTTTCGATACTAAGTAGATATTTGACATAAAATGTACAAGTAGTAGCTATTCCTAAAAAAAACATTTCATGGTTGACCAGCCAAGCAATTAAATTGTAATGCTTACATTTTCCTTCTTTTACAGTTTCCGCTCCTATTTCAAACTTCATTGACAAAGGCGCATATTCTCTTAAAAATGAATTTATATGCGCACTGGCTAATCTATAATAAGAAATTCGTGCCGAAAAGGGAATTATTAATAAAAAGGGAATTAAGCATATCCAAGAACTTCTGGTATCCATCGCCTCTGAAATAGCAAGTCCTAAAACAGCCAATGTTGCTGTAAAAGAAAATGTTAACAAGGTATTTCTCATAGAATCAAAAAATTCTATCCTCTTCACTAATTTCTCATACTCTTTTTCTTTGATAGTATTTTCCATGTTAATCTCCTGCTACTACATTTAGCTCATACTATTTTAATAATACCATATTTATCCTCAGCAAGCTACCGCTACAACAAAAAGCAAGGCACATCAAGCCCTGTCAGTTCATTTTTGCTTCCCCGTTCCAGATGCCGTTTTTGTCTACATACCCCCGTCTATCCAGGCATCTGTAATCATAATTCCCCGTTTACTATCAGAAATCGGGTTAGAGTAATACCATTTTCCATCAATCAACTGCCAGCCTGTCTTCATATCGGTGTTGATGTCTATGTAGAAATATCCGCCCAGAGCCGGGTCAAAAACCAGCCCGCTCTTAGCATATCCGTCAGCACCAAACACATGCCATGCCCCATTGTTCAGTTCCCATGTAAGACATAGGTACTGCCAATACCGCCAAGACGCACCAGAACCGCCGTGGAGCAGTTTTATGCCACTCCATGGTTCTTCTGTGTGACAATTTAGACACTAAAATAAGCCTACGAATATGTTTTGGTCTGCATACTCATAGACTTATTCAGATGTCGAAATATTAATTTGAAATATTACACATTTCACAAATTATTATTTTTTGGCATTATTTTACTGTGTTTGAAACCAATTTCATACCAATCCTGATCCAAATCATGCTAAATCATGCCCACTTATGCCACCATTCCGAACATGGATAAATCCTCTAAATTCACCCACTCCTCTTGATTCTGCAAACGTTTAAAGGACTTCCTACTCTTCCTCTTCCAGCAGATACGGCGTAGTCTGGTAAACGTAGAAATTAAGCCAGTTTGTATACAGCGTATTCGACATATTTCTCCAGTTCAGCACCGGAGGTGAAAACGGATCATTGTCCTCGTAGTAATTGCACGGAACCTCAGGGTTCATGCCCTTTTTCAAATCGCGGTGGTATTCATTATTGAGCGTCATCCTGTCATACTCCGGATGCCCCTGCATAAATATCTGTTTTCCATCCCTGCTCATCACGAGGAACACACCGGCCTCCTCTGATTTAGCAAGAATCACCAGTTCATCGTGTTTTCTGATGTCTTCTTCCCTGACCTCCGTATGTCTGGAATGAGGACAGTAAAAATAATCGTCCAGGCTCCTCACAAGGGGCACCTTGCGGTCCAGTACCTTATGACGGTAGACGCCCGAAAGTTTCTTTTTCCTCGGGTATTTGGGGATTCCATAATGATAATACAAGCCTGCCTGGGCTCCCCAGCAGATATGTAAAGTCGATGTCACATGGGTTTTGCTCCACTCCATAATCTTAATAAGCTCATCCCAGTAATGAATCTCCTCATACTCCATGTTCTCTACCGGAGCGCCGGTAATAATCATACCGTCAAATTTCTTCTTCCTGACCTCATCAAATGTGATATAAAATTTATTCAAATGGCTGGCCGACGTATTCTTTGATACATGGGATTCCAGCATCAGAAATGTGCAGTCCACCTGAAGCGGAGTGTTCGACAGCGCGCGCAGAAGCTGCGTCTCCGTATCCTCCTTCACCGGCATCAGATTCATAATCAAAATTTCAAGAGGACGTATATCCTGGCTCATGGCCCTCTCTTCGTCCATCACAAATATATTCTCAGATTCCAGGATTACCTTGGCCGGAAGATCCTTCTGAATTTTAATTGGCATATGCCCACCTCTTTCACCAAAAAGTCGTGTCTAGTATCATATCATATTTTAAACATAATTGCC
>PPYF01525367.1_pt1 | contig 25365 bp, 20 predicted proteins | sample 1559871 | NCBI WGS metagenome assembly PPYF01 (sample SAMN08240021, study PRJNA423297) | Human gut metagenome, whole genome shotgun sequencing project. | reverse complement strand
CTATAATACCGTTCTTTTCTATCGTCCCGATCCTTCTTATTCTTTTTAGGTTTGGGCTTATCCGGTTTCGCTGGTTTCCGATAGTCATGACGATGGTTGTCACGATCCCAATGTCTATCTGAGTCATGCCGGTCGTCTCTCCAATGATTGTCATGGTGAATGGTACCCCAGCGGTAATTCCAATAGTTATCCTCATAGCGACGGCAGTCATGGGACGGGCGGCGATCCGGATATCTCGGATTCGCATACCATCCCCGATAATCATGGATACGTTGCGGATGCTCCCTTACAAAACGGACATATAGATTGAACTGGGCCGGAGTCAATATACGTTGGATCTTACGATCCCTTTCCATGCGCAAATCGTAAATACGACGAGCTGCCCGGTCCCAATACCGATAGTCACGGCGGGCCTCCTTCTCTATTTTCTGTCCGTACTTATGGATGATCTTATGGTATTCCGCTGCTTGGCGAGCGGGCAAATGCATCGCTTGCTCCATCCAAAGACAATTTTGACAATGCGGTTCATTCCACCCAAAACTGATCCAAAACTGGCTGTAAGCGGGTAAACTGCACAATATAGCCAACACACATAGTAAGCTGAATCGTTTCATGTCTTTTCAATTTTAAGTTAATAATAAAGCGAATCGTTTGTTCTTTTATCTAAGACTGCCCTACTTCAGAAAGGTTTAATCCTTGATACCCAACAAATCTTTCGCATTGGCAAGAGAAGCCTCTGTCAACGAGGCTCCGCTCAACATACGGGCCACCTCGTTCACACGTTCCTCCCCCTCTAATTGCTTGATACGGGTCAGCGTACGGTCTTTGGTATCCTTCTTATAAACAAAATAATGAGCTTGCCCCTTCGCCGCTATCTGAGGTAAGTGAGTGATAGCGAAAACTTGCATCTTTGTTCCGAGTTCTTGCATGATATCCCCCATTTTATCGGCGATATCACCCGATACCCCCGTATCTACCTCATCAAAGATAATAGTAGGTAAAGCGGTGAACCCGGCAATCATAGCCTTAATGCAGAGCATCAACCGGGAGATCTCACCTCCGGAAGCGGTTTGGGCTACCGGCTGCAATTCTGCGCTCTTATTGGCGGAGAACATAAATCGGATATCGTCCATTCCATCGCTCTCCGGCTCTTTGCGAGGAAGGATGTCCACACGGAAACGGGTATTCGGCATCCCCAACGGAATAATCATCTTGACCAATTGCGAGGCCATCGCCGTGGAAGCGACTTTACGCTGCTCGCTAAGCACGGAGGCCTGTTGAAGCAACTCTTTATACGAGGCATCCAATTGACTCTCTAACAAACCGATTTGCTCATCGAAAGAATCGATCGCACGCAATTGCTCTTGGTATTGATCCCGTATAGCGATCAATTCATCCACGGTGGAGACACGGTGTTTTTGCTGGAGCGTATAAAGGGTATTCAAGCGTTCATTCACCCATTCCAATCGTTCCGGGTTGAACTCTACATCTTCCTTTAAAACGTCTGTCTCGGAAGCCAGATCATTCAAGTCGATATAAGCCGAGCGGATTCGCTCGGAGATCTCCTTGGCTTTCGGGAAATATCTTTCTAAGGAATCCACGGTGGAAAGGGCTTCCTTGAGTATTTGGATGGCTCCTTGCTCCTCGCCGTCCAAGAGTTCGGTTACCTTATATAAAGAACTTTTGATCTCCTCCGCATGCGAGAGAGTTTCTTGCTCTTGCTCCAACTCATCCTGCTCATCCGGTTGAAGGTTGGCTTCGTCCAATTGTTCCAATTGAAAACGGATATAGTCTTCCTCCTGCTTGCTTTGAGCCGCTTTGTCCCTCAAATCTTTCAGTTCCCTTCGCAACGCCTGATAACGGGTAAATTCCTTCTTATAAAGAATGAGCAAGATCTCATTTTCGGCCATTACATCGATCACTTTCAGCTGGAAACGGTTATCGCCCAACAATAGGTTCTGATGCTGCGAATGGATATCGATCAAGCGGCTTCCCAACTCTTTTAAGATCGTAAGGGAAACCGGAGAATCATTGACGAAGGCACGGGATTTGCCGGAGGCATAAAGCTCCCGACGCAAGATACAGCTATCCGCATCGTACTCAAGATCGTTACTTAGGAAGAAAGGCTCCAACTGATATTTTGAGACATCAAATACGGCCTCGATCACACATTTATCCGAACCTTTCTTTATACTCTTGCCATCCGCACGTTGTCCCAGCACCAATGACAAGGCTCCTAATATAATAGATTTTCCCGCTCCGGTCTCACCCGTTATCACCGAGAAGCCTTTATCAAAGCGGATATCCAAATTGTCTATCAAGACAAAGTTCTGTATAAATAAGGATTTCAACATAACTATTTTACCTTACTGGTTTTTGAAGCTCTTCCAAGCGAGTGGATTGTGCCGGATAGATCTCGAACAGCATCTTATAGCCCTCTTGCCGCTCTTGTGTGGTCGCTTTCGAATAAATCGCAATAATCTCATCTAATTTAGCGTCGGCGAACATTTGTAGAAGCACAGAAGTAGGCCGGGCTTTCTTTACTTCCTGCAAGGCGGGAAGCGCACCGATGATCGTCGTACGTCCGCGATCCGGATTTGCCGCCATTTCATCGAGTCCTTTCCGGTGATACGTGTACCACATTTCCCGGAAAGCGTCGGATGCGTTATCTTGCAAAGCCGTCGCTACGGCATGGCGGTTCTGGTTGCTATCAAAAGCTTTCCAGCCCGTCCACGACATCTCAGACTGGGCCATGTTCACGATTTGCTGGGCTTGCTGTATATAGGTAGTTCCACCTTTCGGGGCGAAACTATCGAAATCAAGCCCCAAGATCACATAGACGTAAAACACGATAGTGGCCGTAAGATTGCTGGTCAGCGTATTTGAGTTATAGTCCAACGGCTCGCCCTCCGTATACTCAAAATCCAACTGTTGGTCCCGGAAATTCAAAAGAGTGGTCGTATAACTGGAATTATAGACCGGACGGCGGGCTTGTATCTGGATCTCGCTCTTGAAGTTCGTCTCATCCAATTCATTCACGATAATCGTCATCGTACAATCGATCTTCTCATTGACGGCAAACGTGGCATCCGTCCATTTCCGGTTATTCACGAACTCAGTCAAGGAGTTCTGTAAGGTCGTGAAGATTTGCTTGTTAGCGGTCGCGATCTTGTCTCCGTTTACCGTGATACGGGCGTTCAACTCTTGCGCCTTCCCACAAAAAGGAGCGGCGCAAAGCATGAATAGATAAAACAGTCTTCTTACTTTTCTCATTTCAATAATGTTACCAACTTATTTACGATATCAGAGGCTACCTCCCGCTTCGTTTTGAGCGGATAGCTCGTTACTCCTCCGGCATTGTCGATAATCGTGATCTTATTGGTATCGCAACGGAAACCGGCACCTTGGTCTCGTAAAGAATTCAAAACGATGAAATCGAGATTCTTCCGCTTCAGTTTACCTTCGGCATGAGTGGCCTCGTCGTTCGTCTCCAGGGCGAACCCCACCATGACCTGTCCTTCCCGCTTGATCGCACCCAAAGAGGCGGCGATATCCGGGTTCGGAACCAAATGAAGCGTCATCTCTCCCTCTGTTTCCCGTTTGATCTTCTGCTCGGAAGCATTCTCCGGACGGTAATCGGCGACAGCGGCACATAATATGGCAGCATCGCTACTCGGGAATGCGGTCATCGCCGCTTGGTACATTTCCCCGGCAGACTCAACATCGATTCGTTTAATAGCCGGATGATGTGTTTTTAAAGAGACCGGACCAGCGACCAAAGTCACCTCCGCCCCTCTCTCCGCACAAGCTTCCGCTAAAGCGAACCCCATCTTACCGGAAGAGTAATTACCTATAAAACGTACGGGATCTATCTTTTCATATGTCGGACCTGCTGTTATTAAGATCTTTTTTTTTTCAAGATCTTTTTGAGCGAAAAAGAAGTCTTCCAAAACCTCGATAATCTTATCGGGTTCTTCCATCCGGCCTTTACCAACCAAATGGCTCGCCAATTCCCCCTCGGCAGGTTCGATAATCCGGTTACCGAATGAACGCAAGCGCTCCAGATTCTGTTGGGTACTCGGATGAGCGAACATATCCAAATCCATGGCCGGAGCCACGAATACAGGGGATTTGCAAGAAAGATAAGTAGTTATCAGCATATTATCGGCGATTCCGTTCGCCATCTTACCGATCGTGGAAGCGGTAGCCGGAGCAATCAACATGGCATCCGCCCAAAGCCCCAGATCCACATGGCTATTCCATGTACCATCCCTATTGGAAAAAAACTCGCTGATTACAGGGTGGCTACTCAACGTCGATAACGTAAGCGGAGTGATAAACTCTTTTCCCGCCGGCGTGATAACCACTTGTACCTCGGCTCCTTTTTTCACCAATCCCCGGATGATATAAGCGGCTTTGTATGCGGCTATACTCCCCGTAATCCCTAATATAATATGTTTATCTTTCAATGTCATATATCGAATCAATTTATCTTTGCCAGTAGAGACGTAGCACATTGCGTCTCTACAACCTCAACAAAAGAATCTCTTTGGCTACTTTTGAGTTTATATTGCCATATTCGCCAAGTTTCCATCCCATTCGATCGATAGGTTCCACCAAAGCATCCAAGTCGGACTCCTTGATCCCATAGTCGGAAAGACGGGTCTTTAATCCCATGAAATGGAAAAAATCTTCCGTAGCCTCTATTGACTTTTGCGCCTTTTCATCGGCAGATCCTTCGGTAATACCAAATACGACCTCTCCCATCCGGATCAGTTTCGCCGCTTTCTCCTTACGCATATAGGTCATGACACCCGGCAAGATAACCGCCAAAGTCAGGGCATGATCCAAGCCGAACTGCGCCGTCAATGCATATCCCATACGGTGTGAGGACCAGTCTTGGGGTACTCCTTGGCCAATCCAACAGTTCAAGGCATTCGTAGCCGCCCACATCAAATTAGCACGAATATCATAATCATTCGGGTTTTGCAAGACCTTGCGGCCTTCTTCCACGATTGTCTTCATCAATCCTTCGGCAAAATAATCTTGAACCTTAGCGTTCACCGGATAAGTCAGGTATTGCTCGACCACATGGATAAACGAGTCAACGACACCGTTAGCCACCTGTCGCTCTGGTAAAGAATAAGTTACCTGCGGATCTAAGATAGCGAACTTAGGGAACACCAACGGAGACATGAAATTCAATTTCTCATGGACAGATTCCCGGGAAATTACCGCCCGTTCATTCATTTCCGAACCGGTAGCGGCCAAAGTCAGCACTACTCCTAAAGGAAGCGCCTTCTTTATTACGCCACCTTTCGATAAGATATCCCAAGGATCTCCCTCGAAAAACGTAGCCGAAGCGATAAATTTCGTAGCGTCGATCACTGATCCGCCGCCTACCGCCAGCAAGAAATCGATATTCTCCCCCTTCACCAACTCAACAGCCTTCATACAAGTCTCATAACGGGGATTCGCCTCAATACCACCAAACTCATAGGTATGGAAGTCTTTCAAAGCTGCCGTCACCTGCTCATAAATGCCATTTTTCTTAATGCTACCGCCACCGTATACCACCAGAACCTTACTTCCTTCTGGAAGTAACGCAGACAAACGGGCAATACTTCCTTTGCCGAACACAACCTTTACAGGATTGCAAAACTCAAAATTATTCATCGCCTTATTTTGAATTAAAGTCTCTCAAACGGATCTCTGTCAACATTTTCTTCGTATTCAACGGGAAATCGCCATTCATGATCCAAGAATAATAACCCGGATCCGACTTCAAGATCTCCGTTACCAAACGGCCTTTATACTTACCGAAGTTAATAACCTCCTCGCCTTTATCGTTGTAAACCATACGTCCGGCGAAATCCACATTATTCGAGTAGCAGGAATATTGGGAAAGGAAAGCAACGTCATTCTTCAAATCCGGATAGCGATCCAGCTGCGCTTTCAACACCTCATATGTAGCCAACGTATCAGCCTCAGCCGTATGAGCGTTCTCCAAGCTTTTATTGCAATAGAATTTATAAGCGGCAGATAACGTACGTTGCTCCATCTTATGGAAAATCGTCTGTACATCGATAAATTTGCGCCGGTTCAAATCGATATCCACACCCGCACGCAGAAACTCCTCGGCAAGCATGGGTATATCAAAACGGTTGGAATTATATCCGGCCAAATCACAACCCTCGATCTGGGTTGCCAAAGATTTAGCGATCTCCTTAAAGGTCGGACAATCTTTTACATCTTCATCGGTTATGCCATGAATAGCGGTAGATTCGGGGGGAATAGGCATACCGGGATTTATCCGGCGTGTCTTCGTTTCTTCTTTCCCATTTGGGAAGACCTTCACGTAGGAAATCTCTACGATACGGTCCTTTACGATATTTATACCCGTGGTCTCTAAATCAAAAAAGACCAGCGGGTTCCTTAAGTTTAACTGCATTATTTATTTATTAGTCATTCAACATCATCGGCATCAGCAACATGAGCAAGTCCTCGTCCTCATCATTCTCAGAAGGAACGATCAAGCCGGCACGTGAAGGGTCCGCTAATTCTAATACAACCTCTTCCGAGCTGATATTTCCAAGGATCTCGATCAGATATGTAGCCTTAAAACCGATGCTTAACTCCGTCCCGTCAAACTGACAAACAATACGCTCTTCCGCAGAAGTGGAGAAATCGATATCTTGGGCGGAAACCGTAATCAAGCTATCCTTCAAGTGCAACTTCACCAAGCTGCTCGCCGGATTAGAAAAGACAGAAACACGCTTTAAAGCATTCAAGAAAGAGATACGATCGATCGTTACCTTAAACGGGTTTTCTTGAGGAATCACACTATTATAGTTCGGGTAACGCCCCTCGATCAAACGACAAACCATCTCGAAGTTCGTGCAAGTAATATACGCATTGTTATCATCAAACTTAATCAATACTTGCTCCGACTCCTTCGCCAACAAATTCTTCAATAAATTAGCCGGCTTCTTCGGCAAAATGAAAGAAGCCCGTTCCGGGGATTTCACCGCCAAGTTACGCAAGCGAACCAATTTATGTCCGTCTGATGCCACAAACGTCAAATCATCCGTATGGATATCGAAATAGACACCATTCATTACAGGGCGAAGCTCATCATCGGCCGTGGCGAACAAGGAACGACTGATGCCGTTTAACAGCATCTGGGCATCCATCGAGATAGAGATAGCGTTATCATTCAACGGCTTCTGCTGCGGATATGTGTCCCCTTTCTGACCGATAAAATTATACTTACCATTCTGGAAATGAATGAAAATCTCCAAATTCTCATCATTGATATCAAAAGTAAGCGGTTGTTCGGGAAGCTCTTTCAGCGGATCGAGCAGTATCTTAGCGGAAACCGCAAAGAGTCCGGCACCTTGGGCATTCATGACGTCTACGGAAGTCACCAACCGGGTCTCGGCATCGGAAGCTGTCACCGTAAGCGTATTTCCTTCTAGGTTAAAAAGGAAGCTGTCCAGAATCGGTAAAGAGTTCTTGGAAGCGATAACCTTGCTTATAGACTGTAAACGTGATAATAGCGCAGTGCTGGATACATCGAATCTCATAGCTTTAATATTTTATCTTGTTATATTATTATTTCACACAAACTACCATTTGGATGGGAAGAGACACGGCATGCCCCATCTCTACAAATTAACCCAACAAAATTAAGAAAATATTTTATTTGTAACCAACTATACTTTCAAAAGTTTAGGGTACAAAAAAAGCTTCCCTCCGCTTTATCGGAGAGAAGCCTCTTATATTCTTTATTATTCGCTACTTAATTATTTAGCGAAATAATCTTTTACTGCTTCGTTAGGGATCATTTCTTCTTGGAAGATGTATGCACCTGTTTTCGGAGACTTAACCATTTTAATCACTTTGGAATAAGTACGACCGTCACCTTTCTTAAATGTTGCAACTGCTTTTTTTGCCATCGTTTAAAATCTCCTATTACTTAATTTCTTTGTGTAACGTCATCTTCTTCAAAACCGGATTGTATTTCATCAATTCCAATCTCTGAGTAGTATTCTTTCTATTCTTCGTAGTGATATAGCGAGACATACCCGGCATTCCACTTTCCTTGTGCTCTGTACACTCAAGGATTACCTGTACTCTATTTCCTTTTGCTTTTTTTGCCATTTTCTATATCCTCCACAAATTATGCGTTCAAATAACCTTTTTCAGCCGCCATCTTGATAGCCGCATCCAAACCTAACTTATTGATTGTACGTAAGCCAGCCGCAGATATATTCAAGCTAACCCAGCAATCCTGCTCTACCCAGTAGAACTTCTTCGTAAACAGGTTGACATTGAACTTACGCTTCGTTCTTCTCTTCGAGTGAGAAACGTTGTTTCCAACCATTGCTCTCTTTCCAGTAATTTGACAAATTTTAGACATTTCTAATCTGTTCTTTTAAATTATACGAAATTTAAGTCAACTCCTGCTATGTGTCTTCCCTTTCTGAACTAGCATCATGAACAAAAACGAAGATTCTAATAGAGTCTTATCTTTACAGGGTGCAAAGGTAAGAATTATTTTGATTTATCCGCAAGAATTCTCAAATATTTTTTCCTCAACAAATCATGTCTTAAATTAGTTATAGGTATATAACAACATAACATGATATTCATTATGGCAAGAAGTTTTAAAGAAGCGATCCAGCATCGCCGGACACATTATGGAATAGGTAACAACTCTCCCATTTCCGACAACGAGATTCATGAGATTATTAAGACAGCGGTCACTCACGTTCCCTCCGCATTCAATTCGCAGTCTACGAGAATCGTACTGCTACTGGGTGAAAGCCACAAGAAGCTTTGGGAAATCGTAAAAGACACGCTTCGTAAAATCGTCCCCGCCGAAGCCTATAAGGCTACCGAGGCAAAGATAGATAATTCTTTCGAGGCTGGCTATGGCACGGTCCTCTTTTTCGAGGATACAGCGGTAGTAGAAGGCTTACAGAAGCAATTTCCTTCTTATAAAGAGAATTTCCCGGTATGGTCCCAACAGACATCGGCTATGCATCAATTCGCGGTATGGACTATGCTGGAAGACGCCGGCTTCGGCGCTTCTTTGCAACATTACAACCCGTTGATCGACGAGGCGGTCGCTAAACAATGGCATATCAATCCGAACTGGAAACTGATCGCCGAGATGCCGTTCGGAACCTCTACCCAGGAACCGGGAGAAAAACAATTCGCTCCATTAGAGGAACGAATTTTAGTATTCAAATAATTATAATAATGTATATGGAATATGACATAGCAATCATAGGCGGTGGACCTGCGGGTTACACCGCCGCCGAAAGGGCTTCGGAGAATGGATTAAAAACGATCCTTTTCGAGAAGAACGCTATCGGTGGCGTCTGCCTAAACGAGGGATGTATCCCGACAAAAACTCTTTTATACTCCGCCAAGATACTAGACAGTATCAAAAGTGCCTCCAAATATGGTATAGTGGCGATGAAAGACCCAAGTTTCGACTTGGCAAAGATTATCGACCGGAAGAACAAGACCGTCCGTAAACTTACGCTCGGGGTAAAAGCCCGGCTTACGGGTAACGGCGTCACCATTGTAGAAGGAGAGGCACGAATCACCGGAGAGGAGTTTGGAAATATACGGATTCACTGTGATGGAAAAGAGTATTTAGTGAAGAATGTGTTAGTATGCACAGGCTCTGAAACCGTGATCCCTCCTATCAAAGGGTTATCAGAGGTCAAGTATTGGACTTCCCGGGAAGCCCTTGATCTCAACGATTTGCCAAAATCGTTAGCGATTATCGGTGGTGGCGTGATCGGAATGGAGTTCGCCTCATTCTTTAACAGTATGGGCGTAAAGGTGAAGGTAATCGAGATGCTACCCGAGATATTAGGGAATATGGATAAAGAAACCTCAGCGATGCTTCGATCCGAGTATAAGAAAAAAGGCGTAGAGTTTTTCTTGAATACCAAAGTTACAGAGGTATCGGCAGAGAAAGTCTTTGTTGAGAAAAACGGTAAGGCAGACACGATTGAAGCCGATAAAATATTGGTGAGCGTGGACCGCCGTCCGATTACAAAGAGTCTGGGACTCGAAAATCTAGCGATCGAAATACAAGGGGCCGGCGTAAAGGTAAACGAACATATGCTGACTTCCCATCCACATGTATATGCGGCTGGAGATATTACCGGTTTTTCCCTGCTGGCACATACGGCTTACCGGGAAGCGGAAGTTGCCATACACCATATCCTAGGCATACCGGACGAGATGAGCTATAAAGCCATTCCGGCGGTAGTTTATACGAATCCGGAATTGGCGAGCGTGGGTAAGACAGAAGAGGAATTGGTAGCGAACGGGGAAAGTTTTCGTGTTCAAAAGATCCCGATGACCTATTCCGGACGTTTCGTCGCAGAGAACGAGAATAGTAATGGTTTATGTAAACTGATCACGGACGACGAGGATCGTATCATCGGTTGCCATCTACTAGGGAATCCGGCATCCGAGATTATCGTCACCGCCGGAATCGCTGTCGAGAATGGTTATACAGTCGATGAATTTAAGAAAAATATTTTCCCGCATCCGACAGTCAGTGAGATCCTCCACGAAAGTTTATATATCTAATAAAACGCCTAACTAAAACAGTTTCCTGATGCTTTGCATTCACAATACACAAACGGATCCATACTTCAATTTGGCCGCCGAAGAGTATCTGCTCAAGAATTTCAAAGAGAATATTTTCATGCTTTGGCAGAATGAACCATCAATCGTGATCGGTAAGCATCAGGATGTATGGGCCGAGGTAAATCTCAAATTCGTACAAGACCAACAAATCAAGATAGCACGCAGGTTTTCCGGTGGTGGTGCCGTTTACCATGATCCGGGAAACCTGAATCTTACATTTATAGAGACCGGCCAGATTATGCAGACCGACAAATATACCATCCAGATCATGAATTTTCTCAAGACATTGGGAGTACATGTCGAGGTGGATGAACGGAAAGGATTAACTATCGGAGGATTTAAAATATCGGGTAGCGCACAGAGTATCCATAAGAATCGGTATATGCACCATGCTACCTTATTGTTTTCCACCGATCTGGATAGGCTCGTCACCTCCTTGAAAAGTACATCCCGTCAAGCACCAAAGAAAACAGGAGGTAAACGATCGACATTCGTTAAATCTGTACGGAGTCCGGTCACGAATATCAGCGCCCATCTTCCGGCTTCTATCTCCATCCAGCATTTTAAGAAAGCGCTTCTTTACTATTTCACGATCAATAATCCCGGCATACAGGATTATTCCTTCACGCAAGCAGACTTGGAAGCCATCTATCGGCTTAAAGAGCAGAAATATGCTACAGCCAGCTGGAACTTTAACACTTATACACTATAATACAGAAACTTACCTTCTTGATCTTTGTTCTTATTATATACCGTTTGTAGAGACGGGGCACGCCCCGTCTCCCCACTATATAACAGTAATTAAAAAATCAAAATATGGCTACATTTGAGATAAAGATGCCTAAGTTGGGCGAAAGTATTACAGAAGGAACCATCATCTCATGGTCGGTAAAGGTAGGTGATACCGTAGAGGAAGATGATGTCCTTTTCGAAGTAAGCACAGCGAAAGTAAGCGCTGAGATTCCATCCCCCGTTGAGGGAAAAGTAAAACAACTTCTTTTTAATGAGGGAGACACCGTAGCGGTCGGTACAGTCGTAGCGATCCTTGAGATCGAAGGTGAAGGAGAGGATAACGGAGCTCAGCCGGAAACCTCGGAGGCTACTCAACCGAAAGAACAAGTCCCCGCTCCCGTCCCAGAGGAATTATCAAAGAATTCCCAAGAGGAAGATCGTTGGTATTCTCCCGTCGTATTGCAATTAGCGAAAGCTGCCGGTGTATCGCAAGATGAACTGGATCATATTCCGGGTACCGGATATCTGGGACGTCTCAGTAAGAAAGATATTCAAACGTATATCGATCACAAAAATAAAGGTACGGAAATGCCGAAGCCGAAACAGGCTCCTGTTTCTTCCATGCAGCAAACGGCTACGAGCACGCCAACAATTACGGTAGCGCCGCCGACCGCTCCTTCCATGCCTATGACAGCGGCCACTCCATCTGCTCCACTCGCCCAAGGAGACGAGGTGAGAGAAATGGATCGTGTACGTAAGATCATTGCGGACCATATGGTATTATCGAAAAAAGTATCTCCGCATGTGACGTCGGTTATCGAGGTAGACGTGACCCGACTGGTTAACTGGCGTAAAAAAGTGAAGGATCAATTCTTCAAGCAAGAAGGCATCAACCTAACTTATATGCCGGCTATTACCGAAGCGACCGCCAAAGCGTTGAAAGCCTATCCATTAGTAAATTCATCCGTGGACGGTTACAATATCATCCTAAAGAAGCCTATTAATATAGGTATAGCGGTTTCCTTAAACGACGGAAATTTAATTGTCCCGGTTATACACGATGCCGATAAGCTGAACCTAAGTGGCCTCGCCTCACAAATAGATACCTTGGCGGCTAAAGCCCGTGAGAATAAGCTCGCCCCGGATAGCATCCAAGGCGGAACGTTCACGATTACGAATTTCGGAACCTTCAAGAGTCTGTTCGGCACCCCGATCATCAATCAGCCTCAAGTAGCGATCCTAGCCGTCGGTTATATCGAGAAGAAGCCTGCGGTAGTAGAGACGCCCGAGGGAGATACGATCGCTATCCGTCACAAGATGTACCTCTCACTCTCCTACGATCATCGTATCGTGGACGGAGCTTTGGCGGGAGCCTTTTTACGTTCCATCGCCGACGAACTAGAGAATTGGAACGCTTAATACATTATATATAATAGAACAACATGAAAAAGTATGATATAAAAACAACAGATAAGGAGACTCTCAGGAAATGGTTTTACCTTATGACGCTCGGAAGGGCGATCGATGAGAAGGCTCCCTCCTATTTATTGCAATCTCTCGGCTGGTCTTATCATGCCCCGTATGCCGGGCACGACGGGATACAACTCGCCATGGGACAAGTATTCGATAAGGATACGGACTTTCTCTTCCCCTATTACCGGGATATGTTGACGGTTCTCTCGGCGGGAATGACCGCCGAGGAGATCATCCTGAACGGTATCTCCAAGGCGACCGATCTGACCAGTGGCGGCCGCCACATGTCTAACCACTTCTCTAAGATGGAATGGCATATCGAGAACGTTTCTTCCGCTACGGCGACTCACGATCTCCATGCCGCCGGCGTGGCACGGGCGATGGTTTACTATGGACAGAAAGGCGTAGCGATTACCTCGCACGGTGAATCGGCCGCTTCCGAAGGCTATGTGTATGAGGCAATCAATGGCGCCAGCAATGAGCGACTGCCGGTTATCTTTGTCTTCCAAGACAATGGATATGGTATCTCTGTCCCCAAAAAGGACCAGACGGCCAATCGTAAAGTTGCCGATAACTTCTCTGGCTTCAAGAATTTACGTATTATCCATTGCAATGGAAAAGACGTGTTCGATTCCATGAATGCCATGACCGAGGCCAAAGAGTACGCGATCGCCAACCGGACTCCCGTAATCGTTCAGGCCAATTGCGTACGGATAGGCTCCCACTCAAACTCCGATAAACATACCTTGTATCGTGATGAGAACGAGCTTACCTATGTAAAATCCGCCGATCCTTTATACAAATTCCATCGCATGCTGATTCGTTACGGACGTTTCACCGAGGAAGAATTGAAAGAGATCGCGGATCTAGCGGCTAAAGACCTGAAAGCCGCCAATCGGAAAGCGATGGCCGCCCCCGATCCCGATCCGTCTACCGTCAAGGATTACGTCCTCCCGGAACCTTATCAACCTCAAAAATACAAAGAAGGTGTTCAAAACGAGGAAGGAGAGAAAGAAACGCTAGTTACGGCGATCAACAAGACGTTGAAAGCGGAGTTCCGGCACAACCCGGATACGTTTATCTGGGGACAGGATGTAGCCAATAAAGAAAAGGGTGGCGTATTCAACATCACGAAAGGCATGCAGCAAGAATTCGGTATCGAGCGAGTCTTCAACGCCCCTATCGCCGAGGATTATATCGTAGGGACAGCGAACGGTATGTGCCGCTTTGACCCGAAGATCCATGTAGTGATCGAGGGCGCGGAATTCGCCGATTACTTCTGGCCGGCCGTCGAGCAATACGTGGAATGTACGCATGAGTATTGGCGCAGCAACGGGCAATTTACCCCAAACATCACTTTGCGCCTAGCCTCCGGAGGCTATATCGGAGGAGGGCTTTATCATTCCCAGACCATTGAGGGCGCATTGACCTCACTGCCCGGTGCCCGGATTGTTTATCCCTCTTTTGCGGATGATGCCGCCGGACTGTTGCGGACGAGTATGCGTTCTAAAGGCTTTACGCTCTATCTGGAACCGAAAGCGCTCTACAACGCGGTAGAAGCCTCCACCTTTGTCCCCGAGGATTTCGAGGTTCCGTTTGGGAAAGCCCGTATCCGCCGTCCGGGAAAAGATCTGACGATCATCACTTATGGCAATACGACCCATCTTTGCCTCAACGTAGCCGAGCTTCTTTACAAAGAAAAAGGCTGGGAACTGGAGGTTATCGATCTTCGTACCTTGATACCATTGGATAAAGAGGCGATCTTCAACTCGGTGAAGAAAACCAGTAAAGTATTGATCGTACATGAGGACAAGGTCTTCTCTGGCTTCGGAGCGGAAATTGCCGGTATCATCGGCTCGGAACTATTCCAGTACTTGGATGCTCCGATCCAACGGGTAGGTTCCCTATTCACTCCGGTTGGTTTCCATCCGGTCTTGGAACGGGCCATCCTCCCCAACGAGGAGACCATCTATCATGCGGCAAAAGAACTGCTGCTTTATTAGATCCACATTCGTTAAATCTTTAAAAGCATCACAATGAAAACAGGATTATTTTACGGAACGGGCACAGAGAAAACAACCTTTGTCGCCAATAAAATAAGAAAAGCTTTCGGGGAGGATCAGATCGATATCATCCCTATTGAAAGCGCATGGAAAAGAGATTTCGAGGCTTACGACCATATAATCGCAGGAACCTCTACTTGGTTCGATGGCGAGCTTCCCACCTATTGGGACGAGATCATCCCGGAACTGGTCACTTTAGACCTTAAAAATAAGAAGGTCGCTATTTTCGGTCTTGGAGATCAAACGAATTATCCGGATAATTTCGCCGATGGAGTCGGCATATTGGCGGACGCTTTCACCTCCTGTGGAGCGACTTTAGTAGGCGAGACCTCTTCGGATGATTATTTCTTTAATGCCTCCAAAGCCTTGAAAAATGGCAAATTACTAGGCTTAGTCCTCGATTTGGAAAACCAACCGGATCAAACCGACAAACGAATCGAGCGATGGGTGAAGCAATTGAAGGAGGCGTTTGGATAAAGAAGAATGCATCTTAAACTCGTAAACGAGAACTAAACAGAAAGCGTAACGAATCACTCCACGGGTTTGTTACGCCTTCATTCTATACACCTGTCTTTCATACACATACTGTGCCAACATCTGCCATCGCCTTGGCACAGCTGTGCCACGCTGATGGCATACCCGTGCCATAGTGATGGCAAGCCCGTGCCACGCCGATGGCAAAGCTGTGCCACCTAGATGGCAAACATACTTTATTAGCGAGACACTAATTAGTTAAACATTTGACTAATCCGAGAAAAAACGCTATCTTTGCGCCCAGCAAGTTTAAAAGAATTATAAGTAATGGTAGAAGGTAAAGAATTCCGGGAACTTATGTTACAAGTTGTCCGCACACGCATGGCATTTCGTCGGTCTATGCAACGAACGCTGAAAAAGAACAACGCCGGTATAACATTTGAGATGCTTCAAATCTTGAGTTGCCTATGGCACGAACAAGGTATCACCCAACAGGTCTTGGCAGAGAGAACGGCAAAGGATAAGGCTTGTCTGACAAACCTAATGAACAATTTAGAGAAGAAAGGCTACGTCCATCGGAAAGAAGATCCCGAGGACCGGAGGAACAAACTGGTTTTCCTAACCCCGGAAGGAGAAGAATTCAAAAAGCAAATTCGCCCGATCCTTGATCAGGTTTATGTACATGCGGAGCATATTATCGGAATAGAGAACGTAGAAACCATGTTATCCGAATTAAAAGCAGTACATAATGTCCTTGAGAATATATAAAAAGCACGTATTGAGCCTCTTTTGTATGACGGTCGCTACATTTCCGGCAATCGCCCAAACCGATTCGCTCTTTTTGACCATCGACCAGCTTTTCGAGAGAGGCGTACGGCATAGTCTGCAGATCCAAGCAGACGTCTTAAAAGAATCGATAGCGCAAGAGAGAACCCATACGGCACGTTCCGCACAATTGCCAGACCTGCAAATCGGCTTGAAAGGTGGATATGTAGGGCAACCGATCCTCTTTGAGCAAGGACTCGCCCATCCGACTCGCCCGGAAGCGCCCGATTGGTCCCAGAACTATGCCATCGACCTTACCCAACCGATATACCAAGGCGGTAAAATCCGGTATTCCATCCGGAAAGCGGATCTGGAGAAAGAAGTCGCCTCTTTACAAACGCTCACAGACCAGAGTGAGATCAAGCTCGGTCTATTAAATCAATACATCGGTCTTTTCAGCCTGTTTAAACAACGTGAGGTGCTTTCCCGTAATATCGAGGAATCGGAACGCCGCCTGCAAGATATCCGGCGTATGAAAAAAGAGGGACTGATAACCAATAACGACGTATTAAGAAGCGAGATGCAATTAACCAACGACCGCCTATCCTTGCAAGAAACGGATAATAGCCTCATACTGGTATCACAGCAATTGGATATCCTGATCGGTCTCGATGAAAATCTATTGCTCAAACCAGATACCACGTTACTGGACCAAACCGTATCTTTAGAAACTTACGAAGATTATGTAGCCCAAGCCTATTCCAATGATCCGGCGATACGTCTACTCCGGAAACAAACAGAGTTAGCCCAAAATGATATACGTTTGACTAAAGCCTCCTCGCTACCCAGCCTATCGCTATATGCGTCGAACACATTGGCACGTCCGGTCTCCCGAACATTAGCGGATATGTACAATAACAACTGGAACATAGGGCTGTCGCTCTCCTACCCTTTATCCTCTTTATATAAAAACAACCATAAGATAAAGGAAAGCAAATGGATGGTCTCGTTACATAAAAACGAGGAGGAACAGAAAAAGCAGAAAATCCGTATGGAAGTACGCACCGCATTCTTACGTCATAAGGAGGCTCTACAAGAAGTGGAAGCCTTGAAGTTATCCGTACGGCAAGCTCAAGAGAACTACAGGATCATGCAAAACCGGTATTTAAACCAATTGGCGATCCTAACCGACTTACTCGACGCGAACTCGGTTCTCCTCAACGCGGAGCTACAGCTCACGAATGCCCGTACCCACGTGATTTACACTTACTATCAACTACAGAAGGCTTGCGGCCGTCTCTAAAAAGAAACAACGACTATGGCAAACGAATTAAAAGAGAAACATCAAAGACTAAAGAAAGTAAGGACACGGAATATAGTATTAAACTCCATATGTATCCTTTTAGCCGGTTCCGGCATTTGGTGGACAGCCAATTATTTCTGGCGTTACATCAATTATGAGGTGACAAACGATGCCTTTGTGGACCAATATATCGCCCCACTAAATATACGTGCCTCCGGCTACATAAAAGAGGTCCGTTTCAAGGAACACCAGTACGTTCACCAAGAGGACACACTTCTCATACTGGACGATCGGGAATATCGGATCAAGGTAAAAGAGGCAGAGGCCGCGTTGATCGATGCCCAAGGATCACAAGACGTACTTCGTTCCGGTATCGAGACCTCCCATACGAACATCGCCGTACAAGACGCCAACATCGCCGAGGCTAAAGCCAAGCTTTGGCAACTGGAACAGGATTATCACCGATTTGGGCGGCTGCTGAAAGAAGAATCGGTCCCCGAGCAACAATACGAGCAATCCAAAGCCGCTTTCGAGGCGGCGCAAGCCCGATATCAGGCGTTGGTGGAACAAAAGAAAGCCGCTTTCTCCCAATTCACCGAAACCAGCAAGAAGACAACAGGAGCCGAGGCGGCGATCTTACGAAAAGAAGCGGATCTGGATTTAGCGAGGTTAAACCTTTCCTATACCGTTATAACCGCCCCTTACGACGGTCATGTAGGCAGACGGACCTTAGAGCCCGGACAATACGTGCAAGCCGGACAAACGATATCCTACCTCGTACGAGATAAAGACAAATGGATCACGGCCAATTACAAGGAGACCCAGATCCCCCACATCTATATCGGGCAAAAAGTACGTATCAAGGTAGACGCGTTGCCGGGAAAGATATTCAACGGGGAGGTAACCGCAATCTCCGACGCCACAGGCTCCAAATACTCATTGGTCCCGACCGACAATTCCGCCGGAAACTTCGTCAAGGTACAACAACGTATCCCGGTACGGATAGACTTGGAAAATCTATCGCAAGAAGATACGCAATACCTAAGAGCAGGCATGATGGTTGAAACAGAAGCCTTACGCAAATGATCACGATGAAAGAGCTTGGGGCACCGATCCGCCAATGGGTGCCGGACTGGTTAGGATTGATTTGCATCTTCATCGTTATCCTTCCGGTTACGATGCTAAACGGTTCGTACACCGGCAGTATGCTGGAGGTATCAAACACGCTAGGCACGAACACCGAGGATATAACCATGGGATATTACGCGGCAGCGGCGGGAATGGCGGTATCCTATCCGATTATTCCGAAGATATTAGAAGCCTTCTCTATAAAATTCTTATTGTTAGTGGATTTAGTCGCCCAGTTCTTCTTAAGCTGGATCTGTGCCCGCTCCCAGAACGCCGACATATTGATCGTCTGTAGTTTCGCGATAGGTTTCCTAAAAGGGTTTCTCATGCTGTGGTTTATCCGGTACGCACAAAAGATATTCAGCCCTAAAAATATACGTAGCCAATTCTACTCCTACTTCTATCCTTTTGTTTTCGGAGGGGGACAAGCGTCCATGCTTGTTACCGCACAGTTAGCCTACCATTATGACTGGAAATATATGTATTATTTCATGATGCTGATGATCTTATTGGCCATACTAGTGGTAATCATCTGCTTCCGCCATAACCGGCCGATCAAGTCCATCCCCTTGGCCGATCTACACATCCGGGAAATGTTCATCATATCCACCGGATTGTTAATGCTTATGTATGTCATTAATTACGGGAAAGTACTCGACTGGATGGCATCCCCCAAGATTTGCCTTTATATCATGATCGCCCCGATATTGATCGCTTTATTTATTTGGTATCAATATCATTCGGAACGTCCGTACGTGAATCTGGCGCCTTTATACCAGCCGAAAGCCATTATCGGTTATTTCTATATGATGCTTGTCATGTTTTTCAGTACTTCGACTACCTTGTTGACCAGCTACCTGACCAGTATCTTAAAGGTAGACAGTACCCATACCTATTCCCTTTATACTTATTTGCTTCCGGGATATGTCTTGGGGGCGTTCATCTGTTTTTGGTGGTTCCGGTGGCAACGTTGGCGGTTTCGTTTCTTGATAGCGGGAGGAATGAGTTGTTTCGTCCTGTTCTTCGGGAGCCTTTATTTCGGGATCTCACCGGATAGCAGATACGAGATACTCTACTTTCCTATATTCCTCAGGGGATTGGGCATGATGATTCTAATCATAGCTTTCGCCTTATTTGCCGTGGAAGATTTAAATCCTAAATATTTATTGTCAAACGCTTTCTTTCTCATCATTTTCCGTTCGGTACTATCCCCTATCATGGCGACTTCTTTTTACAGTAATATACTATATCGCTTGGAACAAAAATATATGTATTCCTTATCAGAAACCGTTACGCTGGCCGATCCTCTAGCCGCCTCACGCTATAATCAGGCGCTTGGCAACGCCTTGACCCAAGGGCATCCCTACGACGAGGCAGCGCAAATGGCTACCAATACACTCTATAATACGTTACAGCAACAAAGCTTATTATTGGCGTTAAAAGAGATACTGGGGTATTTATTAGTCATCTCCTTATTCATAGCGATCGTATCCCGTTTTATCCCATTCCATAAAACCATCCGTGTTACATTCGCCAAGACAGGAGATGATATGGTTTGATCAAACTATGCCCGGCTGCAAATCTATCAGCCGGCATCTGCCTTTTTGTCATTTATAGTTTATCCGAAACATTTTGGCATTCGTTTTGTATAGGAATAGGCAGATCTTGAGAATGATCAGGATCAGGAATACGCACAAAATAACAATAAAAATAATAAGATATTCAGACTATGAGCAGTAAACAAGGTAACATCGGAGTAACATCGGAAAACATCTTTCCGATTATCAAGAAGTTCTTATACAGTGATCACGAAATCTTCCTTCGTGAACTTGTTTCTAATGCGGTAGACGCTACCCAGAAGTTAAAAACGCTTTCTTCCGTAGGCGAGTTTAAAGGCGAACTCGGTGATTTGACCGTACAGGTTAAGTTCGATGACAAAACGATCACGATCTCTGACCGGGGTATCGGTATGACAGCCGAGGAGATCGATAAGTACATCAACCAGATCGCTTTCTCCGGCGCCGAGGAGTTCGTTGAGAAATACAAGAACGACGCCGCTTCTATCATCGGTCACTTCGGTCTTGGTTTCTACTCCTCTTTCATGGTTTCCAAGAAAGTAGAGATTGTGACGAAATCGTACAAAGAAGGCGCTGTTCCCATGAAATGGAGCTGCGACGGTACGCCGGAATACTCCTTGGAGGAAACGACGAAAGAGGATCGTGGTACCGATATCATCCTGTATATAGACGACGAGAATAAAGATTTCTTGAACAAGGACAAGATCAATGGCTTGTTGACAAAATACTGCCGTTTCTTACCGGTTCCTATCGCATTCGGCAAGAAGCAAGAGTGGAAAGATGGTAAATATGTAGATACAGACGAAGATAACGTAATCAACGACACCAAACCAGCATGGGTTCGCAAACCGGCCGATATGACCGACGAGGATTACAAGAAGTTCTATCGTGACTTATATCCTATGACGGATGAGCCGTTGTTCTGGATTCACTTGAACGTAGACTATCCGTTCAACTTGACCGGTATCTTATATTTCCCTCGCATCAAGAGCAATATCGACTTGCATCGTAACAAGATCCAGTTATATTGCAATCAAGTATTCGTTACGGATTCCGTAGAGGGTATCGTTCCTGAGTTCTTGACATTATTGCATGGTGTATTGGATTCGCCGGATATCCCGTTGAACGTATCCCGTTCCTATTTGCAAAGCGATCAGAACGTGAAGAAGATCTCCAACCACATCACGAAGAAGGTGGCAGACCGCTTGGAAGAGATCTTCAAGAACGACCGCCCGCAGTTCGAGGAGAAATGGGATAGCTTGAAACTATTCATCCAATATGGTATGTTGACTGATGAGAAGTTCTACGACCGCGCGGTTAAGTTCGCCTTATTCAAGGACGTCGAAGGCAAATACTTCACTTTCGAGGAATACAAGAACTTAATCAAGGACAACCAGACAGACAAAGAGGGTAACTTAATCTATCTGTATACCACCAATAAAGACGAGCAATACAGCTATATACAAGCCGCAAAGGACAAAGGTTACAGCGTCTTGGAAATGGACGGACAATTGGATGTACACTTGATCGGACAATTGGAGCAGAAGTTCGAGAAGAGCCGCTTCGTTCGTGTGGATAGCGATACGATCGATAACCTGATCCGCAAGGAAGACTCGAATAAGGTAACCTTGAGCGAGGAGCAGAAAACGGCCATGCAGGAAATATTCAAGAGTCAGATGCCGAAATTGAACAAGACCGAGTTCTACGTAACATTCGAGGCATTGGGCGAAAACGCGAACCCTGTCATGTTGACACAAAGCGAGTATATGCGAAGAATGCGTGAGATGTCCGCTATGCAACCGGGTATGTCTTTCTATGGCGAGATGCCGGATAGCTTCAACTTCGTATTGAATACGGATCATCCGTTGATCAAGAAAGTATTAACAGAAGAGGAGCAAGCTTGCGACGAGAAGTTAAAACCGATCCTTAGCGATATCAAAGGATGGGAGGCTCGTCAAGCCGACTTACGTGAGGCTCAAAGCAAAAAGAAAGAAGATGAGATCACGGCGCAAGAGAAAGAGGATATGACCAACACCAACCATAAGCTGGATGAGCTTCGTGAGCAACGCAACCAAGTTCTGGCCGAGTACGCCGGTACGAACAAGACAGTTAGTCAGTTGATCGACCTTGCTTTGTTAGGAAACGGTATGCTGAAGGGAGAGGCCTTAAGCCAATTCATCAAACGTAGCGTAGAACTGATCGGATAAACCAATCCTCACATATATAAAAAACCGTTCCTTCTCGGGGGAACGGTTTTTTTAGTTTCAGCCCACGACATCCTCGACCACTTTCCGCAACCTATCCAAGCTCATCTCGCCGGATTGTCTCCACAAAGCCTCCCCTTTCCGTAGCAGGATAAAAGTAGGAATCGATTCCACCGTATACAAATCGGCAAGAGCGCTCTCCTCCTCGATATTGATTTGTACCACTTCTAATTTTCCTTTCTCCAATTCCTTGAACTCCTTCACGATCGGCATCATTTTCTGGCAATGAGGGCACCAATCCGCATAAAACTCAGCCATGACCAAAGCACCGGTCTCCATAACGGTCTTATTCCGCTCTTCCCTATTCAATTCTTTCTCTTTCATAACATCATCTGTTTTAATTGTATTGATAACTCAACAATACGAAAAAACAAAATGTTTATGTTTCTAAAGAAATACTTCTTACATTTGGAGAAGAAAAACAGATTGGGTTCATATGAGGAAAATAACAGTTATCATAGCCTTATTCCTTGCTGCCATTCAGATTGTTTCCGCCCAGAAAGTAGGGTTGGTACTCAGTGGCGGCGGTGCCAAAGGAGCGGCACATATCGGAGTGATCAAGGCGCTGGAAGAAAATAATATACCGATCGATTACATTACCGGTACCTCCATCGGGGCGATTATCGGTAGTTTATACGCTATGGGGTATTCCCCCGAGGAGATGCTGGAGCTGATGCTTTCCAAGGAGTTCGCCTATTGGCAAACAGGTACGGTGGAGGAGCAATATACCTATTATTTCAAGGAGCCTTACCCGACCCCGGAATTTGCGCATTTCTCCATCGATATGTCCGATTCCCTACAGATCAAGGCTAGCTTCTTACCGCAAAGCTTGATCAATCCCATACAGATGAATCAGGCGTTCATGGCCTTGTTCTCGCAGGCGACGGCAAAGGCGGGGTGGAATTTCGACAACCTGTTTGTCCCTTTCCGTTGCGTGGCCTCGGATATATATACTAAAAAGCCGATCATCTTTAAGAATGGGGATCTGGGAGACGCCGTACGTGCCTCCATGACTTTCCCGTTTTTCTTCCAGCCCATATGGAAAGACAGTATTCCTTTATTCGATGGAGGTATCTACGATAATTTCCCGGTAGGCCCGATGAAAGACGCGTTCCACCCGGATTTCATTTTCGGATCGACGGTATCGGGAGGGAATAAAAAGCCTTCGGAGAATCCTTATAACCAGATCGAGACCATGATCATGCAAAAGACCGATTACGAGGTACCGGAGGAAGATGGCATGATGATTAAATTCAGTTTTCCCACCGTCTCCTTATTGGATTTCCAGAAAGGCAAGGAGCTTATGGACATCGGGTATAAACGTACCCTTTCCATGATCGACTCCATCAAGCAACGGGTTCCCCGGGAAGTGCCTTTAAATGAGGTTACCGAAAGAAGAAAAGCCTATAAAGAGAACCTTCCCCCGCTGATCTTCCGCAATATTTACGTGACGGGCGTATCCGAGGCCCAGCGTAAATACATAGAGGCCCAATTACACAGGGATATCAATAACGAGTTCTCCATGGAAGAGTTCAAGCGGGCTTATTTCAAGATGCTGACCTATTCCAAGATTAGGGAAATCATGCCGCATGCCGTTTATAACCGGAAAGAGAAGAAATTCGATCTTTATCTGGACGTGAAGATGAAAGAAGAGATCACGGTTGGCTTCGGTGGAAACGTATCGTCTCATCAAGCGAATCAATTATACCTAGGATTGGGGTATCAATATCTGGGACGGTTCGCCGCCGACGTAAACTCGAACTTTCAAGTGGGTAACTCCTTTAGTGGTGTCATGTTGAGTGGCCGGATGTACCTGCAAACGCAAATCCCCACTTATTTAAATTGGCAAGGAGTCTTCTCGGACAAGAAATATACGGAAAGCCAATCCCTCTTTTATGAGGATATAGTGCCCGCCATGATTAAGCAGAAAGAACTGTACATGAAACTAAAATTAGGCTTCCCCTTCCTCAACCACGCGAAAGCGGAGATCGGGTTCGCCTACGGACGGTTGAACGATTTCTATTTGCAGAGCACCACGATACCTTTCCCGAACGCCTCTTTCGACCATAGCTGGTACGATTTATTCAGTGGTTCGTTAAGTATCGAGCAAAACTCACTCAACACCAAACAATACCCGATAAGCGGAAAGCAGCAATTCCTAATCGCCCAATACGTAACCGGTACGGAGAAGTACACTCCATCCCCCACTTCCGCCACGACGGAAGCCCCGATTGGTCGCAAAGTGCATAGCTGGCTGCAACTGAAAGGGCGCTGGAACCAATACCAGACGCTGAGCAACCGTTTCAACTTAGGTTATTTGGCGGAAATGGTCATATCCAGCAAGAACCTCATGAATAACTATACGGCTAGCGTATTACAGGCCCCGGCGTTTACCCCGACACCCCATAGCGAGATTGTATTCAACGAGGCGTTCCGGGCGAACCAATATGTGGCTTTCGGGCTTTCCCCGATCTTGAAGTTAAGCAAGCTTCTGCACTTCCGGTTGGATATGTATGGCTTCGCTCCGCTCTATGAAATACAAAAGACGGTGCCGGAAAACAACCCGTATGTCGGAATCCCACATTATGGTAAGTTTTTGCACTCGTTTAATTATATGGGTGAAGCGGCGGTCGTATTGCAATTGCCATTTTTATGTATAAGTCTGTACGCCAACGGATACAGTTATCCGAAGGAGAATTTCAACTTTGGCTTAAACATTGGTTATCTGATCTTCAATCCAAAAATGTTAGATTAAATTCGCAAAAAAGTAGTCGAAACGTTTGCATATTTAAAACAAAAACGTACCTTTGCACTCGCAATCACGAAACAATGGCCGCGTAGCTCAACTGAATAGAGTAGCTGACTACGGATCAGCCGGTTACAGGTTTGAATCCTGTCGCGGT
>PPYF01470003.1_pt1 | contig 25369 bp, 26 predicted proteins | sample 1559871 | NCBI WGS metagenome assembly PPYF01 (sample SAMN08240021, study PRJNA423297) | Human gut metagenome, whole genome shotgun sequencing project. | reverse complement strand
TATTGCAAATTTCCCTGCAGAAGAATATAAACTAGAAATAACAGGTACACCTTCCGGACATTTAACGGGATATTTCACTAAAGAGTGACAGACCTGTTTTCATAACCCAACTAAAGTATACTTAAACCACTAACTTGATTCATTAGAAATTGGAACATGAAAGTTCCAATTTCTATGAATATAATTTGTCCAAAAAGTTCATTAAACAAATCCATATTAACGCAATAATATATGCTGAATTTCCTTCTTGACATAGCACCGGACAAAAGCCAGTTATTGCTAACCATCAAATTAGCAGGGATATTGCGGGAAAAGAAACAAGAGGTATACTATACCTACACCTCAAACCCTGCTTTTACGCCTGTACTATATGATAAAGGAATAAGCAACTGCGTACTTTATCCAGATGATTTCCGTTGGTTAAAGCCCGACCTAACGCTTCTGGATTGTCGGCATGCAGCACATGCCTCCCTCTATCGGCAGCTAGCCATTGACTATATTTTCATAGCCATGCAGTTGCCTGACCAAAAAAACATACAGGACAAAGATATTTCTATACTTTATCTGCCACCCACTCCCTACCTGTCATCCGGTTCCGGACCACGTTTGGAAACATTGACAAAGAGATTGCAGGATATTAAAAAAGACAAAGAAAGAAATATTATTGTCGGATTATTAGGAAAAGGAAATAAAAATTCAAAGATTCTAGAAGATTTTTATAGAGTTATAAAAAGAAGTTCCATCAGAAATCCCCGGTACCAATTCATATTATTGACCGACATACCAAATGTATATCAATCGTCTGAATTGCCCGACAACATGGAATTATTCCGCACGCTGAACCTTAACACCATATTACCATTATGCGATTTGGCTTTGACCGACTCACATTCTGACGCATGGCTGGATTGTACCTTTGCTCAAATACCGGTACTGAAATATTCGCCTAAAGATATGATAAACATAACTCCGATGAAATTGGAGCAACAAATAGAATATGCATTACAAAATAAAACAACACTAACACAAAAGGCGAAAGAGTTATGCGATTTCTTTGAGCGTAAGAATCGGGAAATAAACAAAATAGCCGATATGTTAATAGAAAATAAAATATTACAACGGAAAAGAAACGGACATACATACATTGACCGAATGGTGCAAAATAAATGGAAAGCTTACCTTGGCAGGAATGAAACAAGGGGCTATATATTCCGGCATGAAAGCCGAAATATGTTTGCAAAACATTCATCAATTAACACAAAGAAAACTTCCCATCATCCTTTTCACTCTCAATGATTTCAATGTACCAGGATATGTAGTCTGTTACGGCATTCATGAATCCCGATTCATTATCTGGGAACCAGAATTCGGACTCATGCAATATTGGGCGGACGAAATGAAAACATTATGGATAAAAGGAATAGCCCTGACCCTCTTTCCCACACAAGATTTTATGAATTCGGCAAATCTCCATCTAAAATGGTGGGAAATATATAGCTGGAGCAAACTATGGAAAAGAAAGGTAGAACATTGGTACGAATATATATGGTTAAACGTACCTTTATTCCGCCAAATGGTATATAAGCTGGGTAAGAACAAATGAAATGTGAAAAGTAGGCACTCATAATCTTTCCTTCTCACTCTCTCCGGCACCACTACCCTTATATTTATTACGCGTAGCATTAAATTTATAGCGTACCGTCAGCATCACTTTCCTACTATCATAATTATTAATTTGCAAAGAAGATGCCCGGTTATAATACATACGGTTTCCAGACTTCATACCATGGAACAAATCCGTACCACTCAGTTTCACAGACATCCTATCCCCCCAAAAGAACTTTGTAACCCCGGCATCCACATAAAAAATATTCTTGGTTTCCGAGCAATTCTCCATATCGCCTTTACTTTGATAATTCATTTCCACCGAAGCCATCCAGCCGTGATTAAAATTAAACGTATTATTAAAAGCCCCCGTAAACATCGGTTTGTTCATCTTCAGCAATCCATCGGTAGTCTCCAGATCCAGCCATTGTTTCTGCACTCCCCAATTCAATTGCGGCGACCAGATTCCAAACTTAGGCGCCAATGACAAGAATGCTGAAACAGACTTCAAGCTATGAAGATTTTTGAAAGAAATAAGCGTTACCGCCGGATTATACTCCATTTGTTCCCCCCAGTAAATGATTGCATTTCTTCTGTCATTATAATCCACACTAAACTGCATAAACTTCCATGCCCCCATCAAAGAAACGTTATGCACCACCTCATGTTCCAATAACGGATTGCCGGACTGAAGCGTGAACCTATTGGCATACGTCACATTATTGCTCAACTGCTGGTAGGACGGACGACGCGTCTTTGCCGCATAACTAAGCTGTAACTGCACTCCGCCTATTTCAGAACCCAATGAAACACTCGGAAAGAAATTACTGAAATTCCGGCTTTGTCCTTCCATATATTTCCCATCCTCATAATAATCAAAGTTCACCCACTCATAACGTCACTGCTTTCACAGACGCATCATATCTTGCACCGGGGCTGGTAATCAGTTCTACATTCTTAATATCTTCTGACTTCAGCTGGTCCAGTTCCGACAAATCACGCAGCAATCTTCCATTCACATAGATTATCGGGCTCCCTTTTCCAAATACCTCATACGCATCATTTTTCTTCTGAAGTCCCGGTATATGCTTCAACACATCCTCCGCCGTACCCATTTTGCTAAGTACTGTTCCTTGCACATGGGTCTGCAACCCTTCAGCAGTAAGTTTATATGACGGGCGATTCCCCTTTACCACGACTTCCCCCAACAGATTAACATCTTCATGCATCACAATCGTTACCGGAAATTGAGCATAGGCTTTTGTCATCGGAATAAAGCCAAGACAAGAAATTCTGAGTATATTGTTACCGCTTGTTTGGTCTATGCTGAAAATTCCTTGTTCATTGCTAATTGTACCTTGCACAAAAGATGAATCTTTGGAAGATAGCAATACCACATTAGCAAAACTGACAGGATTTCCTTTTTCATCAACTAATGAGCCGGAAACACTCTGTGCGTCAACAATAATCACTTGTAACACTAATCCGAGTAGTAAAATCACTTTCCTCATGTTCTATACTTTTTATTTTTTTGAAATTATCACAAACGTCTTAGCTCATCATTTGCCGCTCCTGTCCCTTTATACTTGCTCTTTGTTGTATTAAACTTATAGCGCAAAGTAATAGAAAATTCACGAGTATCCCATTGATTAGTCTGCTCCCAAATAATACTGCCAAAATATGTTTGCCAATAATTACGTGAACCATGAAAAAGATCGTTCCCTCGAAGTTCCAGACTTAAGGCATCCCTTAAAAATGACTTACGGACAGAGATGTCAACTGTACCATAATTTTTGAACTGATACAAATTCTGATAATTTCCTTTTCCCATAAAAAGCCCATCCAAACTGACAAGAAAATCACCAGGAAGTTCAAATGTATTGTTGAACCTTATTGTAGGACGAGGCTTATTAAACTCTATGCCATCTATTGTCATCCATTGTTTCTTCACGCCGATATTTAGGTTAGGATGCCAAAAGCCAATAGCCGGTGAAATAGAGAAAGAAACATTCAAAGTCGGACGATTATGATAATTGAGGTAAGTCATCATCATTGAATTGCCATTATCTATCGGATCTCCCCAATAAATGATTTCCTTACGCCACTGCTGATAGCTGACAAGTAACTGTAAAAAACGCCATGTACCGACCAATGAAATATCGTGAATGGTGCACGGCTCCAGCAATGGGTTACCACGTTGCATAGTGAAACGGTCTACATAGGTGACATTGTTGCTTAACTGGCTATAAGTAGGTCGTTGCGTTTTAGCAGTATAACTCAACTGTGTCCGGACAGAACCTAGTTTTCTTGAAAAAGAAAGATTAGGAAACCAGTTTCCATACATACGGCTCTGTTCATCCATGTGCACACCATCCTTATAATAATCAAAAGTTACATGCTCATATCTTACACCCAATGAAAGGTTACCTATCGGGAACTGACGGCTGTATTCGGCAAAGCCACTCAATCCATCTTCCTCTACACGACTGATGGTACTTTCCACATATTTCTCCGGATTACGGTACTCGTCATTGCGACGGGTATCCGTATATTCTCCGCCTACCGAAAGATTACCTCCAAACAACGGATAAGAAAGTACCAATTTAGAAGCTAGCAATTTATTCCTAATGTAACTCTGTGTATGCACATCCCGACTTTCTTGCTCTTGACTGACTTCGTGATAAAGACCTTTTCCTGTAGAAGTATTAGTATAATAGTCTGTATTAAAATCAATATTCAAATCTCCCACAGTACCATTATAATAAACATTTAGTTGATGAGTAGGCTTACCGGAAGTAGAAGAATACTCTTGATTTTCCAAGTGGTCATAAAACTGATTGTTGGCTGTAATATCATTAGAGGTAAATACATCCGACTTCGTATTTGGACGGGAAGTAAGAGTATAGCGGAATCCCAGTGAATGTTTATCATTCAGGCTGTAATTAGCTCCTATTTCACCTCGTAAAGACTTGTCTACTACAGTTCCATCCAATAAATTCTGATATTTCCATAAAGAATCAGACTCCAAGGTATGTACAATATCATTTTTCATGATATATTCGTTCTTTAAATAACGGAATATACCAAAAATATCAAGTCCATTATGGCGGTAGTTTACATTCAATTGCTCTATCAAGTCTACATTCTGGCTCTGATAGTAACTGGAACGGAGATCGAAGCCGAAACCATCTCCGGCACGCCGGATAGTCTGTATACGGATAACGGCAGTTACAGTTGCATCATAACGTGCACCGGGATTAGTAACAACTTCTACGCTCTTAATATCTTCCGAATTTAGTTGATCCAATTCCGAATCATCACGTACCTGCCGCCCATTGATATAAATAAGAGGTGTTCCTTTGCCAAGTACTTCATAGGAATTCCTCTCTTTTATTACACCCGGTACTTTTCCCAATACATCGCTTGCTGATCCGGCTTTAGAGAGTACACTATTTTGTATATTAGTCACCAGTGCGTCGCCTCTCATGCGAGTAACAGGCATATCAGCTTTTACCACAACTTCAGCCAATATCTGTGTGTCTGAAGCGAGACAGATAATTCCAAGATCTGTACTTCTGTTATCTAATGGACGATAAACAGTAGCATAGCCAATAGATGAGATGCGAAGCACATAACCCCATAAAGAAGTATAAACAAAAAAGTATATTCGCTCTCATATTCTATATTTTTAAAGTTTCAAAAACACATTATATTACAAAGCTATAGAATAATCAACGGCACATTCTATCGGTTTATTATAGAAGCTATTACCTTGATCATAATTCCTTAGACGACAAGTCATCAGTGAACACTTTTTGTTTAATGTACAAGTAGAACAAGTATCTATATTTTCCAAACTAAATCCTCCTCGGAACATTCTCCATTTATCTCTATTTTCCCAAAGTTCTTTCAAATTTTCTTTTGTAAGATCTCCTACAAGCAATTCTTCATGTCCAAAAGCATAAATACATGGATATAATTTTCCATCCGAACTAACGCCAATATGCGTTGTTCCGGCAGAACAATAAACTTTGTTGTTAACAAATTCATGATAGCGTTCCAAAGTAGCAACTTCTACTAAAGACAAACTCAGAAGATGACCATATTCTTCCTCTAATTGAGCAAAATTGTGTTTTACAATTTCACGTTGAGAGCGTGACAATATTAAAGTCAAATTCTCGTTTGCTCTGCCTATTCTATCTGTAAATCCAAAGAAGATACCTTTTACTCCCAAAGAAATTGCTAACTTTACAGCTTCTTGTAAATAAAGATAATTATTTGAATTAATAGTGTATGTTAAGGAAACTTTTGCACCATGAGCGACCAAAAGTTCAATGTTTTTTACAACTTTATTAAAGACTCCTTTTCCTCTCAGCTGGTCATGCTGCTTATCCGAGTGCCCATCTAAAGATATAGTTAATGATACATTTTTTCTAGATAATGCCTCAACATTACTACTATTTATTAATGTACCATTAGTTAGTACTCTATAATTAATCCTTTTATCGACAATATTATTAAAGACCTCAGAAAAATGTGGATAAAACATGATTTCACCCCCTGTAAGTGTCACATTATGCATTCTGCAATCCTCAAACTGTTCAAAAATGCCAATCCAGTCAGAAACCCCAAGTTCTTTGTATCGACTACTATTAGGAGAAGAACTTTGGAAACAATGTTTGCATCTTAAATTACAATTATGTGTAAAATGCAATTCAGCAGTTAAAGGAGTAGATGTAATAGGAACATCATAACCACAAACTCCATCTCCATTAGGGAAACCATCTCCCTTATGTAATGGAAATTCCGAAGGAACTAAAAAATTTAAAGGTTCTACCTCCTTGCAAAGATTCCAAAACCCTTCCCAATCTATTTTAATATTCTTTTGCTCAATAGCTTCATACAAACTTGAAAAAGACAAAGCCTTATCATGAAATATTTTCAAAAGAGTATAACATGATCTTGTCACATACAAGGTTAAACGAGAAGTAATATCATAAACAGAATATTTTCTAGATTCATAATATGGATCTGTTCTTAATATCCAATTATTTGCTAATGTATATTTTATAGTTAAATCATTTATAATCATAAGAATCTATTTATAATGGTAAGTATTTATCATATATTCAGATATAAAAATTAAGATAAAGAAGGTACTTATCGCTAAGTACCTTCTACTTCAGACTAATCTTTTTAGATTGATCTGAAACAAATCATTAACCATTGCAGCAGATGATTCCACCAAGAGAACCTTCAGATGGTCTTTCAAGATCTTCATGCTTAATACCGCCTTCCAGCTTTTCAGCATCTTCATTACTAATAATATCTTCTCCATTTTGAGGAGTTGAATTTTCAGAAGAATAATTCTTTTTGTTTTCCTCCAAGGCTTTAGCCTTGTTTTCATTGTTCTCTTTCATAATGAATTTATTTTAAATGGTTAAACAATAAGGGTTTGTTTTGATATTGCAAATGTAATCTCCCACAGTCCGACACCTCCGGACTGAACAAAAAAAAAAATTTCATTTAACATTCTTTCGTATTCTCATAGAAAGACTGCCTTAAATAAAAGTAACCACACTTTTATTTAAGGCAGTCTTATAGAATCGCTTATACAAGTAGCAGATCAATTCATTGCCGCACCTTAGTTATTGATAACCGGCAATAATTTTAGGAAAGACCTTTCTGTTCTTTCACAATACCACGCTGTGTATCTAAGTCCAAATAAAGATTATTTGCCTTTTCCACTTCAGTGATGCGATCAGCCAGATTCAGTCGTTCTACTGAATCATGGTTTTTCTCTGATTGCAGAATCAAAATGTAACCTGCAATGCGGGCAGACATATCGGAACGGGTAATTATCTTATTCATTTTATAATTTCCAGTCTGATCAATAAGGCTTCTTGCAGCATCTTGATCTTCTTTTGTTCCTATATCTCTTGCTCTTGATGTTCATCTGTAATGCGCTGAAACATTTGCGACGAATATCATGGGCTTCGGACAGACCGACTGTTTCAGAATAAAGATGGCTTTTATTTAACTTTTGACCATATTCAGCTAATATAGCCTGTAATGCCAAATGCTTGTTGGTTAAATCCACTTTATCGTTTGCTGATTCAGGTATCTTTCCAGATCCATCTTTTACAACTGCATCCGACGAACCTTTCAATAGCTTTGCATATTTATCATATACACCTAACCAACGTGACATAAAATCATAGTTTTCTGACAAATTCAGAAAATTAATAGAAACTAATGCTCTTGCTTCAATCATTTGTTACAAATATTTATAAGTTTAATCCTCATTTTTATTTGCGAATTATAATTTTCTTATCAATCTGACCACAGATTGGATTAAGAATACTCAAACATTTGCTTCACATTATCTATATAGTCTTCTTTTACACGTACCATTGTCTGTAATGTAGAGGTAAATATAGAATCCAATGAAAACTGCAAGAATTTAATTCCAGACTCTTTTAAAAAGTAAATATCATCCTCTTTTAGCGGTATTTTTGTACTCAATAAAGGTGTGAATCCATATTGCCCCACTTTTCGTATCACCTCTTTCCAATCAGGGAAAGCAAAAATATCACCTCCTGTCAAAGCCAGATTCCCCCCCCATATCATGAGCTTCATCTATCACCTTTATAATTTGCCAACTTGTCAAATCGTTCTTCCTGTTTCTATCCGCATAGCAATACATACAATCCGTCCTGCATTGGGTTGTAATCATAAAGTTAAGATTCAGCGGAACAGAAGGACGTTTAGGTATAAAGTCTGTAGTATAAAATAATTCATTATCCGTATAAACACTTCCCTCCGATTCTTCCTTAACAGAAGTCAGCAGATACGGGGGAAAAGAAATCGTCACTCCTTTATAATTCCATCCTACTTTTACTGGATTATCGATTATTTTTCGAATAAACTTATCTATCAGGTCTGGTTTTATATTTAGGGTATTTGCTATATTTTCTATTGAAGCATTTAATTCTCCTTCTCCAATATGTGACAAGATATATCCAATAGAAGGTGGAACTACGCTTGCAAAAGCCATGGCATATTCTAGCTTAGCAGTAATTAAAGCTGATTTAGCAATGATATAAGAACAATTATTTTCGTTTCTAATCACATATTGTGGATTCAAATAGATATACATAATACAGCCGTTTTTATACATAAAATAGTAAGGAGGGCATGCCTCCTTACTAAATTGAATATTTAAGATCCATAATACTTCTATCAACACTGGATGCAAACTATAATCAATCACTCTTTTTTTGTAAATAGTGATATAAAATCTTTTCAATATCGTTTTTAATTTCTATATTTGTTCGCTATACATAAATGCAAATACTATGAAAAAAACAATTGGAATAAAAAGAAACTTTATTATTATAATAATAAGTATACTCCTTTCTGCCTGCACAAAAAAAGAAAATGCTTCTCAACAAGCGTTGTTGCTTGAATTGGTTCAAGCGGAAGCGGTGATGTATGAACATCCGGATAGTGCACTGGGTGTATTACAAGGGATGAAAGTTCCGGCAGTATCGGACAAATTGCAAAATGCTACTTGGGCGTTGCTAACAGTGCAAGCCAAGTATAAGAATTATAAAGAAGAACTTGCTGACTCTACCTTAATTAATATAGCCTATGATTACTTTATGAAGCAAAACAATCCCCAACGGAAAGCAATGGTACTTTATTATAAAGGTGTATTATATGAAAAAGCTGATAAAAAGAATGAAGCACAAGAATCCTATTTAAAAGCAATAGAAGAAGTAGAAAAGACGAAAGACTATCAACTGGCACATTTGATTTATAGCAGTATAGGAAATATATACCTATATAATTCGCTGAATGAATATGCATTGCAAATGTTTAAACAGTCATTGCACTATGCGAAACTATCCGAAAATAAGAATTATATATGTTCTGCATATTATGATTTGGGAAAAGTATATTCCGTATTATTTGATTTTGATAATAGCATCAAATATTATAAAGAAGCTATACAAATGGCAGAAACTCTACATAATAATGGTATATTAATAAATGGAATGAACGAATTAGCAGGAGTATATACCGAAACAAAAGATTATCAACCTGCCCTATCCTATGCCCAAAAAGCTTTAATACTTAAAGAAACAAGCGAATTACCCCTAAAAAAAAGGCTAGAACAAAGTTACTTGGTAATTGGTGACATATATAGACGCATTAATAAAACAGATTCTGCCTATTATTATCTGAATAAAACATTATCCTCCAATCGCATGGAAACGATTTGTGCAACTTATGAAATTTTATATAATCTAAGCAAAGAGAAAAAAGACTATGAAAAAATGAGCCTATATTGCGATAGTATGGTAGTTTATCAAGATTCTGTCTGGAAATTGCATAAAAATAAAGAGCTTATGAATATGCAGGAAAAGTATAACCAGCAAAAACTATTGAATGAAAAGAACCAGCTAAAAATAGAAAATAATACTATCATCCGTAATGTACTAATCATATTGGTAGTGGTATTCTGCCTGATAGCTATCCTTATCTATATATACCAGCGAAAATTAATCCGTAAAGAGCATATCATACAAAGACATGAAGAAGAAATACAGCTGAATACCTTAAAAAGACAAGAGAATGAGAGAATAATCAGTCGTAACCAAAGCCGCATGAAGGAACTGGCAGAACAAATGGAGGCGAATAAAGATGCGCAGGAACAGTTGGAGGAGCAAAAGAATGTACTATCTGAAATAAAATGCCAAAATGAAGCCCTGCAACAAGAGAATAAAATGTTGCAGCAACATATTGATAAATATTCTTCTTCGCTGAATGAAAAGTCCAAAGAACTTGAAAGATTGGGACTTTTAGGAGAAGAAAACCAACGATTGCATGATCGTGAAAGATTCCTGTGCAACCAACTGATAAAAAAGACAGATGTCCTTTACCGGCTAAAGACAAAGCCCCAATACATGAAAGACGAGCAATGGGAAGAGGTAAAGGAAACAATGAATCTATTATTCGATAATTATATAGTAAGGCTTTCCACTCTTGTACCTTCATTGACAGAAAGCGATTTGCAGATATGCTGCTTCATCAAGTTGGGAATAGCCAATCCGGGAATAGCTGATTTGCTGGGGATAGAATCGACTTCGGTATCTAAAAGAAAATTAAGATTGAAAGAACGTATCACTCAAAAGATAGGAGCATTCGGCAAAGGACAGACACTGGATCTGTGGCTATGGGAGTTCTAGGGAAGCAACTGTCCACATTCCGCATTCGCACAAAGAGGTAATATTCTAATTATTAGCATATTATCTCTTTTTTAATTGTCCATATAACGTACATATCCGGTCTATCTGTTTTTCATTCTAAATCCATAACTTTGCAGCATAACAATCAATCAATAATATTATTATGAAAACAACTAAAGAATTAAAGATTTGGAGTTTGCGTATGGTATTATTCACCATATTGCTTAGTGGTTTATCGGTGCAGAAAGTGTATTCTTTTTGTAATAGTACAGAAATTATTATAAATGGGAAGTGGTATAGCAATCAAGAAAAAGTTAATACACGAAGCCTGCCATCTATTCCCATCACAGCCTGCACCGATGGCCAGAACATCTACATTGAAAACACATCTCCGGACTGTGACATACAAATTACCATCACCGGTAATCAAACAGGAGAAGTGATGTATGAACAGTTAGTGCCCCAAGCACAAACAAGCTATATTATCATTTCCATAGCCAGTTTCCCATCCGGAGAATATACATTAGAACTAACTAGTGAAGATGGGAAATACTTGGTTGGAGCTTTTAAAAGATAACCCTAATTATTCATCCTAAAAAACTACAAAGACCATGAAACGAGTAGACCTTAAGAAAATCCTCTATATGGATTTTCTTATCCGGCACAAGTGCACAGGCACATCCAAGGAATTTGCAGCAAAGATGGATATGTCACGTTCCACTCTCTTTGAGTACATTGCCTATATGCGCGATGAACTGGAAGTGTGCATCCTTTTCGATAAATTCTTAGGAACATATTATTATGATGGCAAAAATCTATATACGTCATTAGGCTTTAAAGTAGTAGGATAATACGAATTGAAATGTGATGAGAAAAACGGGGCATGTTTGAATTTCTTTTTGATATAAAACCGGATGCAGGAAATGTATGTCCCACCACCCGACTGGCATACCTGATTAGTGAACGGGGAAACAAGGTCTATTATACCGATACCTCCGACTCCGTTTTCACTACCGGTTTGCTGCGGAAAGGAATAGGACGCATCATTTATCCACATGATTTCCGATGGTTTACGCCACATTTGGCATTGCTGGACTATCAACTGCAAGATAAGCAGCAAGTCTATAATGAATATGACATAAACTATCTGTTTATAGCCATAAACAAAACCGACAGAAAGATAGACCTAATGCCGGAAATGCCCGTCGTCACCCTGCCGCCTATTCCTTATAAATTGCTGCCGCAAGGTGCAAAAGACGACGATTTCATCGACAAACTGACGGAAATAAAAGAAGACCGTTCACGCACTGTTATTATAGGCTTGCTGGAAGACGAGGAAGAAGAAAGAAAAGTGAACACCCCCTCACATACGGAATCATTCTACAAAGCCATAAAGCAGAGTGCGAGCATCCATCCGCAATATCAATTCATCCTGCTGACCAATCATGGAGAGGTGGAAACCCGGTTGTTTTCATTACCGCCCAATATAGCCATTTACCGCCTGCCCCGCCTGCAAGCCCTGTTGCCCTTGTGCGACATGGCGCTTATCACCGGAGGAATAACCCACTGGACGGAATGCACCTTTGCCCATGTGCCCATGGCAGAGTTCACGCCACAGGAAATAAAAAAAATTACCCCCGTGAAACTGGACAGGCAGATCATTGATCTACTGGCAAACCGGGAATACATCATAGAACGGCAAAAACACCTGTGCGCCTTCTTTGAGAGCGAAAGTGAAAGGATGAACGAAATAGCCGACTGGCTGATAAACAGAGTAAAACAAAAAAGACAATTATGAGCAAATTTCCATTCTACAAACAGTTGGACGGCATGGACTGCGGCCCCTCCTGCCTGAGAATGATAGCCAAATATTATGGAAAGACATTCTCCGTACAGCAGTTACGCGAGCAATCATACATACAGCGCACGGGAGTTAACTTGCTAGGTATCAGTGAAGCGGCAGCCAGCATAGGGCTGCGCGCCACCGGTATACGCACTTCAATGGAAAAACTGAAACAACAGTCAAAACTGCCATGCATCATCCACTGGAACCAGGAACATTTCGTGGTCCTCTATAAAATAGAAAAGAAAAGGGGCAAAACTTGGTTCTACATTGCCGACCCTGCCTACGGATTGCTGAAATATGAGGAACAGGAGTTGAAAAAATGCTGGATCAGTACCACACAAGGCGGAATAGAAAAAGGAATTGCCCTCTTGCTGGATGTTACCCCGCAATTTTATGAAGCGGAACCCATAAAATATGAAAAGCTGTCATTATGGTATCTGTTTCACTATGTACGTCCCTACAAAAAGGCGATGATACAGCTCATCATCGGCCTGCTGGCCGGCAGTTTGCTGCAACTGGTCTTCCCTTTTCTCACCCAAACCATTGTAGACCAAGGCATAGGGCACAGGAATCTGAATTTTATACAGCTCATTTTGGTCGCACAACTCATGCTGGTATTCAGCCGCACACTTATTGAGGTGATCCGGCGCTGTATACTGCTCCACATCAGTACGCGCGTCAACGTGTCGCTCATCTCGGATTTCCTCTCCAAGCTGATGCGGCTGCCCATGAGGTTCTTTGACAGCAAACTGGCAGGCGACTTGATACGCCGCATCGAAGACCACAACCGCATCGAGAGTTTCCTCACCCAGTCCGTGCTCAATATTTTGTTCTCTACCCTCACGGTAGTCATCTTCGGTATCGTGCTGGCCATATACAGCTGGAAAATATTCCTCATTTTCATTCTGTTCAGCGCAGCCTATATGGGTTGGGTAAAGCTGTTCATGCGCAAGCGGGCCGACTTGAACAGGAAGAACTTTGAACAGATGTCCGTCAATCAGAATAATTTGATGCAACTCATCTACGGTATGCAGGACATCAAGCTGCTGGGCTGCGAACAGCAAAAACGCTGGGAATGGGAAAACATACAAGCTTCTCTCTTCCGCATTAATATGAGTTCACTCAACCTGGGGCAGTGGCAGCAGGTGGGAGCCGTACTTATCAACGAAGTGAAAAACGTACTGATAACAGTTCTCTCTGCCACCGCCGTACTACATGGAAGCATCACGCTGGGTGTGATGCTTTCCATACAGTACATCATCGGACAGATGCAAGGGCCTATCAGCCAATTCGTTTCCTTCATGCAGGACACGCAGGACGCGCAGCTCAGCCTGGAACGTCTCGGAGAAATACATGGCAAGCCCGATGAAGAGACAGAAGGCATGGACCAGGATACCCAAATATCAGGCAAAGACCCGATTCAATTGCAAAATGTAGTCTTTACTTACGGATCAGAAAAATCGAAACGCATCATCAAAGGGCTATCGCTGGACATACCAGCCGGAAAGACTACCGCCATCGTGGGCCTCAGCGGCAGTGGGAAAACAACGCTGATAAAACTGATGCTCGGATTCTATCCTCCCATCGGAGGAGCGGTGATGATAGGCAATCAGTCGCTACAAAAAATCAGTTTCAAGGAGTGGCGCAAACATTGTGGAGTAGTGATGCAGGAGGGATTCATATTCGGCGATACCATTGCCAACAACATAGCGCCGGATGGCAGCATGATAGACAAAGAACGCCTGCTGTATGCCGTAGAGATGGCAAATATACGTGAGTTCATCGAATCCTTGCCTTTAAAGTATAACACCAAAATAGGTAACACGGGGCAAGGATTGAGCCAAGGGCAGAAGCAGCGCATCCTGATAGCGCGCGCCATTTACCGTAATCCCGATTACCTGTTTTTTGATGAAGCGACGAATGCGCTCGATACGGACAATGAGAAAGTGATACAGGAAAATCTGGAGAGATTCTTCAAGGACAAAACGGTGGTCATCGTGGCGCACCGCCTGAGCACCGTAAAGAATGCCGACCAGATAGTGGTACTGAAAGAAGGGGAGATAACGGAACGGGGCACGCACGAAGAACTCATTGCCCGGCAGGGTGATTACTACAGGCTGGTGAAGAATCAGCTGGAACTGAGCGCTTAGGAAATTTAAAAATGAGAATTGAGAATTAAAAAATAATAGCAATAAGGTATGGAGGAAATCTATAAACCTAATACGGACGGACCGGAAAAGGTAGAAGTATATAGCCGCGAAAACAATGATATGCTGGGAGATATGCCCGAATGGTTGATCCATACGGGAAGCTACATCGTATATGGACTGATTGTTTTTCTTATTGCAGGCACGGCATTATTTAAGTATCCTGACACAATAAGAAAAACGATAACCATTGATGACTTGGGAAGTGCGGAATGGATCACTGCCAATCAGGCAGGAATGATAGACCGCTTTTTTGTGGAAAACCAATCACCTGTACAAAAGAACGACACGCTGGGCATACTGAAAAATACTGCCCTACTGGAAGACGTACAAACATTTTGCCGCGTACTGACCAAAATAGAATGGTACTACCGCACCAACGACATCAAGTACCTGCAAGACTATCCCTTTGACCTCATCATGGGTGAAATGTCTTCCGCCTACGAACAGTTCACCCAAGCCGTGCGTACGTGCGTGATGTATCAGGAGTTTGATATCTATCCGCAGAAGAAAAAATACCTGGATGAAGAACTCCGGATACTGGAAAGTACCGGTAAGGCAGATGCCATGGCGGTGCTGAATGTGAAACGCGAACTCTTTGAACTGGATATAAACCACCGGATGGAGACTGCCAAAAACCTCCGGATGCTGGAACTGGCTTACGAAAACATGGTGAACAGCCTCCGCACGTGGGACAAGAAGTACCTCATCAAAAGCCATCACGACGGCATAGTGGTATGGGGAAAGACATGGGGCATGAGCGCCCGGGTAAATGAAGGAGACACCCTGTGCACCGTTATCTCCAAGCAACAGGGGAATCCCCTCGGGCACATCACTCTTTCACAAGACGAAGTGGCGGAAATTGCCGTGGGTGACAAAGTAAATATCGAACTGAACAAATACCCCACCCACTCGTATGGCGTACTGCCGGGAAGAATCGCCTCCGTCTCTTTTGTGCCTTACAATAAAAGTTATGCCGTGGAAGTGGACTTTCCGGACGGACTGGTGACAACCAACAGAAAGGAAATAAAATATGAAATAGACATGTCCGGCCGGGCGGAGATCATCACTTCGAGCCGGAGCATACTGAGCAGGATTTTCGCACCCGTGTATGAATTGTTTTCCACCACGGAGTAACACCGTTTTTTTCACTACAGAGAATAACCAACTTAAACAAAGAAGAATATGAAAAAAGAAGACCCCGACAACAAGCAACCGGAATACACCCGCTATTCCGAAGATGAAGAACAAGTGCTGGACTTGAACGAACTGATGGACGTACAAGGTGGCATAGATGACAAGGAGTTATCCAAATGTGGCCTGGGATGCTATACAGGCGGATTCGTCGATCCTACAAAAACACAAGATGAAAATACCGGAAATGAATAAAGTATATGTGCTGAACCCTCATTATCATCTGAGACATGATATTCACAGGGTCGCATTATTCTCCAGTACGGGGACAGATACCGACTGCTCCCGGAACTGGCATACTTTTATTCACCCGCTGCAAGCTGTCATGCTGAGTTTTTTCACGTATGACAGACCTTTGCAGACAACTCTCCCTCTGCTGTGCGACTTCTTCTGCCGGAGCAAGGAGGAGATGATCAAATGGGTATCGGACTTCATTGATAATCCGACCCCCATTTATACCTCCTCCCAGCAGGGAGAAATTTATTTTCCCAAACGTATATTGATTGAAGCGGAAAAGGCAGGCAAAGCATTGCGTTTTGACCGGCTGCAAGCAAATTCTTTTGTCTGGAAAAAACTGGATCTTACTACAAGAAGGCTGTATTCCGGTCCGTTGCTCCTCACATTCATGCTGACCAACCAATGTGTCACGCATTGTAAGTATTGCTATGCAGATACATCAACGCAAATAAAATCCCCACTCACCACCCAACGCATGATGGAGCTGATCAAGGAAGCTTCAGACCTGCAAGTACAACAAGTAAATCTGATAGGTGGTGAAATATTCCTGCATAAAGACTGGAAAATCATATTAAAAGAATTGGTAAAACGGGGTATTGCCCCCGAATTCATATCGACCAAAATGCCTGTAACCCAAAAACTGTTGCAAGATGTACAGGAAACAGGGTATCAGGGAATTGTTCAAATTTCACTGGATGCCATTCATTCCGAAATACTGACCGCCTCACTGGGAGTAAACGGAAATTATGCCAAAGAGATGCTTCACGGCCTGCAATTACTGGATGACAGCGGACTGAATTATCAGATTTCATCTGTGCTGACCAACTACAATTGCCAGATGAATGTCTTGGCAGAATTACTGCATGAATTATCTCATCTGAAGCATATACGCGACTGGCGTATTATCCCCGCCAGTAATTCCATATACAAAGAGTATAATGTATTTTCGCATTTGAAACCTACTAAAGCGCAAATTACAAAGGTATTCAACCAAATACGCCCTCTTCTCACACAGGTTTCCTTTCCCGTGATTTTAGGGAAAGAAGTAACCGATAAAAACTATCAAGATACCTGGGGTGGAAGCCGGTGTTTCAAAGGAAGCGAATGCTCTGCATTGACCACTCATATGTTTATATTGCCTGATGGTAAAGTGACTGTATGCGAGCAACTTTACTGGCATCCACAATTTATCATAGGGAATGTAACCACACAAAGTCTGAAAGAAGTCTGGCATTCCCCTCAAGCCTTGCACCTTTGTTCCTTGTCACGTCAGGATATCAACAAAGAGAGTCCATGCAGGGAATGCCGTCTTTTTGAAGACTGTTTCAGTTATCAGAACCGTTGCTGGAGTGATATCATAAAAGCTTATGGAAAGGATTGTTGGGATTTTCCCGATCCGCGTTGCTGTTTTGCTCCTGCCATGAAAAATAAATTAAGTTATGACTGAAGACGAACTTGACAGAATAAAAAAATCATTTGTCCGTTCCAGTGACGAATGTCCCATGGAAGTGGCCTGTCTGCTCACTGTCATGAAATACTATGGCGGTCAACAAGATGCACGCACACTAGCCGAATGGTGTAAAGTAGATGGAAAATATACGTTGATGGGTATGAAACAGGCAGCTATACGTGCAGGAATGGAAGCGGAAATCTGCTTGCAAAACATGGAACAATTGTCCACCAGAAAATTTCCTGCCATACTTTTTGCCATCAATGATTTCGAAGTACCGGGATATGTGGTTTGTTATGGCATTCATGAAGGCCGCTTCATTATTTGGGAGCCGGGATTCGGCCCTATGCAATATTGGGAAAACCAAATGAAAACATTATGGATAAGAGGAATAACTCTTACTCTGTTTCCCACCCACGAATTTATGCAGAAAACGGATTTTCAACTAAAATGGTGGGAGTTGTATCCGTGGAGTAGGAAATGGAAAAGAAGACTGAACCGCTGGTATGAATATATCTGGCTAAATTATCCCTGGTTCAGGGAAATGGTAACACAGCTAAGACGGAAATGAATGGAGTAAGCCAAGTCCAATTATTCCATAGGGGCAGATTGAACCCCTTAGCCGTCAAACTAAGTTTTTTATTACATACGATTCTTTTGTTCTGTGGAGACCAAAGCCCCATAGTAGGTGATAAAACCAGCGAGGCAAAAATCTTATCATAGTCTGGTGCATTAATCATATTAATTAAAGCAATCGTAGGATCATCTTCTGAATAAGCTCCACTAAAAGAAATAATCGCATCTTTAACATATTGATATCCGGCTGATAAGTATACCCATTTATAAGTTGTTCCTAAAGTTATATTATGAGATAAAGAAGGTAATAAAAAAGGATTACCACCCTCATATGTATACCGATTAATATACATTACATTACTTCGCAACTGAGCATAATATGGACGAGAGTATAATAGTTGCGCATCTGAATATAGTTGTATTGTTCCCATATTTGAACTAGTGCAAGGTAGGAGAATAGTGGAATAGCCAACTGAAGAAATTGGTAATACTCCTTTTGTTTCATTTGATTTTATATTAAAAGCTCCGGTTTGATCACTGATAGTACCTTGTAAAAAAGTAAAATCAGGCAAAGAAAACAACACTATATTGGCAAACTCTAGCGGCTGTTTTTTTCATCCACTATTATTCCACTAATCATCTGTGCATGTATGCAAAGAGAAACCAGTAAGAGGCAGAAAGTTATATATAATTTTTTCATAACAATATCAATTATTTATCGGTTAAACCGGAACGCAAATGACACAAATCTAACCTCCGGCAGGTTTATATCCATGCTGTACTGTTATTAATTTGTATCATTTGTGTTCCAATTTTAATTTATAGAACGAAATAAATCCGCGTTCCATCCATCAATTCCCATTTATCATCCGGTGGTATGATGGCGGATAATCATTATGTATCATGCATCGCCGCATCTTACATATCTTTTACAAACAGACCTGTTAAAACCGGATGTGTCAAAACTAAACTATCCGCTATATCCTCCTTGGGATTGGGCTGAAAAATCCTTCAGATGTTACAGCCACTCCGCAAACCCTTTGCTGACGGGCGTTCCGGCTGAAGGATTCGGCCTTTTAATTGTTTCAGCCCGCTTGCAGATGTTTCAGCCGGTAAAAGTAAGGTGTTATGAGATCTCGAAAACTCTCAAGACAGTTTCAAGACCTATCATTATCCGAGGTCGGACACGAAAAAAGACAACTTTCCCGGCACAAAAAGAAGTAAGAGCTTGGAGAAAATGCCTGGTCGTTCTCCAGGAACATTCGATGGCAAGTGGGGAAGTGCCGGTCTTGCAGGCAGGTAAAAAAGATAAGTTCGTTTTTTAAAAAGGTCCTTTTCTTTTGCTAAAGACATCCTTATCTTTTTTTTAATGGAACTTATGTTTTTCGAAAAGAACAAGTTCTTTCAGCGCGTGGGCTGGTGTTCTGGCAGGAACCACTTCTACCGGAATAGTGAGGGCGTGAATCGGAACTTGTTGCAAGAATTTGCGAAACTTGTTGCAAGATCCGGCAGAACTTGTATCAGGATTCCGGACCCTCCGACAGGAAAAAACGCGGCTTTTTGAAACCGTACTTTTGTTTTTTGGAAGTGTGCGTTCAAATTGCTGGAACGGACGCCCGTTTTTCAGGCTGAAACATCCGCAAGCGGGCTGAAACAATTAAATGATCGAATCCTTCAGTCGGAACGCCCGTCAACAAGGGGTTTGCGGAGTGGCTGAAACATCTGAAGGATTTTTCAGCCCGAACTTACGGTGCATTACTTCCGGAGTCGTGGACGGTGGTTCGGGCAGACAAATATGTAAAAGTCCATTCCATTGGGAATATATGAAATGATAATCCTCAATCATACCACAAAATATTTGTTTATAGAATGGGATGACGGATGGAACACGGATTTTTTTACTTTACCTGTCATTGGGTTTGCAAGTACAAATTTAAATTTTAAGTCCGTTTTTGTCCGCTTCGTCCGTGTAGTTCGCATTCCATCCCCCCGTTTTATAAATTTCCATTTATCATCCGGTGGTATGATTGCGGATAATCATTTCAAATAAGATAAAATATGTTATTTCATATTCTTCATTTATTCTTCCTCTTCAAGTATTCATAAAAAGCATATTGCGCCCGTACCGGTTCTTCTTCCGGATTCCTTTTCAACACATTATTCAGATTTTCATCCACCCAACCGGCTTTTCTGTTATCTTTTAACTGAATAGCCAGCATATCTATCAGTTGTTGTTTCAGATCTTCGTCAAGAATGGGGGTAACGGCCTCTATACGCCGGTACAGGTTGCGCCTCATCCAATCCGGCGAACCCATGAACAGAAGCGGTTTTCCTCCATGGTGGAAATACCACACCCGGGCATGTTCCAAAAAGCTGTCCACAATGCGAGTGATACGGATATTTCTGCTATAAGGCTGATTGGGAATCAAGCAGCAGATACCACGTACTATCAAGTCTATTTTCACTCCTGCCTCACTAGCCTTATATAATTCATCTATCATGGCAGGATCTTGCAGCGCATTCATTTTTAAGATAATCCGCGCTTCTTTTCCCGCCTTTGCCATATTTATCTCATATCCGATACGTCTTCTCAGTTCCGGCAGCAGATTAAAACGGGCTACCAACAAACGCTTGAATTTGGGTTCAGTCACTTCTTTCTGTAATACCCGGAATAAAGTATACAGATCATTCACAATAATCTCGTTGGAAGTGAACAAACCGGAATCAGCATATATCCGGGCAGTCTTCTCATTGAAATTTCCGGTACTGATATAAGCATAGCTGCGAGTCTGTTTTCCCTCTTTGTTATACCGCAGTACAAGCGCCACCTTGGCATGCACTTTCAATCCCGGTATACTGAAAATAATATGTATCCCCGCCCGCTTCATCATCTCGGCGGTAGCCAAATTGTTTTCTTCGTCAAAACGGGCCTTAAGTTCTACAAAAACAGTTACTTTTTTACCATTCTGCGCAGCAGCAATCAGCGTATTGATAACAACCGAGTTTTCCGCCACCCTATATTGGGTAATCATGATCTCCTTACAGGACGGGTCATGAACGGCCTCATACAGGAAATGGATGAAATGTTCAAAAGAATGATAAGGGAAATGCAACATCAAATCCTTCTTGCTCACATAACGGAATATGGATTCTTTCTCATCCAAACAATTCAATGTCATGGGACGAGGTTTCAATTGGGTACAAAGTTCCTTACTGGGATTAGGCAGATGAGCCAAATCCTCCAAGTTCAAGTGTTTGTCTCCCGGAACCAAATCATCACGATTGATGCCAAATGCATCGACCAGAAACTCCAGATAATCCGCAGGCATCTTGCGGTCATAGACAAAACGGCATACAGCACCTATTTTACGCTTTTTCACCTTTTTACGCAACTGTTCCACCATAACTTCGGAACTGGTTGCATCATCCACGAAAATATCGGCGTCACGAGATATCTTGCAACAATAACTGCAATCCAAATCATAGCCCGGAAACATACGGTTGATATTCGCCTTTATAATATCTTCCATATACATCAGGTAAAAGTTTTCTCCCTGTCGGGGAAGTTCTATGAAACGGGGAACTTTGCTATAAGGCAATTTGATAATATAGTATTCCTTTTCCCCCGTGTCTTTGCGCGTCACGCGTACCGACAGATACAAACGGTTGTCACGTAAAAAAGTCTTGATTCGATTCTTGCATACCGGAACAGGTTGAAGATAGGGAAAAATTTCTTCCTTAAAGAAATTACTGATAAACTCCTGATGAAAAGGCTCTACCTCCTGTTTACTTTGATAAAAAATAATATGATGCCTGCGCAAAGCCGGAACAATCTTATGCTCATAAATGCGGATACGGTCTTCCATCTGGCTATTGACAGCTTCGGTTATCTGATGTATCAGGTGTCTGGCTTCTTCCTGTGTCATATCATCACTTTGGCCACCGGAAGCGATGGCTTTATGTTCCGCTACACGAATCTTGTAGAATTCCTCCAGATTAGAAGAATATATAGAGATAAAGTTAATCCGTTCATACAACGGAAGGGAGTCGTCATCCGCCTCCAACAACACGCGATAGTTGAAAGACAACCAACTGATATCACGCTTGAAATAATGATATTTGCTCTCCATATTATGCTTAGATTTGTTCCAAATATAGTACCTTTGTCGATAATAAACAAAAAAACTATGACAAGAATCGGATTATTATCGGATACTCATGCATTTTGGGATGACAAATACTTGAAATACTTTGAGAATTGTGATGAAATATGGCACGCCGGAGACATCGGCTCGGTGGAAGTCGCCCGGAAACTGTCCGCTTTCCGCCCCTTCCGGGCTGTATATGGAAATATTGACGGGCAGGACATACGCAGACTTTATCCTCAAACCAACCGCTTCACCGTAGATGGTGCCGAGGTGTTGATAAAGCATATAGGCGGATATCCGGGCAACTATGATCCTTCCATCCGCGGCAGCCTGCTGGTGAAACCTCCCCAGCTTTTTATCAGCGGACATTCGCATATATTAAAGGTGAAATATGACAAGACACTGGATATGTTACACATCAACCCGGGAGCAGCAGGTATTTCCGGATTTCATAAAGTGAGAACATTGGTACGTTTTTGTATCGATAATGGAGAATTTAAAGATTTAGAAGTAATAGAACTGGCGGATAAGTTGTAAGATTAAAAAATCTTTCCGAACTTTGCACGCACTAATATCAAAAACAATATGAAGACTTATCTCGTTACAGGAGCTGCCGGATTTATCGGAGCCAACTATTTAAAATACATCCTGGCCAAACATGACGACATCAGGGTGGTGGTACTGGATGCCTCACAGCCCATATAGTGCCTCCAAGACAAGCGCTGATATGATTGTCATGGCTTATCGTGATACTTACAAAATGCCGGTAACCATTACCCGCTGTTCCAATAATTACGGTCCGTACCATTTTCCCGAAAAACTGATTCCGCTGATCATTAAAAACATTTTGGAAGGAAAGAAACTTCCCGTATATGGTGACGGAAAGAATGTACGCGACTGGTTATATGTAGAAGACCATTGCAAAGCCATCGATTTGGTTCTGCGCAAGGGCCGCGAAGGGGAAGTATATAATGTAGGCGGACACAATGAGAAAGAAAACATAGAGATAGTAAAACTTACCATAGCCACTATTCACCGGATGATGACGGAAACTCCCGAATATCGCAAAATCTTGAAGAAAAAAGAGTTGAACGATAAAGGTGAGATCTCTATCGACTGGATTAACGAATCATTAATCACCTTTGTCAAAGACCGTTTGGGACATGACCAACGTTACGCTATCGATCCTACCAAAATCACTAATGAATTAGGATGGTATCCTGAAACAAAATTCGAAACCGGTATTGTAAAAACAATCCAATGGTATCTGGAAAATCAAGCATGGGTGGAAAATGTAACAAGTGGCGATTACCAAAAGTATTATGAAAGAATGTATAAAAACCGATAAAGAATACATCTTATAATATTTAAAAAAGTCCCCGGATAAGAAAGGCGTTCTTATCCGGGGACTTTTTTATCTTAATATTTCCAACACCAGATTTCAGCTATAATAAAACAATAAAATAGAATTTGATATAGATATGTTCAACAACATAGCATATTCACTTTTATCTTCGATTACTTTCGTATATTTTTGCACCTACAAGATAATTATAACACAAACAGTGCACTAAAAATAAAATAAAGAAATCATTTTAATATTTATAAATATAAAATCATAAAATAGCAAGAATAAAGAAATAAAACAAAAAAACACAAACAAATCTCCAAAGTATTAAAAGGCAGAAACATGAAAAAAAAGAAAGAAAACAAAAGATTAATCTAACATAATAAGTTTACGATTGAAACCAAACTGATTCAACAACTTGATATAACAATCAACCTTTAAAAACAAATAGTGAATTAATAAAGAAGCAAAAATGAAAAACATGAAGAAAAATCCAAAACAAAACCGGGAAAGCAGCCTTATGCGTAGTCCCCTTATTTTAGGATTGTCAATAGTCCTATGCATACCGGTTGCCTATTCGCATGCAAAGTCAAGTAACATAGTGAAAAATGAATCGGTTCAATCGATCCTGCAAGGACGTACCATCAAAGGTCAAATTATTGATGAGAACAATGAACCTTTAATCGGGGAGAGATTTGACTGGAGCTGTTGCTTCCGTAAAAAGTGAGGATATTGTCCGAATGCCAACCAGCAATGTACTAGAAGCTATTCAAGGACAGGTGGCAGGTTTGGATATCACTCGCAGTAGCGGAGAAGCCGGTTCCGGAGTGAACATGACCCTACGTGGCACACGCTCCATCAATGGTGACAATAGCCCGTTATTCATCATTGACGGAATGGAAGGCTCTTACGATGAATTGAATCCGAATGATATCGCTTCTATTGAAGTACTGAAAGATGCCTCCTCTACAGCTGTTTATGGTGCTGCCGGAGCAAATGGAGTTATCATCATCACCACCAAAACTCCTAAAAAAGATAAATTCTCCATTGATCTGGATGCCTACTATGGTTGGAATGTCATCTCCAGCTTCCCCGAAGTAAATCGTGGAGAGGATTACATTAATTTCCGCAGAGAAGCACAAAGAACGGTAGGTGCCTGGAACAGCCCGGCCGATGACGGGAATCTTTTTCCCAGCTATATGCAAAAATATATAGACAACAATCAATGGGTGGACTGGTTTGATTTAGCTTCACAAACCGGTATCACCAATAGCTACAATCTAAGCACATCTTATTCTAATGACCGGGTCACCTCTTATTTTTCTTTAGGATATTACAATTTGGAAGGATTATTGAAAGGAGACGAACTGGAACGCTACTCGGCACGTGCCAAAATAGATTTTAAAGCCAATGAAATGGTAAAATACGGACTAAACCTATATGCCATGTATTCTGAAAATGACAAGCGTTACAGCCGTATATGGAACCGTATTCTCTGTATGCC
>PPYF01027842.1_pt1 | contig 25373 bp, 15 predicted proteins | sample 1559871 | NCBI WGS metagenome assembly PPYF01 (sample SAMN08240021, study PRJNA423297) | Human gut metagenome, whole genome shotgun sequencing project. | reverse complement strand
TCTATGACGGGAAAGCGTATGACCTCATCGACAAGACATTCTCCGAGAGGTATGTGGAGCGCTCGGACAAGGCCGGAGCGACATTCAACGCCCGATACAATGACGGGAATAACATCATAACCCACACCGCGTCGCTCGTGTGGAGCAACAATCCCGGCACCGCCACGGAGGGCTCCCTCGCCTGGAATCCCGGCCTGTTCCCCGAGGGAAGTTCATTCTCCCGGACATCAGGGCACTCGCTGAGTCCGCAGTTGTCGGGGTTCTACAACATAAGGCTGACCGACAAATGGAGGTTCTACGCCAGGTGGGGCTACGCCCACTTCCATAACGACGCCGCCTATTCTTACGCGCAGGACGCGCTGGATCCGATCGTCAACATCACGGAGGAGGACGTGAACTACGCCCTCCTCCGTGCAGATATTCTGGCGCCCCAACGGGAGGATAGCGACATTCTTCGAGGTCAACACCTTCATGAACTGGTATGACACCGGCTACTCCGGCTCCACGCAGACAGTGTCGCGGCAGCGCAGGGGTGAGACATACGCCAGCCTCAACCTTTACTGGGCGCTGTCAGACCGGTTCCAGCTCAATTTCCGCCCCGGGCTCACCGCGGCCTACTGGAAATCGGGGGACAATCCGCAGCAGACACATGTCACCCCGAGGGCAACGCTGAACATAAACTGGAGCCCGTCATCCAGATTCTATGCCAGCGGCGATGTGTCCTATTTCCGGAATTACCCCCCGGCCAGCGCCTCGAGCGACGTGACAGTCCGGCAGACCGAGCTCATCTGGGCCACCGGCAACCCCTCGCTCAGGGGCTCGGACAAATGGTGGCTCTCCACCGACCAGACCTGGATGCCCTTTGATTGGCTGAAATTCAACAATTCCTTGTGGTGGAGCCTCGACCGCGGCGACATCCTCCCTTTCTACGAGAAAGCACCCGAGGGGATGGAGGGTCTTGTGCGCAGGGAGATAAACGGGCCAAGCCTCAACTGCCTGCAATGGGATTTCACTACCGTCTTCAGGCTGTTTGACGGCCGGTGGAGGATCACGCTTCATCCCGTGGTGCGGCATACCCGCGCCCACGGCGATTTCTCACGCTCGATGACGACATTCCGCATGAGGGGGAGCTCTTCGCTGACCCTCGGCAACTTCGAGGTCTCGGCAGGCTACGGAGGAAAGGAGAAATTCCTCACCGATGGCGGCTCGAAACTCTACAGGACCACGGAAGACTGGTTTGCAAGCCTCGCATACGGTAACGGAGACTTATACGTCAACGTGAGCATGGAGGATATCTTCCACCGGCGTCGCAAGGAGAGGGTCTGGACATGGGCGGGAGCCCTGCAGTCATACCGTGAGAACCTGATGAACGCGCGCTACCTGTGCGTGACCCTTACATACACGGTCGGATTCGGAAAGAAGGTCAAGAGGAATATCGAGATCGACAATCCCCTCGGTATAGAGACCGGTGTCATCGACATGTAACCCCCGCACATCCAGACAACATAAACACGCGTCCCCCATGTTCAGGACATACCAACAGCTCGAACATTCCGATTGCGGACTCACCTGCGTGCGCATGATAGCGCGCCATTACGGCAAGCGCGTGTCGGCGCGTGCCCTCAGAGGCATGTGCGACATGAGCCGCCTCGGTGTCTCAGTGCGCGACGTGATCGACTGCTGCTCCAGGATCGGGATGGATGCCGCCGGCGTGAAGATAGGGATGGAGGCGGTCGGACGCCTCCCACTCCCGGCGATCCTCTACTGGGACCAGAGGCATTTCGTGGTGCTTTACCGTATCGGGAAAAGGGGGCGCCGATACCACATCGCCGACCCTTCGGTGGGGAAGGTTGTCTACAGGGAGTCGGAATTCCGCAGGAGCTGGATACCGGAGGGGCATGACAGGGGGCTCGCGATACTCGTTGAACCGGGCGACGGTTTTGACACGTCACATTCCGACAAATCAGCTCCTTTCCGCGATTTCATACGTTACATCTCCCGTTTCATAACCGCCTACAGCGCCAGGTTCATCACTGTCGCCATCCTGTCAATACTTTTGATGGCCGCGGATCTCTGCATCCCGCTGCTGTTGAAACGCACAGTCGACGAGGGGATAGGCCTGCGCGACATGGGACTCGTATGGATGCTCGTGGCCTCGCAGCTTGCCATTGCCTCCGGAAGGATTGTCGCCTCGCTGTCGACCAACATGATAATGACTCGCCTGGGACTCGACGTGAACTATGAGATGGTGACCGATTTCCTGTCGCGTCTCGTGAGGTTCCCGGTCTCCTTCTTCGACAGGAAGGTGAGCTCGGATTTCATCCAGAAAATCGACGACCAGTCAAGGATAAAGGATTTCCTGATATCCTTCCCCGCCAGCCTGCTCACCACATTGATAAGTCTTGCGGTATTTTCCGTGTTGCTCTGCACCTATTCCACGGTCATATTCCTTACATTCACCTGCATATCGATCCTCGAGATATGCTGGGGGTACCTCTTCCTCAGTCGCAGGAGGGCCATTGACTACACCCTGTTCTCCAATATGGCAGAAAACAGGAACCACGCATACGAGATAACCAACGGGATGGACGAGCTGAAGGTTAACAACGCCGAGGACGTGAGGGTGGCGAAATGGAGACGCGTGCAGCAGACCCTCAACAGGGCATCGATGAGGAGCGCCCGGCTCGGCACGGCTGAATCAGGGGGGAGATCCCTGCTGGCGACCCTGAAGGATCTGGGCATAACCGGCATGTGCGCCGTCATGGTCATCGAGGGGGACATCAGTCTCGGCATAATGATGACGGTGAGTTATATCACAGGACGTCTGGCGGTGCCGTTCAACACCATATCGTCGTCCGTCTCCACCGTGCAGAAGGCGATGCTCTCATACGGGCGCATAGAGGAGGTCGTGGACGACAGCGGGGAACCTGCCGGCAACCGCCAGCCGGTCGCCCCCTCGATACATATGGAGAACATCTGGTTCAAGTATCCCGGCACCGGGTCGCCGTTTGTCATAAGGGATATGTCGCTCGATATCGGGGAAGGCATGACAACGGCCCTGGTCGGGGAGAGCGGATGCGGGAAGACGACGCTCATCAAGCTGATGCTGGGGTTCTACATGCCGCAGAAAGGCATCCTGGACCTCGGGGGTGTCCCGGCGGGAGAGCTTGACAACAGCGGATGGCTCTCACATTGCGGGGTCGTGATGCAGTCGGGAAAGATATTCACCGGCTCCATCCTCGAGAACATCTCCCTGTCGGAGGAGAGACCCGATGTCGGCAAGGCCTGGGAGATGCTGGAGCTGGTCGGGCTCAGGGATTTCGTGGAGAAGATACCGATGTCGATCAACACGCGGCTCGGAGTGACCGGCATGGAGCTGAGCGGGGGGCAGAAGCAGCGGCTGATGATCGCCAGGGCCATGTACAAGAACCCCGACATACTGTTCCTTGACGAGGCTACCTCATCACTGGATGCCAACAACGAGCGCCTTATCGTGGAGAACCTCAGGAAATTCGGCAAGGGCAGGACCATCGTGGTGGCGGCCCACAGGCTGAGCACGGTCATAGACGCAGACCGGATAATATATATCAAGGACGGAAGGATAGAGGAATCCGGGACCCATGAGGAGCTTATCGAACTACGTGGGAACTACTGGCGTCTCGTGAGGAATCAGCTCCAACTGTCGGTATGACAGACAGTCTGTATGTGATAGAGGAAAGACCGGGTAACTACTGAAAAATGTTGAATCTTGTGGTCAACACTTTCCAGGACAAGGCACATCGAAGCTTTGCCTCGATCAGTAGCGGAAGGAGGAGCCGCCGAGGAATTCGCGCAGCAGGGAGGTGGTCGGTATCTGGTCGGCGGGTATCGGCTCGAAGTAGCTCAGGAAACGGAGCAGCCGGTAGGCCTCGGCATACTGCACGACATCGCGGGGAACATCGCGGAGCACAGGCTCAGCATAGGCCTTCATGACCCCGAGCTCGAAGATGAGTGAGGAGTTGAACGTGGCGTCGGCGTTCTCGCTGAACGGGAAGATCCATTTCTCCTCACCCCGACGCACGCTCGGCCAGCGCTTGATGGTGTCGAGCGCCGATGTATGGCGGTATTTGTAGTCGCGCACTATGCGCCGCAGCAGACGGTTGTCGCTCGTGGAGATCCAGTTGTGACTGTCGATTTTAAGAGTGGTGAGCGCCGATACATAGACCTTGAAGATGTTGTCGGGATTGATGGCCCCCGTGAGTTCAGGATTCAGACCGTGGATCCCCTCGATGAGGAGCACGTCGTTGCTCTCCAGCTTCAGCGGACGATGGCGTTCAATACGGCGCCCAAGTTCGAATGAATATGTGGGAAGGTTGATCTCTTCGCCGGCGAGGAGTCGACGCAGGTCGGAGTTGAGGAGATCAAGGTCGAGGGCGTGGAGGCTCTCATAGTCATAATCTCCGGTCTCGTCGAGTGGCGTGTGTTCACGGTCTACGAAATAGTCGTCGAGCGAGATCATCTTGGGGACTATGAGGTTGGTCATAAGCTGTATGGCCAGACGCTTCGTGGAGGTTGTCTTCCCCGAAGATGACGGACCGGCTATGAGCACAATCCCGGCACCCCCCTCCTTGCGTCGCGCTGCTATCTGGTCGCTGATTCGTCCGAGGAGCTTGTCGTGCATGGCCTCCGCCACATTGATGAGCTCGGCCGTGCGCCGGTTCTTTACCGCCGTGTTGAGCTCGCCCACATTCTTTACCTGTATCACCCGGTTGAACATCAGCTGGTCGGTGAAAGCCTTATACATCTTCTCCTGCGGGGGATTCTTCTTCAGGATCTCATCGGTTTTCTCGCGTGAGGCCGCGAACAGGAGGAATCCGTCTTTATATGGACGGAGGTCGAAATCGCGTATGAATCCTGTGCTCGGAGCTAACGGGCCGTAGTAGGAGTCGGAGAGGTCGCCGAGACGGTAGTATGTTGTGTAGAGTTCGTGTAGGGTCTCGAGCAGTGTCACCTTGTCGTCGAGGCCCTGGCGCCGGAACATCTCGATGACGTCGGCCGTGAGGTGTTCCTTACGGCGGAAGGGGATGTCAGACTCTGTCATTGTGCGCAGGTGCGTGAGAAGGTCGTCGGCCACCTTATCGTCGATTTCCACGGGTTCGCCGTCGCGGAGCAGACGGCAGAACCAGCCCGACGACATGGAGTGCTCGATGCGCAGCTGAGTGTCGGGGAGCACCTCCTTCACGGCCTTGTAGAGCATCATGCAGAGCGAGCGGACGTAGACGCGGTGGCCCGAAGGACTGTCGGACGGCAGAAATTCCACCTGCTTGGGGGAGTAGAGCGGGAAACATAAGTCTTCCGTCTTGTTGTTGACGCGGGCACAGATGGGGGAGAAGGGGAGCTCACGGCGCAGCCGCGGGATAAGGTCGATCACTTTCTCGCCTCCGATGACGGAGACGTAGGTCTCGGTATTCTTGCAGTATATTTTCATAACGGTATGCGGAGAGAGGGTGTGGAGATTTATTAATCGATGTCTATGGCCTGGGTCAGCCCGAAGGGGATCCGATTGGAAGCCCCTCTGCTCTATTAACGTAGAAAACTGCTGAATAGTTAAATCTCTTCCCGAATCTGCCACAACCCCTGACATTCCGGCCACTCGCGCCGGCTGCTCAGCCTCCCGACGGCATTACCGCGTCGCGATGGCAAGACGCTGTCCCTTCTTGATAATCCACTTCATTTTATGATGAAACGCTGGTGATGGAGGCATTTTTTTGGTAAGTTTCAGCGGAAAATGATGTTTTTGAGCAGAAAAATTTGGAGAATATCCAAATAACTCGTAACTTTGCAGTCGCAAAATGCGTCTGAATGGATGCAGTTGCGTTATTGTGGCCCATTCGTCTATCGGTTAGGACGAGAGATTTTCATTCTCTAAAGAGCAGTTCGACTCTGCTATGGGCTACCATTATTAACAACATCAAGACAAAGCATATTTTTTTAAGATGGCAAACCATAAATCATCATTAAAAAGAATCCGCCAGGCGGAGAAGAGGAGACTCGAGAACCGCTACTGGGCGAAGACGGCCCGCACTGCTGTCCGCCGCGTGCGCAAGATGACCGACAAAGCCGAGGCTACCGAGGCTTACAACAAGGTTAACGCTCTCCTTCAGCGTCTTGGCCGCAAGAACATCATCTCCAAGAACAAAGCCGCCAACCTCTGCAGCGGTCTTTGCGCCCACATCAACAAGCTCGCGTAAACCCTCGCGGCCCCCGCAAGGCCGCTGAGTGAAGATATATCCTGCGGCATGTGCGCCACTTGATGGCTGCGCGGCCTGACAAGGATTGCGTCGGTCCATTCGTCTATCGGTTAGGACGAGAGATTTTCATTCTCTAAAGAGCAGTTCGACTCTGCTATGGACTACTTCCCTAAATCCATCCTATCCCCAGAGGCCGGTTTCCGTTTCGCGGAGCCGGCCTCACCTTTTTTATGGCAAATATTTTCCTGTGTGGGCACTTTTTATTAATTTTGGCGTGATTATCGCCGCGGCTCCCAGCGATTCCGTCTCGTGGCCGCCGGCCGACATGCAGTAACAACGCCTGAAATGAAAAAAGAAAACCTAAGGCCCCGATTCATGAGGGGCATGATATCCATAACGCTCTCTGCAGGAATGTTGTGCGCCTGGGCCTCGGAGCCCATGCCCGCCTACCGGCTCAGCCCGCTGGCCAAGGGCTATATCGAGCGTGCGAGGACCATGCTCGACCAGGGTAACTACGCCGGTGTGATCGACCAGCTCCGCCATCTTGACACCCAGGGCACCGAGCTCTCGGCTTCCGAGCGCGAGAACTGCGCGTATCTCCTGGCCCTCGCCCTCTACGAGAGGGGCGACGCCGACTGTGTCGACGCCTTGCGCGATTTTGCGGAGGCATATCCCGCATCGCCCCAGGCCCTCCCCGCACGTCTGGCAGCCGCCGACTATTTCTTCTTCGCCCACCGCTTCCAGAGCGCCCTCGCCGCATATCAGGAGATCGACTATGCGCGCATTAACCCCGCCGACCGACCGCTCTACGACTACCGCAAGGGGCTGTCGATGCTGCGATGCGGACTTTACGACGAGGCCGCGCCTCTTTTCCGGGAGCTCCGCGACAACCGTAACTACAATCTGCCGGCCGACTACTATCTCGCCTACATAGACTATGTGGGAGGGAATTATGAAAGCGCCTACAACGCTTTCGAGGAAGTCGACTCCCGCCTCGACGGTGAAGACGGCGAAGGGATGGAACCTAAATACTATCTCGCCCAGATCGACTACGCCCGACAGCGCTATGACAGTGCCGCGCGTCTCGGACGGGAGTTGCTCTCCACCCGCGACGGGGGAGAACTCACGGCTCCTACAGAGCGCATAGTGGGCCTGAGCCTCTTCAAACTCGACGACTACGCGCAGGCCCGGAAATTTCTCGAGAGATATCTCCGCTCGGAGAGCGGTGAGCCTGCCTCCGACGCGATATACGCCCTTGGCGTGATCGACTACCGCGACGGCGACATGGAAAGCGCCCGCTCGCGCTTCTCTTCGCTTACCGACCTCGACAATGACCTCGCGCAGAGCGCATATCTCTATCTCGGACAGATAGCCGTGAAGGAGAACGACAGCAACGCGGCCGCCATATCGTTTGAAAAGGCGTCGAAAATGAATTTCGATCCAGAAGTGACGGAGACGGCCATGTTCAACTACATCGCGGCGCGCACGCGGGGAGGCAACATACCGTTCAGTTCCTCCATTCCGCTGCTCTCCGGATTCCTGCGTCAGTTCCCGCGCTCGCAATACGCCCCTCAGGTGGAGGAATATCTCGCCACGGCATATTTCAATGAGAAGGACTACGCCAAGGCTCTGGAGAGTGTGAACCGCATACCTGATCCGTCGAGACAGGTTGTGGCGGCCAAGCAGAAGATTCTCTACGAACTCGGCATGGAGGCCATGGCCAACAACAGGCCGTCAGACGCGCGCCGCTATCTCTCTGAGGGGATTATGCTCCGCAGCGAGCCGAAGCTCACTGCCCAGTCGTATCTCTGGCTCGGAGACGCGGATTATGCCCTCGGTAAATATGCCGAGGCGGAGAAGGCATACTCGTCATATCTGAAGAGCGACCGCAACGGGGAGAACCGCACGCTGGCGCGCTACAATCTGGCCTATGCCCAGCTGATGCAGGACAAATACCGCGCCGCGGCTGCCAGTTTCGCCGAAGCCTTGAAGTCCGATCCCCTTCTGCCGGGGCGGCTTTACGACGACGCGTTGATACGCATGGCCGACGCGCAGTATTACGCCGGCGACTATCGCATAGCGTTGAAGAATTACACCACGGCAATCGAACATGGCGCCCAGGATGCCGACTATGCCACATTCCGCAGGGCCGTGATGATGGGACTGGCCGGTGATGTCAGCGGCAAGATCGCCGAGCTCTCGGCCATGCCGTCGCGTTTCCCGGGGTCGAAATGGCTCCCCAACGCGCTCCTCGAGAAGGGACAGACATATGCCGGAATCGGCGACACCGGCAACGCCGTGAAGTCTTTCGAGCAGCTGCGCTCCACACACAAGCAGAGCGCCCAGGCCCGCAAGGGTATGCTCAACCTGGCTCTGACCTACATGCAGGCCAAAGACTACGCCAACGCTGAGGAGGCCTACAGGGAGGTGATTGAGAAATGGCCCACCAGCGAGGAAGCTTCGCTGGCCAACGATGACCTGCGTCGCCTTTATTCCTCCCGCGGCGGACTTAAGGAGTATGCCGAATTCCTGAGGAAAGTGCCCGGGGCGCCACAGATAGATGCCTCGGAGATTGAGAAACTCGCTTTCGAAGGGGCGGAGACGGCTTTTGCCGACAACGTCACCGACGTGGCGCTTCTTGAGAAATATGTGGCAGACTATCCCGACGGACGCTGGCTCGCCCAGGCGCTCTTCGACATAGCCACGGGGCGCGATGAGAAGGGCGACTCCGACGGGGCGCTGGAGGCTCTCGACACGCTTCTCAAACGCCGGGAAGACGCCCAGCAGGTGCCCGAGGCCCTCATGCTCAAGGCGCAGATCCTTGAGGAAAAAGGGGCCGGATCGCGCAGCGAGGCCGTGGAGACATACCGTCTGCTCGACGTGAAAGGTGGCATAGACTATGCCGGCGAGGCTGCCGCGGGAATCATGCGGACCACCGACAACGACCGCGAGCGTATGAAATACGCGGCCCGCGTGAAGGAATCGGGAGGCCTTTCGGCCGACCAGATAGAGGAGGCCGAGTTCTACGAGGCTTCGTCGATGCTCTCCTCCGGAGAAGGGAAGGGCGCCGAGGAGACCCTCAGGCGTCTGGCGGCCAATCCTAAGAGCCTTAGCGGAGCCAAGGCTGCGGTCACTCTCGGACAATACATGCTCGACAACGGACGCACAGATGAGGCGGAGAAGATCCTCACGGCGTTCACTGACGAAGGCTCTCCCCACGAATACTGGCTGGCGCGCGGCTTCATCGCCCTTGCCGACGTATACCACAAGAAAGGAAAAGACTATCTCGCCGTGGAGTATCTCAAGAGTCTGCGCGACAACTATCCGGGCAAGGAACTCGACATACACGACATGATATCAACCCGCCTCGGAAAATGGGGAAAGGGGAAGAAAAAATAATCTGACGATATGGACAAGATTGAATATATGAAGAGACCGCGACGCCGTGTGGCGCGTGCCGCCCTTCTCCCGGTGGCTCTGGCCGGAAGTCTCGCCGCCTCGGCGCAGTTCCACCAGCAGATCGATGTGGAGGGTAAATACGTGCCCGACATCATTCGCGTCGACAGGATAAACACATTCCCTAAAGCCCTGCGGCAGACACTTCTGTCGCAGCCCCTCGAATACGAGCAGGGGGGAGTGGCGGCTTCCTTCCGCCCCTCTTTGCTGGCCATGCCGGCCACTGGCTGGCGTGCCTCGCGCACTGTCAACTCCAATCCCGGATATCTGGAACTCGGGGCCGGATCGTGGCTCAACACCGACCTGAGCGCCGGCTACCGTTTTGTAGACAACGCCTCGACTCTTTTCGGAGCCAGACTGCAGTTCAACTCCACCTCCATGTGGAAGCCGGAGCTCTCGGAGTCTACCCGCGACGTGAAACAGGAGCGTTACGACGGCGCCCTGGGTCTGTATGCCTCACATGTGGTGAAGGGATACGGACGTCTTGACGCCGCCCTCGACTATCATGCCGCTTATTTCAACTATTATGGCATAGAGGGATGGGCGCCCTCCGCGTCAGCGTCTGATGCCGCTGTCAGCGCCCCGACCCAGACTATCAACGACATGGCTTTGCGCCTCGACTGGCGTTCGCTCGTAACCCCTGCCACATCGCTGGCTTACCACGCCGGGGCTCGCATGCGCCATTTCGCTTACCGTTCGCTGCCACTTCCCCAGGAGTTGCAGCCCGGGAAACAGAAGGGTGCCCGTGAGACCGACCTCGCGCTGGCCGGAGGCGTGCGCATGCCATGGGATAACGGGAGCAGCATAGGTCTCGATGCCGTCTTCGACCTGGTTTTCTTATCCGGAGAGAAGGGGGTGGAGATCAATGATCCCGGCCAAGGAGCCGACGCGTTCCGTCTTCCATCCACCGACGACTACGGCTTGTTGACCCTTACCCCTTACTACCGGTTCAACCGCGGTCTGCTTGACGTGCGCATCGGAGCTGATCTCGACCTGGCCTTCAATGCCGGCCCTGATGGCAACCGCTATTCCTTCTTCCATGTCTCGCCCGATGTGAAGGTAGGGCTTCAGACCGGCCAGGTGGGCCTCTGGCTCAACGCCACGGGCGGCACCCGGCTCAACACCCTGGCGCATCTCCACGAGCTCGACTACTACGGTATGCCGGCCCTTGTCACCACCCGGCCCACACACACACCGCTCGATGCCTCCTTAGGCGTGAATTTAGGCCCGTTCTCGGGCTTTTCGCTCGGAATCGAGGGGAAGTTCAGGTCGATGAAAAACGTGCCGCTGGGAGGCTGGTATCAGACCTGGCTCAATAATGGCGATGTCGCTGTGGCCGGATTGCTCCCCGCAGTGCCGGCAGGATCGTCCGTGCTCTATTCACTCGACTCCGACGGCCTCGACATGCACGGAGTCTCACTTGCCGGTCATATGGAATATCGCCACGGCGATCTCTTCTCCATCTCGGCGGAGGGGAGCGTGCAGCCCCAGGATGGCAAGAAAGGCTACTTCAACGGTTACGACCGTCCCAAGATCACGGCGCTCTTCAAGGCTTCCGTGAGTCCGCTGAAGCCTCTGCGCATATCCGCGAGCTATGACTTCCGTGGCAAGCGGGCCATATATACCCGCGCCATGAGGCAACCGCAGACCGGAGGCGTCGACATAGACGGCCGGAGCACATCGTCGCTCCATTCGCTGAGTCTCCCCGACCTGACATTGCTCGGGCTTTCGGCCACCTGGAATTTCACCCCCTCCGTGGCGGTATGGCTCCAGAGCGACAATCTCCTTAACCGTCACGACGCGGTGCTCCCTTCGCAACCGATGCAGGGGATAGTGGTCACCGGCGGTTTCAGCTGCACATTCTAAGAACTAAAAGCTTCTCTCCGTCGTTGAATAGTTACGGAGCGCCTCCACGACGCGGCGCTCCGTTTTCCGACCTTAAATGAAAGACATATGAGTCAGCATGCTTTGACACTTACATATCTCAACGAGGATGACCGGGCCTATGGACTGGCCGGCATGGTCATCTCGCTCGCGAGCCTCAACGCCATCGACCGTGTGGCCGAGGTCAGCATTGATGCCGACGGCCCGATGGTGGAGTTCTCCCACGAATACTATTTCCCGGGGTCGCCCGTGGTGTCGCCGAAGGCTACATGGGACAACCTGGTGCAGAATTTCCATATCACCACCTCAATGGTGGTCTCCAACATCCTGGCGCGTTCCATAGTCAGGATGAAGGAGGAGGCTCCCAAGGAGATCATGGATGAGATCTACTCCGAGGTGGAGCGTGAGGGACGTGACACCTGTTCGCTTGAGGAGGATGAGATCGAGAATCTCTACAACAACGCCCTGATGCGTGCCAGACGCATCTTCCGTAATCCGCGTCTGCATCCGGCCATCGACGAGTTCGCGCGAGTGATATCCCGTCGCCGCTCCCTCTCCGGCATGGAGATTCTCGACGAGCTCCATCTCCTTCAGCTCATCTGACGGCCTCAGATGTTTTTACATATTCAGATTTGTTTATGTAGCATTAACTTTACTTCTTTATAAAGAGAGGATGTGCTTAACCCAATAGTATAAGTACATCCTCTCTTAACTTTCTGTATTATAGATTAAAATCTAAAAAAGTTTAACCAGCTTGTCCTAAGAAAAGGACACTATCTCATTATTGCGCGCCAGACGGTCGATTATCTTTTTTTCGGGGATTTGTTGAATTTCCACTGGATGTGGAAGAGGAGGTAACGGGGAAGGACATTGATATATGTTTCAGTGCGTGCCTGGGCGTTTATACTGTAGGTGACGTTGCTGAGATTGCTGAGTATGTCGAAGCCGTCTACGATAAATGTCAGGCCCTGGCGGGGCAGAGTGTAGCTGATTCGTGCGTTCCATACGAAATTGTCCGTATTCAGTTCGCTTGTGGCGTAACCCCGGCGCGTGAAGACTGTGAAATCGGTGGAGACCTCGAAGTTCGCAGGCAGCTTATACGTACCGTTGACACCATAGTTCAGATTCATCGCGTTGAAGCAGGAGAACCCTGCCATGGAGCTGAGGTAGCGGTGAAGCGTGCCGTTGAGGAAGACGGAGGCATTCAGCCCGGGCTTCTGGTAGTTGAGTGAAAGAATTTCTGTCACTCCGAAATTACGCATGGTTCTTTTTCTGTCGGCCGCGGAATTCTCACCCATATAATCGACGCTGTTGACATAAAACAGATCGGTGGAATTCCTCAGAGACAGGCTTTTTGCGGAATTGAGGTTGCAGTAGAGTCCCTGTTTGCCATGGATGTCCCAGTTGCCGTTGATATTCACCGTCTTCGACTCCCTTACGCCGGTGGCGGTGTTATAGTTGACGGCTCTGGCAAACATATTCTGATATATATTGGCTGTCGCCGTATAAGTCTGGGTGATATAAGTGACTTGATTCTGAAGGGTGATCTGTGCCTCGATTTTGTGCTTCGCGGCATTCCTGAGGTCAGGATTCCCGAGTTTTATGTCGAGAGGATTCCGGTCATCGCGTATGTCGACCATATTCACAAGATCGGGGGTCTCGGTCTGAAGGTCATAGGAAAAACGCCCTGATACCAGCTTCTTGGTTTCATGATATTGCTTCGGGTTCAGTGTCGCTGAGATCTCACCGCTTATGTTGCCCAGTCGGAATTTGCTGCGTGTGAGGTGGGCGTCGGTGCTTCCGCGATGGTAGTCGAGCAGCTGCCGGTCGATATGAAGCGGTATCTGAAGCCGGATATACGTGCCGCTTCCCTGCATGAACCAGTATAGATTGGGTGAGAGCTTGTGGGTGTCGTTGGCCTTGTGGCTGTGGTAGCTGAGTGAGGGATCGATCGTGCCTATATATTCCTTCATCGAGGGGAGTACCCCGATCTCGCCAGGTCCGAAACCCTTGTAGAGCTGGTCAAGACGGAAGAGATCGCTCGTAGTGTTCAGATCCTCGTGATAATATTCGTAATATGTGTCGGTGTGTGCGCCGTTGCCGAGATTGGAGAGCCATCCGGCGGCCCCTTTCACCTTGAATGTGTGGTCGGGGAAGTTCTTGATATATCTGTCGGCCACCTGATCGAATTCCGGATTCCCGTCGAGGTTGATCCCGAATCGTTCGAACTCGCGGTTCTTCCTCCTGTCGTAGGTGGTGGAGAAAAAGCCGGTAAGCCCGTTTGTCTCATCGTTGAGCATCACGCGCCCTTGCGACCACACGTTGGCCATGAGTCCGCGGCCATCCGACAGCCCTTCGCGCAGCTGGCGGTTGACAAGTGAGGAAGCGGCTTCCTGATAGCTTCCGTTGAACAGATCGCGTATCACTGAGCCGTCGATATGCGGCAGATTCCGGCTGAAGACGGCCTCGATCAGATCCGAATGGGAGCGGTCGTTGTCGTAGCTGAATTTCGGATGTATGCCCAGAAACCATTTGTTCCTCTTATTGATCACAATGTCATGGCTCGACGATATCTTGAGATTTCTGTGCCGTGAGTCGGAGAATGATATTCCGTAGTTGTCGCCGGTGCTCAGATAGTTGGTGGTGTAGGCGCGCTGGCCGTCGGTGAGTCTCTTATGTTCGACCACCACGTTCCCTTTGACGTTCCAGCCTGAGAGGCGGCTCCACACATTGTAGTCCAGTCCTCCCATATAGGTCTTGAGAGTGCCTGTGGGCATCTTCTCAGGGGTGAAGGATGTCTGTTCGCCCGGTTTGCGCACATCGTTGAGGTTGTTTGCGTTTCCGATCAACGACACACGGGCATGGTCGGCAAACCACATGGCGAAAAGCTTACCCAGATAACGGTCAGACGTGCCGTAGCCGGCATCGGCGTTCAGTATGAATCCTTGATTGTATTCTTTCTTTAGTTTCACGTCCATCGTGAGGAGTTTCTTGCCGAAGTCCGCGCCCACGATCCTGTCTATCTCCTGCTGGCGCTCATATACCTCGATATTCTTTACTGTGTAGGCGGCCAGATTCTCAAGCATCAGTTTGTTGTTCCCCTTGAAGAAGTCTTTGCCGTTGAGCATCAGCGATTCCACATAGCGGCCGTTCACATATATGGCTCCGCCCTCCTTGAGCTCCACACCCGGAAGCTGCCTTATGAGGGCGTCGAGCATGCTCCCTTCCGCTGTGATGAACGCGTCGGCATTATACACAATGGTGTCGCCACGGTTGTAGAACTTCACCTTTGAGGCGGTGACAGTTATCTCCTGCAATTGTCGGGCCTCTCTTTTAAGGGTTACGAATCCGAGAGGATATACATCCTTTTTGCCGGAAAGACCCTTGCTGTCGATAGGAATGCGGAGAGTCTCGTATTTAGGACATACCACTTCAAGCACAAGCTCTTTCCCGCGTGGCACTCCTTCTATCGCGAAATCGGACGATGTATGCGTCTTCTCACCGTCATACCATTGGCTTATGGCCTTCTTTGAGATGAGCAGACTGTCGGTGGCCGCATCCATGAGTCTCACCTCGGCGTCAAGTATAGGTTGCTCGGTGAGGTGGTCGATGACGGTGCCCGTTATCGTGAAAGGTCTTGCGGCAGACGCCTTGAATGATGTGAGGGTCAGGATAAATAAAGCAATGAGGATTTCAGTTAGTTTTTTCATTGGTTCTGACGGTTTTTATGATGTTATGCTGAGTGCAAAGTTACATCGGAAAATGTCAGGATGCCAAGAAATATGGGCTCGAAATATTATGCGCGTGGCAACGTAAGTGTAAGTATGTCAGATATTTAATGATTCTGGAATTTCCAAGGCGGATAATTGGTTGATTCTTAATTGTTTAGTATAAATAATTGTATTTCAATCAACTAAGCATGGATAGGAATTCATCGCGATAAGGGGTGGAGCTTTGCTCTATCTTTTCCCTGAGTCGGCGGCGTCGTGAGTAGACGCTCGATTTCTTTAGTTTGGTGAATATCCCCACCGCCTTTGCCGAGAATCCGGAACTGAAGTAAAGGAACAGTATGGCTGATTCGTTGTCGCCAGGGAAAGCCTCCCTGAATCTGGTCATGAGGCCGTCCATATTCTCGTTGAGGCTCTCCTCGAGTTTCTTCCGGAAACTCTCGCCCCCCATCTCCTTCAGCTGTGCGGAAAGTGTCTTGTAGATCTCGTTCCTGGCAAGGTTCTCGTCTTTGATGTCGTTGAGGTTGAAATATTCGTCGCAGAGACGGTTCATCGATTCGAACCGTTGTGCCAGCAGTCCGCCGATCTTGGCGCCGCGTTCGCTGTCTCTGTTGCGTAGCTCCTCGATCTCCATGACGAGCTCGTCCATTCTTGCTTTCCTCTTCCTTATGATCCATAATGCCGCTGACGCACCGGCGATGAGCGCGAATGCCGATAGTATTATGATGGTGATCAATGTCTTGCGCTGTTTCCAGACCTTATCCCGGTTTTCCTCCATGAGCATCTCGTTCTGCCGGTCGAGAGCCTGTGAGAGCTCTGCGGTCGATACCCCGGAATATCCCTTACCCTCTAATTCCGAAATAGTTTTCTGCCATTCCAGTGCCTTGGCGAAATCCCCCTCTTTCTCAGCTATTTTCCTCTGCAGGTAGAATATCTGCAGATTGTAGATGCCGGGTTCAAGAAACTCGGCCACATACCTCTTCGCGAGTGCGACATCACCGTCGGCCAGAGCTACCTCAGCCATTGCCGGAAGGAGGGCGATGTGTATGTCTTCATCCTCTTTTTGCAATTCCTGAGTGATCCGGCGCACATCTTCGAAGCGTTGCAGCCTTATCAATGGCGCGAGTTTATGGAATTTTGCCTCCAGCTGCATCTTTTTATTTATGGGTTTCACTGAATCAAGCAATTCAATTGCCTCGGTGTAGAACCCTTTATCATATAATATTTCCGCGAGATTGATCTTATTTGATTGATTTGAGACGGTATAATCATGTACCTTAGCCTCCGAATATCCTCTGTCTGCCTTCTGCATATGGCTTATCGCGAGGTTTGCGTCACCGGCCACGCTCCAAATCTCACCTTCCATTTTGTCGATATGGGCTTCCAGTACGGTTTTATCGGTTTTATTATGAGTGGTCTCCTGAAGGAGGAGGCGGCTCATCTCGGCCTCAAGCATGGCTGAGATAAGATTGCGTTGCCCTAAGTGATGGCTTATCTTCCAGAAATGGATCTCAAAGACATTGTCAGGATCCCCGTCATTCAGGATTTCGCGCTCTGCCCATGCCGGCATGGAGTCGGGTAGGGCCGGATTGTTTCCCGACAGGTAGTGGAAACGCAGTCTGAGGAGATGATAGAGTGCCCGGCAGCTTTTGTCGAGCCGGATAGTGTCGATGTTTTCCAGTATGCTGACCGCCGAATCGTTGTCCACATCCGAAAGCTCTTCCACCATTCGGAGTTTCTCGGCTTCTCCGTTGGCGCATGAAGTGGATGTCAGGGCAAAAAGCACTGACAGCACACACGATATGATAAATCCGGTCTTACGCATATGCAATAATTTTGTCATTGTGCAAAATTACACAAAAATCGGAAATATCATGCAATTCCGGAGCCTTTCCTTAGTTCCCAAGTTACAGGAAGTCGAGGGAGTAGTCCATGCCGTGGTGGCGGCAGACCATGGCGAGCGACGCGATTCCGCACTGCATCGCGTCATGCTGTCTTATGAACGGGAAGCGGGACATGTGGTCAGAAAGGGAATTGCTGCCTGAGGATCGTGTCAGAGTACTCCGGATTTCACTTTGCCGTCAAAACGTATATCGCCTCCCTTCCGTATCTTCTTGCCGAAATCAAGGGTATAGCGCAGGGAGAGCAGGATGTAGCGTCCGTCCCAGGGACGTGAAAGCCGCATGTCGTTGCTGTAGGATGGAGACTCATAGAAATTTTTGAAATAGCCATGTTTGCGTAACACCGAGTGCACATCGCACGACAGGAAGAGGTTTCCCGTGTGGTATGTGAAGGAGAGGTCGAGCCTGTTGCTTGACTGTCCCAGTGATGATTTACCCCCTTTCAGGTATCCCCGGCCATGCGATAATATGTATGTGCCCGAGATGGAGAAATGGCTGTTGAGGTTGTATGAGGCGTATGGAAACCAATAGAATGCATAGGACACGGAGGGGGTGACTGTCAGGCTGAGCTTGTTGTAATCCCCGCTGTTGACCCAGTCGTTGACCATCAGCCTCCCCTCCTCATGCCAGTAGGGCACCACCTCGTCGTGGATGAGCTCCCAGTAAAATGAGGAGGACAGGGAGAAGACGCTGCCGGGCATCCAGGAATGGGAGATGCCGGCGTCCCCGTATCTCTCGGGCTTCAGTTCCGCGTTCCCCTTCGTGCCCTCCATTTCGTTGTCCTGACGCAGCACGTCGTTGTAGTACCTGGGAGGGAGGACGCCCCGGCTCAGTGTCGCATAAGCAGAGATGGAATGCTCCCGGCCTATCTGTCCGTTGACCCGCACGTTGCCATCGAAACTTGCGCTGCTCCTGGTCCCGGTGTCGTTGACCTTCTGGAAACTGATTGGGCACTGCACGTATCCCCCGACGTTCCAGTCACGGTTCAGGCTGTGCCTGTAGACCAGGATAAGGTAGAGGTATGAGTTGGTGAGCTTCTGGAACGACCCGTAGGTGCCGCTGTACTGCGTGCGGTAGATTTCCGAATACCAGTTGGCGGCCGCCGTCAGCCTGCCGCCACCGGAAACCGGCAGGGAGTAGTCGAGACGCGCGTAGGGGAACCAGGCGTCAGACCTCGCCCCGTTGGGCAGCGGGTCGGAAAGTACGCCGGCCGTGTAGGCCGAGGAGCTGTTGCTGTGGTTGTACGACACCCCGGCCTTGGCGTAGACCGAGGCTTTGTGAGGGAGATTGTGGAACTCGAACACCGATTTCAGGTATGCCGCCGACTTCCTCGACGAGGCTTCGGAAAAGGCCTCCGACTCCTCCGTGTCACTATCCCTTCCACCGGTGTATGTCAGCTTCTGATGCGAGTCTTCCTCCGGTGTCCTGTCATGGCGGTATCCGGTGGATAACGACATGTAGAAATTCTTCGTGCTGTATCTTGCCATGAACGCCCCCGAGGCGTCACGTGTCCTCTCGCTGTTCTCCGCCAATGCCTTCCTCTCCACCACGGTGCCGTCGGAGAAACTGTAGCGTGTGTCGGTTGATGTCTCTATGTCCCCGGCGTTCCTGTAGTGTACGTTGGCGTATGCCTGGAAAGTCCACCTCTTCCGTGTGACCTTGCCGGTGATGGAATACTGTCCGTCATCGAGTATTATCCCCTGTCCGGCATCGATCACGGTGTATCCCCCGTAGTCGGACTTGCGCAGCATGATGTCGAGCACGTACTGCTTCCCGCGGTATCTGGGATCGGAGGGGGACTGAAGGTAGTTGACCCTCGCCACGTCGCCGGGACGTATGGCCTTGACTTCCCACTCCTCGGCCTCGGCCCCGTCGATGAACACCGCGACCTCCTTGCCGGAGATAGTCTCAGGCTTCGTGGCGAACGGGTCGGACTTAAGTCCGGCCACCATCATGCGCGCAAGCATGTCGCCGATATTCATCGAATGCTTCCTGACGTTCCTCGACGGCACGTACGAGACCCCGTCGGTGATGGCCTCGCGTGTGACCCCCTCCACCACGACCTCGTCGAGGGGAGTGGCCTTCACGGTGTCGGTTGGCGTCTGGGCCGGGGAGTTCTGGGCCAGAGCGGACTCAGGCAGCAAAAACTGGGACAGTATGAATACGGTTGCTGCGAGGGTAAGTCTTGTCTTCATGATGGCTGGGTTTTAAGGTTGATGGCAATATGGCGGTGAGGTTCCGCACCGGCAGTTCCCGAAGTGTGGACATCCTTTGCCCTTATAACGCCATGGAAATCGGGGTTATTGCCTGTGATACATATTCGTCTGCAATAAAACTACACGCTATGGTCATCCACTTCCTTGCTCCCGGTATGCTGGAGGATGTACCGGATTTCGGGTGAAGTCGATTGAGGTCTTCGAGCATATCGTGTCGCAGTATCTGCCGGTCTCCATGTATTTTTGCGTGCACGGGCCCTTCATGATGTGCATGTTTTAGTTTTTGCAAAGATAGGGTTTTAAATCCGGATATGCTCTTTTTGTCCTTTGAAAAAATCTTTATTCTGTCAACTGTATATTGTTGATAATTATAAATATATAAGAGTTGGGAAGTGTTAAAATCTTTTTTAACACTTCCCAACTCTATTTATGCTTGATTACCGGCATCTCTGAAGGTGGAAATGCCGTAAAACTGCCTGTCAGAGGAATGGCAGATATTTTGAGGCGACGGCCTCATCTTTGGAGGAGATTATCTTTTTAAGGGTATGCCTACGGTTATATACCACAGATTCAGATACATTCTGGAATATGCACACCGACTTGACAGAGAAGTCGAGCACCGAGAAGAGAAATAGTTGTATAGCCCACTCCTTACACTCTGAACAGTCAATCCGGAAATCATGCATCAGATTGTCGAGACGAGAATCCACAGTAGCCTCAAGCTCAGCGATAAAGGCCTTGTTGTCCCTTATTCTTGAAATCTCATCAATGACGGCATCATGGATCCTCCTCTTTTCCGAAGACGTATCTTTCGTCTCATAATAAAGCACTGCCAATCTGTCGAGCGTCGAGAATTGAGTGGAGACAGATTCCCTGATAATACGGTCTTTCTCCTGAATCGCCAACGTCCTTTTCTTAAGGATATCCCCGCTGTTGGCGAGTTGTTCCCTTAGGTTGTGCAATTCAAGATCCCGTATTTTAATCTTGTTGTCCTGTTCCGAATTAGCCTGTTCAAGTCTCCTGATATCTCTGTCTCTATCGGAGTTTTCCGCCACCATTGCCTCAAGACGCTTCTTTTTTATTTCAAGTTCCTTCTTCATCTTCAAGAGCAAACCGGCATTGGAGCGTAGCTCCGACTCCATATTGAGTATTGTTTCCACATTACGTTCCCTCTCCCGGATCAGATGCCTTATCTTTCTTACAGCGATACCAATTATACCGATTATCAATATTCCGGCAAGTATCAACGCTGCGCGTAGATAGCTGTTCTTCTCTCGTTGGATATTTATATTGGCTACGGCAAGCCTGTGATTGTCGAACAGGGTCTGTTCCTGCACTCTTGTTATCCAGTCGCGGTAGATACTGTCATTCAGTCTAAGGTTGCTTGCAAGATATGACATGGCTTCATCTGTCCGGCCATTTTCTTTAGATATCCTATAAGATAACCAGGAACTGTCATTTCCCATACTGTCGACGCGCTGTCTGCACTCCTCGGCAAACGCGATATTTCCCACACCGAGATATGCCTCCCCGAGTTTTGTCCAGTCGTAGGCGGACAAAGGACCAAGTTCCTTTTTCCGTGAAAAGAGATCCATAGCCTCTGAATAATCACCTTTCATGACAAGGGCTTCTCCTATGATTCCCAAGGAACTGCGCAAAAGCGATGTGTCGTTTTTAAGCCGGGCGATTCTCTCTATCTCCTCCGCTAAATTGAGACAACTGTCGGTCATCCCGAGAATGCTATAGGTGCGACATACGTCGAATCGCGCGAAATCAGTATATTCCTCGTCATCCTGATGTTCAAATTCGGATAAACTCAGCTTATAATAGCGTAGGGCCGCTGTCTTGTTTTTTGTCTTGTCGAACACATCGGCCATGGCCCTGTGGGTCAGGGCCAGTTTCAATGTGTCGGCAAGACTGCCGGCTGTTCTCTCGGCATGCATCAGCGAGATGAGGGCCTGACCGTAATCATTGGAGAAATTATCGATAATTCCTTTATAATAGTAGGCCTTCCACCGGTGGGGGGAATCTTTTTCCGATTTAAAGAAATCAACCGATGAAGAGATAAGGGAATCGTCCGATTCATCTACCCCTGATTTATAGCGGGCTTCCGTCAGAAGAAGTGAATGGAGAGCACGTTCTTCAGAAGAGAGCCTCAGAGGATCGATTGAATTGAGTACGGAGAGGGCGGAATCGGGGTGTTCCTCCATCAGGGCCTCGGCATGGGTCATGGCAGTCTGGCTCCGCGAGCCGGAGCAGGACGTGATGCAGCATGTCGCCCACGGCAATAGGAGCGCAAGGGAACAATAGATATGACGCAAGAGATGTTTTGAGGTCATTAGGCGGTCAGTTTCGTTATAAGGAAATGCAAGTATACTGGTGATGCGGCGTGGGTAAGTAGGTCATTAAGTTTTTTCGGAGACGCGGTAGCGGGGGCGGCGCTTCACCTCGATATAGATCTTGCCGATGTATTCGCCGATGATGCCGAGTCCCATGAGGAGCACGCCGGTGCAGAACCATATGGAGAGCATAAGTGAAGTCCATCCCTCTATGGTGTCGCCGGAGAAATGACGGATCATGACGTAGACGAAGATGCAGAAGGCCGTGAACATGAAGAGGAGACCCAGCACGAGCAGCATCCTGACGGGGCGCACGGAGAAGGAGGTGATGCCGTTGGCGGCGAAGTCGAGCATCTTCAGGAGAGGATATTTTGTGGTGCCCGCCGTGCGTTCCCCGCGACGGTAGCCCACCTGCTCCTGACGGTAGCCGAGGAGCGGGACTATACCCCGCAGGAAAAGGTTGCGTTCGCCGTATTCCAGAAGGTCGGCCACGGCGCGTCTTCCCATCAGACGGAAATCGGCGTGGTTGCCCACGCTCTCGGCTCCGAGCGACTGCATGGTGCCGTAGAACGCTTTCGCCGACGTGCGCTTAAACCATGAGTCGCTGGCCCTGTCCTCACGGACACCGTAGACGATCTCAGCGCCGTCTCTGTAAAGGCTGACCATACGGGGAATCACCGAAATGTCGTCCTGCAGGTCGGCGTCGACAGTCACGCACGCATCTGCCTCGTCGACCGTTTCCTCCAGACCTGCCATAAGTGCCTCCTGATGGCCACAATGGCGGCTGAGGCGTATCCCCTTTGCCCGTGATCCTGAGAATCCCTTGATCACTCTCCAGGTGGCGTCGGTGCTTCCGTCATCGACATACAGCAGGAAACTCCCCGGAGCCATCTCGCCGCGGGATTCCATCCCGTCGATAAGGGTGCGGAGCGCTGAGTCGGTGGCGGGGAGGGCCTCCTCCTCGTTGCGGCACGGCACTATTATGGCCAGGCGCGGCGCGGGTCTTCTTCCGGTATCCTCTCTCATCTGAAACGGTCTTTGTCGCGGCGCGTCTTCTTCGCGAGGCTTTCAAGAAATGCCTCCGTAAGATCCACGCCCGTCTGGTTGGCTATGCATGTCAGCACCCACAAAACATCGGCTATCTCCTCCTTCAGCCCTTTGCGCAGGTCGCCCTCCTTGGCCACCTGATCGCCGTAGAGACGGGCCACGACGCGGGCCAGTTCCCCGGTCTCCTCGGTGAGGAGCACCATATTGGTCAGTTCGGAGAAATACCTTCCTCCGATCGTGCGGATCCATTCGTCGACCATCTTCTGGGCATCGGATAGTGTGATCTCCTTCCAGACGCTATTATCAGACTCTGTGAATGGAACGCTCTGCAGCTTCACTCCATCTTTGCCGACAGTTAGTGTCACATTGTCCCCTTCGATTAAGGGGAGGTTGAAGTCGGTGTGTCCCACAGGGAAACCGAATGCCACGGGTATTCCGCTGATTTTGTAGCGGCCGAGAAGACGCGAGATCATCTCCTCCATGGAGGCATGGTTGCGGTCTGGCTTGTATTCGGTGAATTGCCCTACGATCAGTCCGCGTATCCTGCCGAGCGCGCCGGAGAGGTAGAGGCGGGTGAGCACTCTCTCCACCTTGTAGACAGGCTCGGCGATATCCTCTATGAAGAGTATGACTCCGTCGGGGTCTTTCCCCGTGAGCAAGTCGAGGTCGGTGGCGGCCAGTCCGTTGAGCACGGCTAAGTTGCCCCCGAGAAGCCGTCCCGTGGCCTCTCCCTGCCGGTCGAGAGGATGTGGCTCCGTGGTATAGTCTATCCCGGCGTCGGTGGTGAGGATCGAGAGGAGAGCCTGTGTGCATGGATCATCGGCTCCGAGCAGGGTGAGGTGCTTGGCCATGGGGCCGTGCACCGATGCCACGCCGGCGCGGTGCCAGAGAGCGTGGAGGGCCGACACGTCGGAGAATCCTATGAGCCATTTGGCGTTGGCGCGTATCTCCTCGTCGTTGAAGTGGGGGATAAGGTGCACGCACCCGTAGCCGCCGCGTGCGCATAATATGGCTTTCACCGACCGGTCGTGGAGGGCATCCTTGAGATCGGTCACGCGGGCCTCCACGCTTGCCGCGAATGTGCCGTCGGCCGGACCTTTGGCCGACGGCATCACCACCGGGTCGAAGCCGGACGCGCGGAGCACATCCACGCATCCGTCGATATATTCCTCTTTCACTGTCGTGGCCGGCGAGATGATGGCTATCCTGTCGCCGGGTCTCAGGCTTTCGGGGTAGATCATGGGCGTGTCAGTTTACCTGTACGTGGATTCCTGTTTCCGCCTCAATCCTTTGGCCGATGGCGAGGAGTTCATCTTTCTCCACTTTCTGGAGATGTTCCTCAGGAGTGGAGCGGTCGAGGCTGTAGATCATTATTTCCCGGGGGCCGATGGCGCGGTATGCTTCTATCAGGGCGGAGATCTCCTTGTCGGTGGTGTTGTCGATCTTCCTGCCGTTGTGCTCGCCGCGCAGAATCATGGTCTGTATTATCCCTGTGCCGCTGAACTGCCTTAGGGCTTCTACCACGCGCTCCACGGTGAACTGTCTGGAGACGGGCTGGTCGATCAGACGCATGGTGGGCTCGATGGCGGAGTCGAGCTTGAGGATATTGTTGTCCACTTTCTTCAACGCCTCCGCCACGGCGGGGGTGAATATGCGTGTGGAGTTGGTGAGCACCGATACTTTCGCGTTGGGATAGAACCTATCGCGCAGGGCGGTCACATCGTCGATAATTTCCGGGAAGGCGGGGTTGAGGGTCGGTTCGCCGTTGCCCGAGAAGGTTATCACGTCAAGCCGATCGCCTGCCTCCTTCATCGCCGAGAGCTTGCGCTCCAGGTCGGCTTTCACTTTTTCCCGTGTCGGCAGACCGGTGCTTCCGGTGCCCTGCGCGTTGTAGCCGGCCTCACAATATACGCAGTCGAACGAGCACACTTTCCCGTCGTCGGGGCTGAGGTTTATGCCGAGCGACACGCCGAGGCGCCGGCTGTGGATCGGCCCGAATACAGTGGAGTGGAACAATACAGTCTGGTCTTTTGCCATAATATCTACATTTTTCTTCCCAAAATTACACTTTTCCATCCATATGCCCAAATCCACAGACGGAAAAGTCCGGACGCATCGTGCGCCCGGACTCCTAAGTCTTTCCGGTCTTTGAATCTTTCCGGTATTGAGGGTTGAAAAGCTTACTTCCCGAGTTTGTCGGCGAAGTCGGAGACTTTGTCGGCACCCTCATGGAGAAGGTCGGCGGTTTTCCCTTTGAGTTTGTCGAAAAATCCTGATGCTTTCTCCTTGGCGATCGCGGCTTTCTCCGCGGCCTGATCCTTCAGGTCGGCATATTTGTCGGCGCCCTGGTCTTTGAGATCGGCATATTTGTCGGCCGCCTGTCCTTTGAAATCGTCGATTTTGTCGGCGGCCTGATCTTTGAGTTCATTATATTTCTCGGTTGCCTGGTCGTTGAGGTCGAGGATCTTGTCGGTTGCCTTGTCGCCGAGGTCGTTGGCTTTTCTGCGGAAGTCATCGATCTTTCCGGCGGCCTGGCCCTTGAGGTCCTCATATTTCGATGAAGCCTTTATCT
>PPYF01208955.1_pt1 | contig 25397 bp, 22 predicted proteins | sample 1559871 | NCBI WGS metagenome assembly PPYF01 (sample SAMN08240021, study PRJNA423297) | Human gut metagenome, whole genome shotgun sequencing project. | reverse complement strand
TGATTCTGTAAACGAATATAGTGAGTAATTTAACTTGTCGTCCCCGCAGCAAATTGCTACTTTCTCGGTGTAGTGCGGGTCAATAAGGTATACATCGAATTGCATGCAAGCATGCATCGATGATACCTTTTGACCCTTTAATCACAAAATCGAAAAATTACTTTAGAAAATTTACACAGAACAGAAGAAATATGTTATTATATACTCTGTAAATCAAAATACGGAGGTTAGTTAGATGGCAACGAGGAAGAAATCCTCAGCAAAAAGACAGACTAAAAAGGAGAGAATGGCTCAGATAGAGAGGCAGCAGGCCTTTAAAAAGGAGATATTTCTCTGGATAGTAGTAGCTGTTTCAATCCTTTTATTTATAAGCAATTTTGGAATAGGCGGTAATTTGGGAAACGCAGTAAGCGGTTTCCTTTTTGGTTTATTTGGAATGGTGGCATATATTTTTCCGCTTGTGCTTCTGGTGGGCAGCTTTTTTGCTGTGTCCAATAAGGGCAATTCATATGCTATCATGAAGCTTGTTATGACCATAGTTTTCATATGGTTTATATGTGTGTTTATGTACCTGGCAGTGTATGGCGAATTCGCGGTTTCGCCGGTGCAGTCATACATTGATAGTGTTGAAAGGCATTCAGGTGGTGGCTTTGTAGGTGCTCTTATAGGCTGCATTTTAGTTCCGGCGGTAGGAATTATAGGTGCATACGTGGTGACAATAGTTGTGATGATTATCTGTCTTGTGCTCATTACCGGTAAATCATTCATGAAGGGTATGAGAAACGGCGGCCGAAAGGTATACGAGTCAGCGCGTGAGAATAATGAGAGATATCAGGAGTATCGGCAGTATAAGTCAAGAGAGCGTCAGACAAGAGAGGGTTTAGCTTCAGATAATACAGACAGCGACATAAAGGAGACCGCAAAAGGTGGCAGAAGGAGTAAGCGTGCCGGTCGAAGGATGGACAATAAGATAACAGGCGTGTCACTTGATACAAAAATTGATGGCAGTGAAAACGCGCTGGATTCAGGCATGACAGGTAGTGATACAGCGCATGTGGGGATATTTGGACAAGGTGCAGCAGCTACAGATGCGCTTGGTGAGATAACTATAGAGAATTATCCGAGTTCACCTGCAATAAAGGAGAAAAAGACGACAAGCCTTACATCAGGGGATGCAGGGGAAATAGTGCAGACACCGGACTTTGGTGTGGCATCGGAGCCTGTTTCGGTTTTGGGTGGCACAGCTGCAAGCCATGTGTCGCAGATACCTATATCGGGCTGCGTGGAGCCTGATATATCTGATGATTTTGACATACAAAAAGATAATGAGCTGCAATCAAAATTATCAGCTCCGGCTGCAGATGCGGTAATGACAAAACCACCTGCAGCAGAGCCAGGTAAGAAAAAGGTCAAATCAGACAAGGATGAGCTTGCCAAAGAGGTTGAAAAAGTCAGTGAGCAGATAGCGATAAATGATGCAGAAAATGCAATCCAGCAGAAGCCGTATGTATTTCCGGCTGTTGATCTGCTTAAGGCTCCTGACAGGGGTAAAACCGGTGATTCGCAGGCTCATCTGCGTGAAACGGCGGCAAAGCTTGAACAGACTCTTAATGTGTTTGGGGTGAATGCGAAGGTAAATAATATAAGCTGCGGTCCTGCTGTTACAAGGTTTGAAATCACACCGGAGCTTGGAGTGAAGGTATCAAAGATTGTGAATCTGGCAGATGATATAAAGCTTAATCTGGCAGCCGCGGATATACGAATCGAGGCTCCTATTCCGGGAAAAGCCGCTGTGGGCATCGAAGTGCCAAACAGCCAGAGTGTTGCTGTTTCCTTCAGGGAGCTTGTGGAGTCTGAAGAATTTAAAAATGCCAAATCAAAGATTACCTTTGCAGTGGGAAAAGATATTGCAGGCAAGGTTAAGGTTACGGATATCGCAAAAATGCCACATCTTTTAATTGCAGGTGCTACCGGCTCAGGTAAGTCAGTTTGTATCAATACAATTATCATGAGTATATTATACAAGGCAAAGCCGGATGAGGTAAAGCTGATTATGATTGACCCGAAGGTGGTTGAGCTTAGTGTATACAATGGCATACCTCATCTGATGATTCCGGTTGTTACAGATCCTAAAAAAGCTGCAGGAGCATTAAACTGGGCGGTTTCAGAGATGACAGACCGATACGAGAAGTTTGCAAACAGCGGTGTCAGGGAAATAAACGGTTACAATGCCATGATTGATGCGATGGATGGCAAAGATACAGAAAAACCGCCAAAGATGCCACAGATTGTCATTATAGTTGACGAGCTTGCGGATCTTATGATGGTTGCATCAAAGGATGTAGAGGAGGCAATATGCAGGCTGGCACAGCTTGCGAGAGCAGCTGGTATACATCTGATTATAGCCACACAGAGGCCTTCTGTTAATGTTATTACAGGTCTCATCAAGGCGAATATGCCAAGCCGTATCGCATTTGCGGTTACAAGCGGTGTTGACAGTCGTACCATACTTGATATGAATGGTGCGGAAAAGCTCCTTGGAAAGGGAGATATGTTATTTGACCCACAGGGTGTTCCGAAGCCCCTTCGAGTACAGGGCGCATTCGTTTCAGATAAAGAAGTTTCCGATATTGTGAAATTTATTATTGAAAATAATGAGAATGCACAGTACAGTAATGATGTGGCACAAAAGATGGAGAGCCTGTCGAATGATACGACAAATACAACCGTTACCATTTCAGATGTGGAAAACACGGATGATGGCAGGGACTCTTACTTTGCGGAGGCAGCGTCAATTATCACAGATAAGGAACGGGCTTCAATCGGAATGCTTCAAAGATACCTTAAAATTGGCTTCAACAGGGCGGCCCGCATCATGGATCAGCTCGAAGAGGCCGGTGTAGTGGGACCTGAGGAGGGGACAAAGCCCCGCAAGGTTCTGGTGACTAAAGAGGAATTAGATACTATATTAGAGAATAATTAACACAAAGGAGCAAAGAAAAATGAAAACAGATATTCAGATCGCACAGGAAGCTACAATGCTTCCAATCAAGGATGTAGCAGCATCTATAGGGATTAAAGAGGATGACTTAGAGCTTTATGGAAAGTATAAAGCAAAGATTTCTGATGAGCTCATCAATCGCACAAAGAAAAATCCTGACGGAAAGCTCATACTCGTTACAGCTATAAACCCGACTCCTGCAGGGGAGGGAAAGACAACCACAAGCGTCGGTCTTGGAGAGGCATTTGGACGCCTTGGGAAGAAAGCACTTATCGCACTTCGTGAGCCGTCACTTGGACCTTGCTTTGGTATCAAGGGAGGAGCAGCCGGTGGCGGATATGCACAGGTTGTCCCAATGGAGGATTTAAATCTTCATTTTACAGGAGATTTTCATGCAATTACATCTGCGAACAATCTGCTTGCAGCACTTCTTGACAATCATATCCAGCAGGGAAACGAGCTTGGCATCGACCCGCGCCAGATTGTATGGAAGAGATGTATGGATATGAATGACCGTGTCCTTAGAAATATCGTTGTTGGTCTTGGAAGCAAGATGGACGGAATGGTCAGAGAAGATCATTTTGTCATCACTGTAGCATCTGAAATTATGGCAATACTCTGTCTGGCCGATGATATGGCAGATTTAAAGAAGCGACTTGGAAGAATTATTGTGGCATATACCTTTGACGGAAAGCCTGTCACAGCCGATGATCTTCAGGCTACAGGCTCTATGGCAGCTCTCTTAAAGGATGCCTTAAAGCCGAACCTTATCCAGACACTTGAGCATACACCGGCAATAGTTCACGGTGGACCTTTTGCCAATATAGCACATGGCTGTAACAGTGTCCGTGCCACAAAGACAGCATTAAAGCTTGCAGACTATGTTATCACTGAGGCAGGCTTTGGCGCAGACCTTGGCGCAGAGAAGTTCTTTGATATCAAGTGCCGTATGGCAGGGCTTAAGCCGGATGCAGTTGTACTTGTTGCAACAATCAGAGCATTAAAATATAATGGCGGCGTGCCGAAGGATGAGCTTTCATCAGAGAATCTTGATGCACTTAAGGCTGGAATCGTAAATCTTGAGAAGCATATTGAGAATCTTCACAAGTTTGGAGTGCCTGTAGTTGTCACATTAAATTCATTTGTCACAGACACCAAGGCTGAGACTGATTTTGTAGAGCAGTTCTGTAAGGAAAGAGGCTGTGAATTTGCACTCTCAGAGGTATGGGAGAAGGGTGGCGAAGGCGGAATTGACCTTGCCAACAAGGTACTTGAAACAATCGAGCACAAGGAAAGCAATTTCAAAGTACTCTATGATGATAGCCTGTCACTTAAGGAAAAGATTGAAACTGTTGCAAAAGAAATATATGGAGCAGATGGTGTTACATATTCTCCGGCAGCAGAGAGAGAGCTTAAGAGGATTACAGACCTTGGAATGGGAGATTTTCCAATATGTATGGCAAAGACACAGTATTCGCTTTCTGATGATGCAAAGAAGCTTGGCAGACCAAGCGGCTTTAAAATCAACGTACGTGAGGTTTATGCGTCAGCAGGTGCAGGCTTTGTTGTAGCAGTAAACGGTTCTATCATGACTATGCCGGGACTTTCGAAGAAGCCGGCTGCATACGGCATTGATGTGGATGATAATGGTGTGATCACAGGATTATTCTAGGAGGAAATATGGCTAATCTAATAGACGGAAAATTGATTTCAACACAGATTAAGGATGAGCTTAAGGAAGAAGTGGCAGAGCTTAAGAAAAAAGGCATCGAGGGCTGCCTTGCGGTGATTCAGGTCGGAAATGACCCTGCATCATCAGTGTATGTGCGCAACAAGAAAAAGGCGTGTGAGTATGTCGGAATTAAATCGCTTTCATATGAACTTGCAGAGGAGACTACGGAGGATGAGATATTAAAACTTATCGAAAAGCTCAATGCTGATGTTTCCGTAAATGGTATTCTCTGTCAGCTTCCACTGCCAAAGCATATCGATGAGGACAAGGTTATTGATGCTATTGACCCGAAGAAGGATGTTGATGGCTTCAGTCCACAGAGTGTTGGAGCGATGGTTATAGGAAAGCCTGGTTTTTTGCCGTGTACTCCGGCCGGTATCATTCAGCTTTTAAAGAGAAGCAATATAGATATTGATGGTAAAAGCTGTGTTGTGGTTGGCAGAAGCAATATAGTCGGCAAGCCTATGTCACTTCTCATGCTTAGGGAGAATGCAACTGTTACGGTATGTCATTCACATACAAAGGATTTAAAAGATGTATGTAAAAATGCTGATATACTTATAGTGGCAATAGGAAAGCCTAAGTTTATAGATGCTTCATATGTGAAGGATGGTGCGGTTGTCATTGATGTTGGAATCCACAGAAATGCCGAAAATAAGCTGTGTGGTGATGTGGATTTTGATTCTGTTGTGTCTAAAGCGTCACATATCACACCTGTACCGGGCGGTGTAGGTCCTATGACAATTGCGATGCTCATGAGCAATTGTGTTGAGGCTATGAAGAGATAATTAGACAATAAGTAAGAGGATTAGATGTATGAGATGTGCCAATTGTGGTAATGAATTGAAGGCGGGCAGTCTGTACTGTGATGTCTGTGGGCATCCGGTTCAGATAGTGCCTGATTACAACGAATTTGATGATTATCTTGATAATCTGGTTGGAAATGATGACAGGCGAACTGATGGACAAAAGACTGTAAAGCCTGTGTCTGATAGGACAATCAGGTTTGATGAGCCGGTGAGGGAACAGCTTCATAGTGCCGGTCAGCGGAACGGACAAAAACCGGACAGAATGTCACAGTATGAAAATAAACAGGCTCAGACAGGCAAGCAGCAGTCTCAGACGAAACAACCGTGTGATGAGAAGCCGCAGTCTGACGGACAGAGGGCAAAGAGAGCGCAGCAGAAGAAGATAATTATTATCTCAGCTGTAGTGTGCGTTGTAGCAATTGTAATACTTATTGCAGCTATTACACGTAATGTAAGCAGATCACATGACAATTCATTTGATTATCAGGTGAAGCAGGCAAAGGCAGCTTATTCGGCGGGGAATATAAATTCCGCGGTTTCTTATTATGAGAAGGCTTTGTCGATTGATTCGGATAATACAGATGTCAGATTTGCTTTGGCTGATATATATATGTCGAAGAAGGATTATGATGCCGCTCTTGTGCTGTATCAGGAAATTATCAATATTGATCCAAAGAGCAAAGAGGCTTATAAGAAGCTTATCTCGATTTATGAATCAAAAAAGGATTATGATGCAATTGTTGCGCTGCGTGAGAGTGCTAAGGATGCATCTGTTTTAAAGCTTTTTGCGGATTATACTGTATCTAAACCGCAGTTTAGCAAGAGCAGTGGTAAGTATGGAGAGACTATTGAGCTTTCTATAGATGCAGACAGCGATACCAAAATATACTATTCATATGATTCGGATGATCCTTTGACCAGAGGAGAAAGATATTATAGCCCGATCACCCTGGACAAGGAAGGTACATATGAGATAACAGCTGTTGCAGTTGATGACAGAGGAATCAAAAGCGAGGTGGCATCTGCCAAGTATGAAATTGAGTTTGAGGCGCCGGATGCACCGGAGATAGACCCTGACGGAGGTACATTTGGTGCACAGACAGACATTACAATCACAGTACCTGAAAATTGCAAGGTATACTATACCTGGGATTCGTCAGATCCGAGTGCTGCATCAACAGAGTATACAGCTCCAATACCTGTTCCTGAAGGAAATAATGTGCTTTCTGTTATTGCGATAGACCAGAATACCGGAAAGTGCAGTGATATATACAGATCAAGATTTGAATTTTATATGAATTAATAAAAAACACGCATGAGTTGATTAATCATGCGTGTTCTTTTTTCATGTAATTCTCCCGAGGGTATATGAGATTTATGCTTAGATATTAACTAAATGATATCTATATATGATAAATCTTTCAAGGATTACTTGCCTTTCTATAAATTTTGTAATAATATTTTATTATATCTTTTTTAGGAGACAATAATGGAAGATTTAATGAAATTGAGAGAGTCTATCGATGAGATAGACAGTGAAATAGTTAGATTATATAAGGAAAGAATGGATATCTCAAAGCACGTTGCCGAGTATAAGATAACCACCGGCAAAAAGGTCTTTGACAAGGCGAGAGAGGATGAAAAGCTTGAGAAATTATCGTCTCTTGCAGATGATGAGTTTTTGAAGCACGGTATAGTTGAGCTTTTTGAACAGATTATGTCGACCAGTAGAAAGAAGCAGTATCAGCTTATGACTGAGCATGGCATAGTGGAGAAGGAAAACTTTACTGAGGTAGACAGCCTGGATTTTTCCAATGCAAGGATTGTGTTTCAGGGAGTTGAGGGTGCATACTCACAGCTTGCCATGAAGACATACTTTGGCGAGAACTGTAATGGCTACAACGTGGATTCCTGGAAGGATGCCATGGAGGATATCAAATGCGGAAAGGCTGATTATGCAGTGCTTCCGATAGAGAATTCTTCAGCCGGTATTGTATCGGAAAACTATGATCTGCTTGTTGAATACGACAATTATATAGTTGGGGAGCAGATTATACGCATCGACCACAGTCTGATGGGACTTCCGGGTGCAAAGATTTCTGATATAAGGACTGTGTATTCACATCCACAGGCACTTATGCAGTGCTCAGATTTTTTTGATGAGCATAAGGATATTAACCAGGTGGCTGTCAGGAATACAGCTTTTTCTGCAAAGAAGGTAAAGGATGACGGAGATATCACACAGGCTGGCATAGCTAGCCATATCTCGGCTGATATATATGGGCTTCAGGTGCTTGAGAGCCGCATACAGAACAATAAAAACAATGCAACAAGGTTTATAATTGTGTCGGCTAAAAGGGTATGCCGCAGAGATGCAGACAGGATAAGCATATGCTTTGAGACACCTCATAAGAGTGGTGCACTGTATCATATGCTGGCACACTTTATATACAATGGAATCAATATGTTAAATATCCAGTCTCGTCCGATATCTGATAAGGCATGGGAGTACAGGTTCTTTGTTGATTTTGAAGGACGTTTTACGGATACAGCGGTGCAGAATGCGTTAAGAGGCATAAGGGAAGAGGCAATTGCCCTTAAGATTCTTGGTACATATTAGATTATAGAAATTTAGATAAAAGTGTTGACAACAGAAATTGTCTGTGCTATATTCTAGTAGTTGTATGAAAACAAAGTAGAGTATCCACTCTCACCTAAGCGCAATGGAGCGACTTAGTGTTAATATTTTCAAACATTTGTGTTGAAGATTGTATAGTGGATAGTCTGCCTATCCACTATTTTTTATGGAGGTACAAGACCATTAGCGAATTAATGATTAATGAACAGATCAGAGACAGAGAAGTTCGACTGATTGGAGCGGATGGAGAGCAGTTAGGAATTGTTTCTTCAAGAGAAGCTCAAAAGATTGCAGACGAGGCAGGACTTGATTTAGTAAAGATAGCACCAAATGCAAAGCCACCTGTATGTAAGGTGATTGATTATGGTAAGTATCGTTATGAGCAGGCCCGTAAGGAAAAGGATGCAAAGAAAAAGCAGAAGACCGTTGAATTGAAAGAGATTCGTCTCTCACCTAACATTGAGGCTAACGACTTGAATACCAAGATGAATGCTGCAAAGAAATTTCTTGCAAAAGGAAATAAGGTAAAGATCACACTCAGATTCAGAGGACGTGAGATGGCTCATATGAATGCAAGCAAACATATCCTTGATGATATAGCGGAGAATCTTTCAGATGTAGCGGTAGTGGAGAAAGCACCGAAGGTTGAAGGAAGAAGCATCGGTATGGTGCTGGCAGAAAAGAGATAACAATTTAAGGAGGAACACACAATGCCAAAAATGAAAACAAGCAGAGCAGCTGCAAAACGTTTCAAAGTTACAGGAACAGGAAAGTTAAAAAGAAATAAAGCCTACAAGAGACATATCTTAACTAAGAAAACAACAAAGACAAAGAGAAATCTCAGAAAAGCAACAATGACAGATGAGACAAATGTTAAGAATATGAAGAAGATTTTACCATACATGTAATCGGTAGTATTAGTTAAGGAGGAATCAACAAATGGCAAGAGTTAAAGGCGGTTTAGGCGCTAAGAAAAGACATAACAGAACATTAAAGTTAGCAAAGGGTTACAGAGGCGCTAGATCTAAGCAGTATAGAGTAGCAAAGCAGTCAGTTATGAGAGCACTTACAAGCTCATACGCTGGACGTAAAGAGAGAAAGAGACAGTTCCGTCAGTTATGGATTGCCCGTATCAACGCAGCAGCTCGTATCAACGGACTTTCATACAGCCAGTTCATGCACGGCTTAAAGTTAGCAAACGTTGACCTTAACCGTAAGGTATTAGCTGATATGGCTGTTACAGATGCAGCAGGATTTGCTAAATTAGTAGAGGTTGCTAAATCTAAGCTTGCTTAGTTTAGCATAAAGAGATATATGAAAAAAGCTGCCGGGCTTCACATGAAGCCCGGCAGCTTTTTTATTCTTGAGCTTATTTGTATTTACTGCGATATTCCTTAGGCGAAAGGCCTTTTATTTTATGAAAGGTCTTTGAAAAATAAAGGCTGTTATCAAACCCTATAGAGCCTGCAATTGCTGTGATGGACAATGAGGAGTGTTTAAGCAGATAGCATGCCTGTTTGATTCTGAAATCGGTCAGATATTCCTTTGGCGATACACCGAGGATGCTCTGGAAGGAACGGAACAGGTGACTTCGGCTTAAGCCTATATATGATGCAATATCCTCAACGGTGATAGGATATGAATAGTTGGCGGAGATGTATTCGATGCCCTTTTGTACATAGGAGTTTGCACTGTTTTGCGGTGGCTTTGATGTGGCGGCGCTGACAAAAAGAGCGAGGGTGGTGTAGAGTCGCCCGGTCATTTCGAGTGCATTTTCAAATTCTGTGCCTCTGGCGTCGTATATATGCATGAGCTGTCTTTTGATTTCGTTTCCGTTTGATACACTGTGTATGTATGGATGCGCTTTTGTGAAATCAGTGGCTCTTAAAATGGTTGCAGCATCGCTGCCGGTAAAGCCTACCCAGGTATATTCCCAAGGATCTTCTGCATCAGCCTGATAAATCACTTCGGTATTTGGATATACGAGAAACGCATCGCCGGGAGTTAATGTGTGAACACTGCCATTTACAGTGTAGCGGCCTTTACCGCTTATGATATAGTGAATCAGATAATGGTCTCTGATACCGGGACCCCACTGATACAGGCTATCACAGCTCTGGAAGCCTACGTTATATACGGACAGAGATACAAGCTCTTTTTCTTTTACGATATAGGAATTTTTGTATTTATTGTTCATATTGCCTACCTTTACAACATTTTTACATATTTCTTCTACATTTTATTCTATACAAAAATGAGCAAATACGCTACAATAAATTTAACAAAAATGAAAAGGAGATATTTATTATGGCAATTTTAGTTACTGGTGGAGCCGGATATATCGGAAGCCACACATGTGTGGAGCTTCTTGATGCAGGCTACGATGTTGTAGTACTTGACAATCTTTCAAATTCATCTGAGAAGTCACTTGACAGAGTTAAGGCTCTTACAGGCAAAGAAGTAAAGTTCTATAAGGGAGATATCCTTGACAGAGACATCTTAAATAAGATTTTTAAGGAAGAAAAGATAGATAGCTGTATTCACTTTGCAGGACTCAAAGCAGTAGGAGAGTCTGTGGCAAAGCCTTGGGAGTACTATAACAATAATATTGCAGGAACACTTACACTTGTTGATGTGATGAGACAGAATGGCTGCAAGAGCATCATTTTCTCTTCATCAGCTACAGTATACGGAGATCCTGCACAGATTCCTATCACAGAGGAGTGTCCAAAGGGACAGTGTACAAACCCATATGGCTGGACAAAGTCTATGCTTGAACAGATACTTATGGATATCTACAAGGCAGATAATGAGTGGAACGTTATTCTTCTTCGTTACTTCAATCCAATCGGAGCTCATAAGAGTGGTACAATGGGTGAGAATCCAAACGGTATTCCAAACAACCTCATGCCTTACATCACACAGGTGGCAGTAGGCAAGCTCAAAGAGCTTGGAGTATTCGGAGATGACTATGATACTCCTGACGGAACAGGTGTGAGAGATTACATCCATGTAGTTGACCTTGCGGTTGGACATGTCAAGGCTTTAAAGAAAATTGAGGAGAATGCAGGTCTTTGCATCTACAATCTTGGAACAGGACATGGCTACAGCGTGCTTGATATCGTAAAAAATTTCGAGGCTGCAACAGGTGTTAAGATTCCTTATACAATAAAGCCTAGAAGACCTGGCGATATTGCTACATGCTACTGTGACCCATCAAAGGCCAAGAGAGAGCTCGGCTGGGAAGCGCAGTATGGTATTAAGGAGATGTGTGCCGACTCATGGAGATGGCAGAAGAACAATCCTAACGGATATGATGATTAATTATGACTAATTTTTAATTCAGGCTTATACTTAAATTATTTATGCCTTGGAGCATTCTGTAGTAATCCGTACGGGAATCGAACCCGTGTTTCCGCCGTGAGAGGGCGGCGTCTTAACCGCTTGACCAACGAACCGTGTATTATACTATCATGGAGTTTCAAAAAAAGCAAGTACTTTTTTAAAAAAACTTGATTTTTTTTTCTGATAGTGCTATTATACCTATGATAACAACGTTGACTAGATTGAGAGAGGGCAAAAGTCCTCTCTCAATTCACGTTTATAAACATCAGGTAGCTATTCAGAACCACTTGGAACAATTCTGAATAGTTACAAATATAAAAAAGAGAGGTGATAAAATGTCAAAGGCAAGTGTATATGAGGCAAAGACGGAGAATTTTATACAACCAATTCTTGACAGCATGAATTTTGAGCTTGTTGATGTCGAGTATGTTAAGGAAGGCGGCATGAACTACCTGAGAGCATATATCGATAAGGAGGGTGGCATAACTGTTGATGACTGTGAAGTGGTTGCAAGGCAGATGAATGAGATTCTCGACAGAGAGGACTATATTCCTGATTCGTACACCTTCGAGGTCAGCTCGCCGGGGCTTGGAAGACCTCTCAAGAAGGAAAAGGACTATGTGCGCAATATGAATAAGGAGATAGAGATTCGCACATACAGGGCTATCAACAAATCAAAGGAATTTTATGGTCTGCTTAAAGCCTATGATAAGGATACAGTGACAATAACCGATGAAGACGGCAATGAGACTACATTCAATAAGAGTGACATTGCGCTTATACGTCAGGCATTGGATTTTTAATTAAAGCGCACGATAACACAAATAGGAGGAAAAAATAATGAGCAATGAGTTATTAGAAGCGTTAAATATATTAGAGCAGGAGAAAAACATCAGTAAAGAAACTTTACTTGAGGCAATTGAGAACTCTCTTGTGACTGCCTGCAAGAACCATTTTGGTAAATCAGACAATGTAAAGGTAGAAATAGATCCTGAGACATGTGCTTTCTCATGCTATCAGGAGAAGACGGTTGTAGATACGGTTGAGGATCCGGTGGAGGAAATTTCCTTAGCAGATGCGCACAAGGTAAACGGTAACTATCAGCTTGGAGATATCGTGAGAGTTGAGGTTAAGTCAAAGGAATTCGGACGTATCGCTACACAGAACGCAAAGAATGTTATCCTTCAGAAAATCCGCGAGGAGGAGAGAAAGGTAATATTTGACGAGTACAACAGCAAGGAAAAGGATGTTGTGACAGGTGTTGTTCAAAGATACATCGGAAAGAATGTCAGCATCAACTTAGGTAAGGCAGATGCACTTCTGACTGAGAGTGAGCAGATAAAGGGTGAGGTATTCAAGCCTACAGAGCGTATCAAGGTATATATCCTTGAGGTTAAGTCCACATCAAAGGGACCAAAGATTCTTGTTTCAAGAACTCACCCTGAGCTTGTGAAGAGACTTTTCGAGTCAGAGGTTACAGAGGTTAAAGAGGGCATAGTTGAGATAAAGGCTATTTCACGTGAGGCCGGAAGCAGAACAAAGATTGCAGTATGGTCAAATGATCCAAACGTAGACCCTGTAGGAGCATGTGTAGGTATGAATGGTGCCAGAGTAAATGCTATCGTAAATGAGCTTCGCGGTGAGAAAATCGATATCATCACGTGGGATGAGAATCCGGCAATACTTATCCAGAACGCACTTAGCCCTGCAAAGGTTATCTCTGTTATCGCAGATGCAGATGAGAAATCAGCAAAGGTTGTTGTTCCGGATTATCAGCTTTCACTTGCAATCGGTAAGGAAGGACAGAATGCAAGACTGGCAGCAAGACTTACAGGCTTCAAGATTGATATCAAGAGCGAGACACAGGCCAGAGAGTCAGGGGACTTCATGGATTATGAGAATGACTATGAAGAGGATGATTATGATGACGATTATGATTATTCGGATGATGAGCTTGCTGAGAACGAGAGATTAGCTGATACAGAACAGGCAGATGTACAGGCAGAGGCTTTAGATACAGAGGCTGACGAGAACGAAGCAACAGGTACAGAAAATGATGCGGCAGATAGTGGTGATGAGCAGTAATGGCAAATAAAAAGATTCCAATGCGCAAATGCGTAGGCTGTCAGGAGATGAAGGAAAAGAAGTCACTTATTCGCGTGGTAAAGACTGCGGAGGGCGACATAATTCTCGATGACACCGGCAAGAAAAACGGCAGGGGAGCTTATATATGTAAGAGCCTTGAATGCTTTAAAAAGGCTAAAAAGACAAAGGCACTTGAGCGTTCCCTTGGTGTTAGTGTATCAGAACAGGTATATGAGGAGCTTGAAAAGGAGATGAACCAAATTGACAGATAGAGTACTTTCTATGCTGGGATTAGCAGCAAAGTCAGGCAATGTGGTTAGCGGAGAGTTTTCTACCGAGAAAGCTGTAAAGACAGGAAAGGCATTTTTAGTGATAGTTGCAGATGATTCATCAGACAACACAAAGAAGCATTTTTCGGATATGACTGCTTTCTATGAGGTTCCGATTTATTTTTATAGTGACAAGGTGGGGTTAGGGAATGCAATAGGCAAAGAGTTTCGCGCTTCCCTTGCAGTAACGGATGAAAACCTTGCAAATGCAGTGATAAAAAAGCTGCAGCCGAATAAAACTGAATAATGGAGGAAAATAGATATATGGCAAAAATGAGAGTTCATGAACTTGCAAAAGAATTAAATATAAAGTCGCAGGACGTCATAGACACATTAAACGGCACACAGTTTGCTGTCAAAAATGTGCAGAGCGGTCTTGAGGATGAGGCACAGCAAATTGTACGAAAGAAGTACGCAAAAACAGAAGTAAAAAAAGATGCACCTAAGAAGGAAGAAACTAAAAAGGATGAGGCTAAGGCAGCCGACAGACCAAAGAAAAAGGCAAGCATCACAGCTGTTTTCAATGCCCAGTACAGTAAGCAGGGTAGGAAAACAAATGGTGGAAACGGCAGCGGAAATAATGGAAATAACAGTTCGCAGCGCAGGAATGGCAATGGCAGACGCGATAATCAGTCATCACGTCCTGAGCAGCACAGCATTATTAAGCCAAGACCTGTCGGAGAGAGAGCTATGCGCCCTATAAGTGAGCGTACAGCGGATCCGTATGCAGATATGAAGGTAACCAATTCGCGTCCGGCACGTCAGGCTGACGCTGATAGAAGAAGCGACAGACGTCAGGACAATGGCGAGAGAATCAACAACAGAAACACTGACAGAAATGCCGACAGAAGCAGAAATACGGACAGAAACAGCGATAGAAGAACAAACAATCGCGACAACAATAACCGAGATAACAGCAGAGACAATAATAGAGACAATAACAGAGGCTTCAGAAATGACTCCAGACGTCCTGCAGAGGGTGGCAGAAGCTTTGACAGAAATAATGACAGAAGCAGAAGCAACGACAGAAGCAGGAGCAATGACAGAAATAACGATAGAACAGGCAGCAGAGGTGATGACAGAAATCGTTTCAGAAAAGAAACAGTTGCAGTTGCAGCTCCTGATGATGTAAGAGGAAAGGAGAGCCGCGACAGAGGCAACGATAGAAAGAATAAGCATAATCACAATCAGAGCCAGAAACAGGATAAGCTCGGAAAGAAGCAGGAGAATTACATCAATCTCGAGAAGCACGGCGGTAAGAAAAAGCCACAGCAGCCGAAGGCACAGCCAAAAGAGGATGAGAACGAGATTAAGACAATTTCTCTTCCGGAGAAGATTACAATAAGGGACTTAGCTGATAAGATGAAGGTTCAGCCTTCAGCCATCGTAAAGAAGCTTTTTATGAAGGGCGAGATGGTAACAGTTAACTCTGAGGTTGATTTTGCAGCTGCTGAGGAGATTGCTTTAGAGTTCAATTTCATATGTGAGGAAGAGGAGAAAGTCGATGTGATTGCAGAGCTTCTCAAGGAGGATGAAGAGGATGAGAGCAAGATGGTTCCTCGTCCACCTGTAGTCTGTGTAATGGGTCACGTAGATCATGGTAAGACATCACTGCTTGATGCCATCAGACAGACACGTGTTACAGACCGTGAGGCAGGTGGTATTACACAGCACATTGGTGCATCTGTTGTATCAATCAATGGCCAGAACATCACATTCCTTGATACACCGGGACATGAGGCATTTACAGCAATGCGTATGCGTGGTGCAAACTCTACTGATATCGCAATTCTTGTTGTTGCTGCAGATGATGGTGTAATGCCGCAGACTGTTGAGGCAATAAACCATGCAAAGGCAGCAGGTGTTGAGATTATCGTTGCAGTCAACAAGATAGATAAGCCAAGTGCCAATATCGACAAGGTTAAGCAGGAGCTCTCAGAGTATGAGCTTATCCCGGAGGATTGGGGTGGAAGCACAATATTCTGTCCTGTATCTGCACATACTAAGGAGGGTATCGACAATCTCCTTGAGATGATTCTTCTCACAGCAGAGGTGCTCGAGCTCAAGGCTAATCCTGATAGAAACGCAAGAGGTCTCGTAATTGAAGCACAGCTTGATAAAGGCCGTGGTGCGGTTGCCACAGTGCTTGTACAAAAAGGAACACTCCATGTCGGAGATCCTATCGCATGCGGAAGCAGCTATGGTAAGGTAAGAGCCATGATTGATGACAAGGGCCGCAGAGTAAAGGAGGCTAAGCCTTCTACACCTGTAGAGATACTTGGACTAAACAGTGTGCCTTCAGCAGGAGAGACATTTGTGGCATGTGATTCAGAGAAGGAGGCAAAGGCATTCTCTGACACATATATTTCAGAGGAGAAGAATAAGCTCATCGAGGATACAAAGGCAAAGATGTCACTTGATGATCTGTTCTCACAGATTCAGTCAGGTAACATGAAGGAGCTTGATATCATCGTAAAGGCAGATGTACAGGGTTCAGTTGAGGCTGTTAAGCAGAGTCTTGTCAAGCTTTCAAATGAGGAGGTTGTGGTCAAGGTCATCCATGGCGGCGTTGGTGCCATCAATGAGTCAGATGTTATCCTTGCATCAGCATCAAATGCAATCATCATTGGCTTTAACGTCAGACCGGATCCTGTTGCCAAGGCTACAGCAGACCGTGAGGGCGTAGATATCAGACTTTACAAGGTCATCTACAATGCAATCGAGGATGTATCTGCTGCCATGAAGGGTATGCTTGATCCTGTATTTGAGGAGAAGGTTATCGGACATGCGGAAATCAGACAGATTTTCAAGGCTTCAGGCGTTGGAAACATTGCAGGTTCATATGTGCTTGACGGATTTATGGAGAGAGGCTGCCGTGTCAGAATTAGCAGAGAGGGTGAGCAGATATTCGAGGGAGACCTTGCTTCACTCAAGAGATTCAAGGATGACGTCAAGGAGGTCAAGACAGGCTATGAGTGTGGTCTTGTATTTGACGGATTTAATGATATTCAGGAATTCGATATAGTTGAAGCTTACAAGATGGTAGAGGTTCCGAGATAATCATATATTGTTTATCTTGAATTAATGCAGCTATTCGGATAGTTACGGTTTAATATAATAAAAAGAAAGCGGGATTATATGAGAAAGAACAGCATAAAAAATATTCGTATCAACGAAGAGGTAATGCGTGAACTGTCAAATATCATACGCGGTGAGATAAAGGATCCGCGTATCAATCCCATGACAAGTGTTGTTGCTGTCGAGGTGGCACCTGATTTAAAGACAGCAAAGGCTTATATCAGTGTGCTTGGTGACAAGAAATCACAGGCTGATACACTTGCAGGACTTAAGTCAGCGGAGGGATATATACGCAGAACTCTCGCAAAGAACATCAATTTAAGAAATACACCTGCCATTACATTTATCATAGACCAGTCTATAGAGTATGGTGTTGAGATGTCTAAAAAGATTGATGAAGTAACAAAAAATCTCAAAGAGGATTAACAAAGAGGATTGATTATGACAGAGATTGATTCTATTTTAAAGGATGCACAATCAGTTGCCGTTTCCGGTCATGTGAGACCGGACGGCGACTGTGTCGGCTCAACACTTGCTGTATACAACTACATAAAGGATTATTATCCTGATATAAAGGCAAGGCTTTATTTAGAGCCAAGCCCAAACATCTTTAAGTTTATGCAAAGAGCAGATGAGATTGACAGCAGCTATGCGGATGATACAGTATACGATCTGTTCATAGCATGTGACTGCAGTGACACAGGCAGACTGGGAAGTGCAGCTAAGTATTTTGAGTCTGCAAAAAGGACACTTTGCATAGATCATCATGTTACAAACGGGGCCTTTGCAGACGCAAATTACATCTTTCCGGATGCGAGCTCGACCTGTGAGCTTGTGTTCGAGCTTCTGCCGAAGGAGCGTATCACAATACAGATAGCAGAGTGTATTTACACAGGCATGGTGCATGATACAGGCGTGTTCCAGTATTCCTGCACTTCAAAAAAGACTATGGATATTGCAGGAACCCTGATGGAGATGGGAATTGATTATTCAAGGATAATCGATGATACATTTTATACAAAGACATTTGCTCAGAACAAGATTATGGGGCAGGCACTTTTGAATGCTGCTTTGTATCTGAATGGTGATGTTATATTGTCGGCAGTATCGCGCGCTGAGATGGAGAAGTACGATGTGCTTCCAAAGCATCTCGACGGTATTGTGAATCAGCTGCGCGTGACAAAGGATATAAAGGTTGCTGTATTTCTCTACGAAAATGAGGATGGTACCTACAAGGGCAGCCTGCGCGTAAACGGTGATTATGATGTGGCAAAGGTTGCGTCGGTATTTGGCGGCGGTGGACATGTAAAGGCCGCTGGATTTACGATTGACGGACCGCTTGAGGTGGCAACAGACCGCATCCTTACGGCAATTAAGGATAATATTTAGGGAGAGATTCTTGGGCAGATGGTTAATGGAATAATCAATGTATACAAGGAAAAGGGCTATACAAGCTTTGACGTTGTGGCAAAGCTTCGAGGCATATTCCACCAGAAGAAGATTGGTCATACAGGTACACTTGATCCTAATGCGCAAGGCGTCCTTCCTGTCTGCCTTGGAAAGGCAACCAGAGTGTGTGACCTTTTGACAGATAAGGACAAGGTCTATAAAGCGGTGCTGCTTTTAGGACAGGAGACAGATACACAGGATATTTCAGGGCAGGTCTTAAATCAGGCTAAGGTCAATGTGACTGAGCAGGCGGTGTATGATGCAATATCACAGTTTATTGGCAGACAAAAGCAGGTGCCGCCAATGTATTCGGCTCTAAAGGTCAATGGGAAAAAGCTCTATGAGCTTGCCAGGGAGGGCAAGGTTATAGAGAGAAAAGCCAGGGATATCGAGGTGTTTGATATCAAGGTTGAAAGCATTGATTTGCCTGAGGTTACGATGACGGTGCACTGTTCAAAGGGCACATATATCAGGACGCTGTGCAATGACATCGGAGAGAGGCTGGGCTGCCATGGCTGCATGAAGTCACTGCTTAGAGTAAGGGTAGCAGGCTTTGACTTAGAGCATGCACTTACACTTTCACAGATTCAGTCAAAGGTGGATGAAGGCTGCTTTGATATGGTGATGCCTGTTGACGGAGTATTCGAAAATCTGCCGGCAGTGCATACTGCTTCAGAAGCTGATAAGCTTGTCAGAAATGGAAATAAAATTCCGGCAGTGCTTACGGATTATTTAAAACACAGTGCTGACTCTGATATAAGATACAGAGTATACAATCATGAGGGTATATTTGCCGGTGTGTATTCGTATCTTGATGAGACCGGTGAGTTTAAGCCGGTTAAGATTTTTATGGAATAGAATAGTATACAGATATTATGGAATATATAAGCAAAACTCTGGATTTTCATGTCAAGGAGCCGTCCGTCATCTCGTTTGGAAAGTTTGACGGGCTTCACAGAGGACATGAATTTCTGATGGAAAAGCAAATTGAACAGAGCAATCTGCATGGCTACAAGCGCATCATATTTACGTTTGACATTCCTCCCAAATCGGAGGTACTTGGCGTTGAGTCAAAGGTTATAATCACAAACGATGAAAAAGAGTATGTGTTTGAAAAATCAGGTATTGACTATCTGATAGAGTGTCCGTTTGTGCCACAGGTGATGACGATGGAGGCGGATGCGTTTGTCAGATGGATAGTTAAAAGTCTTAATGTCAAGTGTATCATTGTCGGAGATGATTTCCGTTTCGGGCACAACAGGGCAGGAGACCATCGGCTGCTTTCTGCGATGGCAGGAGAGCTTGGATACGAGCTTATGGTGGTGGACAAGATAAAGGATGGAGACAGGGATATAAGCAGTACCTATATCCGCGAGGAGATTGCGGCAGGACATATTAAAAAGGCAAATGAACTGCTGGGATATCCCTTTTTTATAAAAGGAAGAGTAGTGCATGGCAGAGCACTGGGCAGGACTATTGGCATTCCGACAGTCAACCTTTCAGTGCCGCACGATAAGCTGCTTCCACCAAAGGGAGTGTATATGTCAAGAGTTCTTGTCAGGGACAACTGGTACCTTGGTGTAACCAATATAGGATGCAAGCCTACTATAGAGGGCAAAAATCCAATAGGTGCAGAGACATATATCATAGATTTTGGGCAGGATGTTTACGGACAGGATATAATGGTAGAGCTTCATAAGTTCGTAAGACCTGAGATGAAGTTTGATTCAATAGAAGCGTTAAAGAGCCAGATGAGTGCAGATATCAATTATACAATCAATTATGCAGGCAGTCACACATTCTAGTGTGGCTGTTTTTTTGCGAAATAACCCAAAATAACGAAAAAATGACAAATATTACAGAAATGTTACAAAGAAATATTGACATTTTAACAATTTATGATATACTCGTAACCGTGGATTATCGATAGCATGAATCGGAGGCTATATGAAAAACAAGTTAAAATTAGGACAGGCAGCAGGCGTTGTAGCGTTTGCTATTATTATAGGAGCGGTATCTATGAGCTCAAGCAGCACGGTGGATGCCAGGACAACAAAGGCAGAGGCAAATAAAAACAGATCAGTGAATGCGGGTGTTGCACTTAATCTGACAGATGCGGCAGATGCCACAGAGCTTCTCACAGCAGGGGTTACATCGGCTCTTACCTATTATGGAGCTGACGTATCGGTAGCGCAAAACGACAGCAATGTTGTTACTGCATCTGCTCAGGGTGCACAGGCTGGCGATACTGCACAGGAGACAGAACAGGCAAATGAGGCATCCCAGACACCGACAGCCGCACAGACCTGTGGTTACACAAATCTTGGTATGTCAGTTATCAGCAGCGGAAACTTAAATATCAGACAGGAGGCTTCGACAGACAGTGAAGTGGTAGGAATACTTACCAATCACAATGCCTGTGAGCTTCTTGAGGATGCCGGAGACTGGTATAAGGTTACATCAGGCAAGGTGACAGGATATGTAAACAAGCAGTATCTTGTAACAGGAGATGAGGCAGAGTCTATTGCAGAACAGGAGATTAAGACTGTTGCCACTGTAAATACTGAAACACTGAATGTGCGTGCAGAGAAGTCAACAGAGGCTGCGGTGCTTTCACAGGTTGGAAATTCAGAGGCATTCACAGTCAATTCTGTCGCTGACGGCTGGGTTGAGATAAGTGTGGATGATTCGGTAGGATATATATCACAGGATTATGTGACACTGGCACAGGCACTTCCTACAGCAAAGACTATAGAGCAGGTGAAGTATGGTGACGGCGTATCAGATGTAAGGGCATCTGTTGTATCGTATGCGTTACAGTTTGTCGGAAACAGATATGTGTGGGGTGGTACAAGCCTTGAGAATGGAATTGACTGCTCAGGCTTCACAATGAGAATACTTGGAAAGTATGGAGTTTCGTTACCGCATTCATCAAAAGCACAGCCTTCATGTGGCACAAAAATCAGCGCATCTGATGCAAAGCCGGGAGATTTATTCTTCTACGGAAGTGGAAGCAGCATCTCACATGTTGCAATTTATATCGGAAACGGACAGATTGTCCATGCCAGCAACAAGCGTGACGGAATCAAGGTTTCAAATGCATATTACAGAAATCCGATTTGTGTCGCAAGATATTTGCCGGATTAATAAAAAAACAGTTTACAACAAATGCTTACTATGCTATACTGCATAGGTATGGTTTTGCCCATGTTCGGTAGTTGGACACTCCGACCTATTGCTGAGCATCATACAGTTATCAGGGCGCATTATAATATAAGGAGGATCAACAATGATCGCAAAGGAAAAGAAACAGGCTATTATCGCAGAGTACGGTAGAACACCAAATGACACAGGTTCACCAGAGGTTCAGATCGCAATTCTTTCAGCAAGAATCGCAGAGTTAACTGAGCATTTCAAACAGAACCCAAAGGATCATCACTCAAGAAGAGGAATGTTAAAGATGATCGGTCAGAGACGTGGATTACTTGCATACCTTAAGGAGATTGATATCGAGAGATATCGTTCACTTATCGAGCGTTTAGGACTCAGAAAATAGTATTTTCTTTAGAGCGGAGTAATTATTATTCCGCTCTATTATTGTTTTTATTATTGTTTTTTGAAAAGCAGAAGTAAGCCGAGACCACTAAAGAGTGCATGAGCGTACATGTATTGTTTAGTAGTTTCGGAAGAGGAATACACTTCTGCAAAAGAATTTTAAGGAGAATTAATATGTACAAAAGTTATTCAATGGAACTTGCCGGCAGGACTCTTACTGTAGATATCGGAAGAGTAGCAGCTCAGGCAAACGGAGCTGTTTTTATCAAGTATGGTGATACAACAGTCCTTTCAACAGCTACAGCATCTGACAAGCCACGTGACGGTGTGGATTTCTTCCCACTCAGCGTTGAGTTCGAGGAGAAGATGTACTCTGTAGGAAAAATTCCGGGTGGTTTTAACAAGCGTGAGGGAAAGGCATCTGAGAACGCCATCCTTACAGATCGTGTAATTGACCGTCCAATGAGACCTCTTTTCCCAAAGGATTACAGAAATGATGTTACATTAAACAACCTTGTCATGTCAGTGGATCCTGAGTGCCGTCCTGAGATAGTTGCAATGATCGGTACAGCTCTTGCTGTTCATATATCAGATATTCCGTTTGACGGACCATGTGCCATGACACAGATGGGACTTGTTGATGGAGAGTTTATCGTAAACCCTTCACAGAAGCAGTGGGATGAGGGCGATTTACAGCTCACAGTTGCTTCTACAAAGGAAAAAGTCATCATGATTGAAGCAGGAGCCAATGAGATTCCTGAGGATCAGATGATTGAGGCAATCTACAAGTGCCACGATATCAACCAGACAGTTATCGCATTCATGGATCAGATCCGTGATGAGATTGGCAAGCCAAAGCATGAGTATGAGAGTTGTGCTATTCCTGAGCAGATGTTCGAGGATATCAAGAAAATTGTTACTCCTGAGCAGATGGAGGAGGCAGTATTCACAGATGAGAAGCAGAAGCGTGAGGAAAATATAAGAGCTATCACAGAGCAGTTAGAGGAAGCTTTCGCTGACAATGAGGAGTACCTTGCAGTACTTGGTGAGGCTATTTACCAGTATCAGAAGAAGACTGTCAGAAAGATGATTTTAAAGGATCATAAGCGTCCGGACGGCCGTGCAATCAACCAGATCAGACCACTCGCAGCAGAGGTTGATTTGATTCCTAGAGTTCACGGCTCTGCAATGTTTACCCGTGGACAGACACAGATTTGTGATGTTGTAACACTTGCTCCTTTATCAGAGATTCAGAAAATCGACGGACTTGATGCCAATATCACAACAAAGAGATATATGCATCACTATAACTTCCCTGCATACTCTGTAGGAGAGACAAAGGTATCACGTGGACCGGGACGTCGTGAGATTGGACACGGAGCACTTGCTGAGAAGGCACTTGTTCCTGTACTTCCAAGCATTGAGGAGTTCCCATATACTATCCGTGCCGTATCTGAGACATTTGAGTCAAACGGCTCTACATCAATGGCTTCAACATGTGCATCATGTATGTCACTTATGGCTGCAGGTGTTCCGATTAAGGCTATGGTTGCCGGAATCTCATGCGGACTTGTAACAGGCGATACAGATGATGATTTCCTTGTACTTACAGATATCCAGGGTCTTGAGGATTTCTTCGGAGATATGGATTTCAAGGTAACAGGTACACATAAGGGTATTACAGCTATCCAGATGGATATCAAGATTCACGGACTTACAAGACCTATCGTTGAGGAGGCAATCGCGAGAACACGTGAGGCACGTCTCTACATCATGGATGAGGTCATGAGCAAGGCAATCGCTGAGCCTAGAAAAGAAGTAAATGAGTGGGCTCCAAAGATTGAGCAGATTACAATCGATCCATCAAAGATTGGTGATGTTGTCGGACAGAAGGGTAAGACAATCAACGAGATTATCGACAGAACCGGTGTCAAGATCGATATCACAGATGATGGCGCTGTTTCAGTTTGCGGAACAGATAAAGAGATGATTGCAAAGGCAATCGAAATGATTAAGATTATCACAACTGATTTTGAGCAGGGACAGATCCTTGAGGGAACAGTTGTAAGCATCAAGGAGTTCGGTGCTTTCATCGAATTTGCTCCTGGCAAAGAGGGAATGGTTCACATTTCTAAGATTGCAAAAGAGAGAATCAACAGAGTAGAGGATGTACTCACACTTGGAGACAAGGTAAAGGTTGTTTGCCTTGGCAAGGACAAGATGGGAAGAATCAGCTTCTCTATGAAGGATGTAAAAGAGGATTAATTAATATACGTTAAAGTATGACAATAATATCCAAGTAAAGGGCTGCACGCAGGTGCAGTCCTTTTAATATATGAAATTATAGTAAGGTGATATGATGTAAGGCAAAACAGGTGCATCTGTGGAATGTAATCATGCTATGAGCGAAGCTGTGTCATATTGTGAAAACGAATCATATACTAAATTAAAAAATAAAATAATAATGAAAAATGCGAAATATAGTATAAATGCAAATCTGGTATATAAAAATGGATATAGTGGTAAAAATGTCAATATAGCAGTGCTTGATACGGGTGTGTTTAAACACAAACAGCTTGATGGGTGTATAAAGCACTTTATGGATTTTGTGGGTGGAAAGGATACATGTTATGACGATAACGGGCATGGTACACATGTGTGCGGTATATTATCGGCTGCAGATATAGGCATGGCTCCGGGGGCAGGACTATATGTGTTTAAGGTGCTTGATTATCTTGGCATGGGGCAGACATCGGATTCAATTCGTGCACTTAAGTATATAAAAGAAAACTGCGTCAGACTTAATATAAAAATACTCAACTTCTCTGTAGGATATCTGCCATGTTCTGATACAGCAGAGCGTATTAAGATATTGAAGCTGATAGATGAATTGTGGGATATGGGAGTGGTAGTTGTTGCAGCAGCGGGCAACTACGGCCCGGCACCGTTTTCTGTAACTGTGCCGGGAATTTCAAGAAAAATAATAACAGTCGGAAGCTTTGATGATATAAGAAGTGGTAAAGGTCCGACCGACTGCTGTATTGTAAAGCCTGAGATTCTGGCTCCCGGGCATGATATCATAAGCCTTGGAACGAGGGATGGCACATATGTAAGAAAAACAGGTACTTCAATGGCTACACCGATTGTGTCAGGTGCCATAGCACTTCTATTGGAAAAAAATCCAAATATGAGACCGGAGGCGGTTAAGCTAGCCCTGTATAATACATGTGACAGGGCAGGGGATAGTCACAAAGGCTCGTGGGGGATTATAAATGTTGATAAATTGGTGGGAATATTATAATATGATTAAAGGGTCAAAAGGTATCATCGATGCATGCTTGCATGCAATTCGATGTATACCTTAGTGACCCGCACT
>PPYF01016950.1_pt1 | contig 25397 bp, 31 predicted proteins | sample 1559871 | NCBI WGS metagenome assembly PPYF01 (sample SAMN08240021, study PRJNA423297) | Human gut metagenome, whole genome shotgun sequencing project. | reverse complement strand
CTTCTCCCAAACCAAGGTATGCGAGAAGACCAGCTACATCCTTTCCACTCAAATTGGTAAGCGTATTGTCCAGCGGTTGTTTACCTGCCAGCGCATTAAGCATTGTCGTGGCAAAGTTCGGATCATTCCCCAGTGCCGCCGCCAGTTCGTTCAGTGTATCCAGTGCCGCAGGTGCAGAACCCACCATTGCTGCAATCGCTGATTTCACAAAAGCTGTAGTGGCAATCTGTGTATTGTTGACCGACTGTGCCGCAGTAGGTGCTGTTGGCGTTCCGGTGAGTGCCGGACTCGACAGCGGTGCTTTTAGTGCCAGCGCATTGTTAATGGTGGTACTGAATTTCGGGTCATTGTTAATGGCTGCGGCAATTTCTTTCAGTGTGTCCAGCGTGGCTGGCGCACCGTTAATCAGAGCAGTAATAGCGGCCTGAACAAACTCAGTGGTCGCAATCCGCGTGGTGTTATTTCCTGCTGCAGGCGTCGGCGCTTTTGGTTCTCCGGTAAATGTCGGATTATGTTTCTGCGCATACTGGGTATGAGGATCTTGTGCGGCAATGTGGTTTCTCATCTGGTCATCCACATACAGCTTTAATTCCAGGACTTCATCATCCACGTATTTACGGGTTGCCAGCACTACAGCAGGGTCGATTTTCAGGGTGATATTGTCCGTACTGCTGGTAATCAGCACCATGCGCACGGTCTGGGTGCGCCCGCTGCCTTCAGCCAGTTGCGGCTTATAGCTTTCCGGGCAGTTGCCCACGGCAATCAATGCCCCGGACTCATCAAACAGGCCCACTTCACGTATCCACCAACCGCCCTCGTTTTCAGGGATCACCTGTTCAGCAATAATCTGGCTGCTGTTCTGCGGGTCGATATAAAGCATATTCAGCGCAGCCCGGCGTTTCTCATTTACCAGTGCCGTCTGCTTTGCGTCCGGAGTTGGCAATACTCCGCCGCCATCGCCCACCGCCATATGGGTAATTTTTAGCGGCACACCGAGCGCGGCGGCGCTGGCAAGTTTCGCCGCGCCAATATCCGTCAGCAGGGTATAAAATTTTGTGCTCATGGATTCACTCTCATTGTGTCAATAACATGGACCGCCCCGCCTTCATGCGCGGTGCCACCGGAAATAATCGTTTCGTTGATATACGGATAGATCGTGATTTCTTCGCCAAGATAGCTGGCAACCCCCATCCAATGTGGGCCGCTGGTCTGCAGATTGATGGACATGCCGATCATGTGACGGCTACATGGTTTGGCATCACTTATCAGCCTCTCAAGTTCCAGATAGGTATCTTCAGTGATGCCCTGGTCCTGCACGCCGATATCCAGGCGAAACGTTCCCGGTGCTTCTCCGGTCTGCCACCATTCAATAATGCGGATCAGGAAGCCGAACGGCTCCACCACCCGCCGCACAGCACTGGTGGTTCCTTTATGCTGATGTATATAAAAAGCATCCTTCACCACCTGGCGTTTGACGCTTTCTGTCCAGCTCTCGTCCCAGCGATCCACAGAGAACGCCCAGGCGAGATAAGGCAGGAAACTGACTGGACAGGTTGCCGGATTCCACAAGTCACGCAGCGGCACCTGCAAATCAGAAATCCCGCTGCACGCTTGCGCCAGTCGGCGCTCCAGTGGCGTTGAACCCGGTGGCAGCAGACTATTCATCAGTTCCCCCGTTGGTTACGCTCCACTGCGTACATGATGCCGCCTGCGTTTTGTTCAGGACCACATCCGCCAGCGGCGAAGCCAGTTCCACACGCTGCACACCTTCAACATGCAACGCGGCAAAGATGGCGCTACGGCGAATATCCCGACCAAGCCGCGTCTGACTGGCGATGTACTTCTGCAGGCTGGCTTTTGCCGCTGCCATTACCGGCTCTGCTTCTGGTCCCGGATAGAGAAAAATGGTGGCTTCCACGCGGTACGGGATGATTTCTGCACTGCGAACCGTCAGACGGTCAGCCACCGGGCGGACGTTCTCACTGTTCAGAGCTTTTTCCACCACGTCCAGCAGGTCTTTTTCTGCAGTTCCATCGCCTTCGCGGCTAAGGACAGTCAGCACCACCTCTGCAGGTGCCGGGCTGGTTGCACTGGCATCCGCCACCCGACCGTCGGCGCTTCGGGCATGAAATTCATAAGCTGCAGTTGGCCCCGCAACTGAAAGCCCTTCAAAGGCTGCAGGCACACGCAGGCGTAACGCTTCATCGCTTTCCATCACAGCTGCAACGGGCGGCACAGCGTCATTATCAGCAGGCGTCACCGTCAGGCGTTTCACGTTGTAGTTGGCAGCGAGCTGGTCAAGATCGCTGCCCATCGCGTAAGCCACCATCACAGCCTGCGCGGCTTCGTTAATGCGCTGGCGCAGAAGCAACTCACGGTAAGCGTTCTCCTGCAGCAATTTGGTGACGGGTTCAGATTCCAGTTCCAGCGTGCGGATCACTGCTTCCTGCTCATCTTTCGGATGAAGCGCCACAAATTCTGCCTTGCGTTCGGCAAGCAGCGTCTCAAAGTCCGGCACATCCACAATCTGCGGCGCAGGCAACTGCGAAAGGTCAATCACTGCCATTCTCTGCTCCTGTTGATACGGAAAGGGAAACAGGCACACCGTTATTACGCCGCCCGGTCAGCTCCACCACCATTGAACCGTCAAAATTGCTGTTGATGGTGATGGAATCCAGCGTCAGCCGTGGCTCCCAGCGACTCAGCGCCACATACACTGCCGACATGACCTGCAGGCGTAATGCCGGATTTTGTGGCTGGTCTATCAGTGTCGACAGCAGGGAACCATATTCACGACGGGCAATGCGGCTACCCTGCGGTGTCAGTAGAATGTCCCGCACCGACTGACGCAGATGGTCAATATCAGTAATGGCTTTACCGCTGGTATTGTTCATCCCGATATAAAGCGTCATACCGGGCCTCCGGTTGTATCGCCGCCTTTCAGGACGCCAGTATGCTGATGCGCATCAACCACGATCCCGTTAGAACTCATCGCTCCGCCGCCCTGGGTAACGCCACCATTGATCACCACTTCACTGTTAATGCGCGTGCGGTCAGCCTCCAGTACAAACTCACTGGTTTTCATGGTGATGTTGTCAGCGGCCTCAATGACCATTGATTTGATGCCCCTGACATGCCAGCGTCCGGTGGCGGGTTCGTATTCAAACCAGCCACCGTCAGGATGTTCTGTCACGCAGGCGTCCGCCGACGTCGACGGTGGCGCGAACTGATTCGAATAGATGGCGGGTAACGCAAAGGCGGTTTCCAGATTGCCGCCCAGACTCAGCAGCACCACCTGCTCACCTTCCGATGGTCGCCACCATGTGCGGGCATTCCCGGCACGCAGCGTCAGCCAGCTGATCCAGTTAGTTTCAAGCTCGCCCGTTTTCACCCGGCAAAGCCAGTTTTCCCGGTCCACTTCGGTGACTACACCTGTGCGGATCAGGTTGGTGATAAGGCGCATGATTTCGGTTAATTGTGCGTTCATAGGGAAAGGTTGCCATCAGGGGAAGAAAGGCGGCAGTGCCGCAACTTGTATCAGTGCTGGTACAAAAATCACCCCGCCAACCATTGCAGAATCATGTCGCGGGTCATTGCCTCAACATCATCATTTACGCCCAGAAGGCGACGCTCTGCGTAACGGACCTCCGGTCCTTTGCGGCTGACGCGATCACGCAGGCCATAATGGTGAACGCGGGCAATGCGCTGCACCTTACCTTCAAACTGCACGCTGGCAGAATCCTCGCTGGCGGCGGTTTTCAGGTATTTTGTGGTGCGAAGTTTTGTAAACATCTGCCGTTTGATACGGCCTTTTTTACTGCGTGCTGTTACTCGCCTCGGTTCATAGCTGCTGCCATCAGGATTGAGTTGCATCCTGATGTTCTGCTGCTGTGTCCGGCGCAGTTCCTGCGCCAGCTGGCGCATCATGCGGCTTCTTGCGGCTGGTTCCAGATTCGCCAGCAAAGCACTCAGCCAATCGTCCACCTTCTGCAGTTCAGCCACGTTTCACCGTCCACATTTCTTCAGGTTCATCGGGTTCCGCTACCGCTTCAACACTCGACACACTGCCGTCAGTGCTGACCAGCACACGCTCCGTCAGTTGCAGGTTAAGGCTGATATCACAGACATCGTTGCGCAAAATATCCACCTCAAAGGTGAATAGTTTTTCCCGTAACGCCGGGTTATTGATGGCATCGGGCTGGTTATCACGCAGCCACAGCAAAACCGGGGCCATCAGCAGATTCTGGTCGCCGCTGAAATCCTCAATCACCACGTTGAGGGTATAACGGTACTCCCATGACATGGAGCTGGCCCCCGTGGCAACCAGCGAACCGTTATCCACAAACAGATGCAGTTTGTCCGGGTTATTGCGGACATAAGGCACTGCTTTATTGAGGGCGTGGCGCAGGGACTGTGGTTTGTTCACTGTTTCGCTCCTGACACGCAATAATCATGTCCACTTTGTCTGCACAGACCGCCCAGGCGGCCTCCGTTTCATCCAGCAATGCGTTCAGATCACCGTTAGTGCGCGGCGCTGCCTGCTCCAGCCGACACGGCGTCACTCGCGGACAACCACTGACGGTAAGCTGCACCTCCGGTGAGTGCCGGACGTTCCCGCAGCCGGATAATGTCAGCAGGCAAAGGAGTATCAGCCCAGCGGCGTAAATCCTCGTTCTCACGTTTCAGTTCCTCGATCCGGCGTTGTTGTTGTCTCAGCAGTGCGCTGGTCTGTTCTGCTTCGGCGTAGAGCCGCGCCTGCTCCCGATTGTTGGTTTCAGCCAGAATGGACAGACCGATCAGCTGGCTGTTTTTCTTCGTCAGTTCTTGCGCTTTACTTTTCAGCGCCGCGCGCTGCGTTTCGATGGTGTGGCTGGCGCTGTTAAGCCGCCACGACTGCCAGCCCAGCGTAACGAGTGCCAGCGCCCCCACTACTGCCAGCGCACGCGTCATAGTCCAGCTCCTTTAAGGCACCAGGCCATCTCCCGCGCACGGCGGTTATCCAGCCCCTGATTAAACACACCTTTTACATACACCCAGCGCGGCAACTGTCGGCACGCATCCGCCCAGCGCCGCTGATTGAGCAATTTCACCAGCGTGGAACTGCAGGCATTGCCCGTACCCACGTTGAAGGCAAACGACACCGCAGCGTCATACACCTTCTGCGGCGGCTGTTGCTTCACACACCTTTCCAGCGCCCGCTCCACACGCAGCACGTTGGAGATCAGCCCTTCTGCTGCCTGTCGCTCCGTAATGGTTTTGCCGGGAATGACGCCCGACGTATTACCAATGCCGTCGGTCCAGACACCCGCGCTGCACTGATACGGCTGCAGACGACAACCTTCGTAATCGGCAATCAGTTTCAGTCCCTCCACGGAGGTGTGAAGCTGCTGAAAACCCGGCAGCGTGGCAGCAATAGCCAGCACGGTCCCGACAAGGCAGCGTTTAACGATTGATGGATTCATAGTCCTCCCGCGAGATCTGCCCGTCGCGCAGAAGCTGGTAGGCTTTGTGTTTGTAGTACCAGTTGATAGCCAGCATCAGCACACCAATCATCAGGCCGCCCAGCGTTGAGGCATCTTTGATGGACAAATCGCCCAGCCAGGCCAGCACGACGGCGATGCAATACGTGATAAAGGCGCTGATTCGCTCAAGCGTCATAATTCAGTCCCATAGCTGGACGGTCTGCACGGTGGTGGTGGTCGGAATGTCCGGCAGCTCCACCTGCAGCCCGTGAGGTAAAAAGGGGCCGTATTCGGCAAGCCCCGGATTTGCCTTCAGTACCTGCTCCGTGACACCCTGCGTGCGCCCGTAATGACGCCAGCAAAGCGCGTCCACCGTGTCATACTGATGCGCACGCACTTTCATCAGATAAGCTCCACTGTGCAGTGCGGCGCGTCCTGCACCCGGCTGATGGCCCAGCGGGCGTCACGCCACAAATCACCGCTGGCTTCTGCCAGTTCTTCGCCTCGCTTCACACCGGATGCCGTGGCGTCATAGTCCTGGTATCGTTCGTTGAGCATGGCGCGTGCCCAGCAGTAAACCGCGTTGAAATAGTGCTGAATGCGCTCACTTTTGCCGTCCAGCTGCTCCGCCGGAACCTCTGCCAGCGAGGCATATCCCAGCATCTGCTGGCGTCTGCGAAACTCATACAGCTCTGCGTTGACCTCCGAAATTGCCGACAGCGCAACCTGCTTTAAACGCGGCTGCGTCACCGTGCCGTCAGTGCGCATGACACTGCGAAACTCCGACAGGTCCACATCAGGCCAGAACGGCGTGTTTCTGATGATTTCCGCCTGTTCCGGTGCCTGTTCTGGCGCAACAAACTTCATGCTGCTTTCTCCTGAAATAGAGGGCGGTGGACGGGGTTTTGATGTGGCAGTGCCTTTCGCCACCCCGTGCCGCCCGTGCGCGGGGGCACGTTCTGTCAGCGGCTGTCATTGCGCAGTCTGCGCTCCAGCTGCTGTTTGTCTTTTTTCACGCCACAGCGGGGATCGAGCTGTAACGCATGGTTGAGATGATTAAGGGCGGAAGCCGGGTTGCTTTCACTCAGGACAGCGCCAATCGCTTTATGCAGACGCGCCCGTGACTGGTCCGGCATATCCAGACCGTCTGTCAGCTCCAGCGTCTGCAGCAACAGATCGGCATCAAAGCCGGTGGCGGCAAGCATTGCGCTCTGCGCCGCGTCTGCCATTTCCTCTGCCAGCACGGTCTGCACATTGCGATTACCCAGCGGCATCACCCAGCCATGACGCAGGGCATGACGCCCGATCTCCAGCGCCCCGGCATAATCTCCGGCATCAATGCGCCACAGCATCACGTACATCAGCACGTCATCCTGTTGAGCGCCTCCGGCAGTCAGGACACCCTCTGCCCAGGCGACGTATTTCGGCAGCAGCTCCACCTTGATTTCCGCTTTTTTGACCGTGGACTGAACGCCCTTGAGACGGCGGCGGTCTTCCGCCAGTTGCAGCAGCATCAGGTCATAGCCCGACGCGTGGCGAACACTGCCGCCCTCGCGGGCGGCCTGTTCAGCCTGAACGCGCAGGCGATGCTGCCGTGCGGGACTCAGGCTCATGGATTACGCTCCGGTTTCTGCTGCGGCGGCGCTGAAGTCGCCAATCTGGATGTTTTCCACCAGTGCGGCGCAGCGGTAGTCCTCAACCACATAGGCTTCGTTAACGGATTCAAAGTTTTCAATCCGGTCACGTTTCGGGTTGTCGATAACTGAACGGCGGCGAGTGTCTTCCTGCCAGTAGATGGACAGGTTATCCAGACGGGTGATCAGCAGCGCATTCGGCGGGAAGAACGGCGCACGCACGGCCTGCAGGCCACCCATGCGTTTCTGGCTGATGATCATATCTGCAGCCAGTTTTTCACTGTTCTCCTGCTCTTTGTTGACCAGCGGGAAATACTTGTCAGACAACAGTTCACGACCGCAAATCACCACCAGATCGTCATCGTCCTGGTAAACCACGTCGATAAGCTCATTAACGGCATCCATCACCACGGCGTCCAGGTTGGCATATTCGCCACCTTTACCGACTTTCACCGCGCCCGGTGTGGTTTCACCGCCCGTGGTGGTGCTGCCCATGACGTGATCCGGTGCATCCTCACGGATTTTCTGTAGCCAGCCTTTATTCACATCCTGCAGCAGCGGGTTTTCGCTGCGGTTGGAGGTTTTCGCACGCTTCACGCCGTTAAAGCCGATCATGATGCGGTCCAGTGCCTGACGTTTCACGATGGCGTCACGGATACGCACCTGGAAATCCTGAAACTTCGCCCACAGGTCCAGCTTCGCGTAGGTCAGCACCGTGTCAAAGTTGGTCTGCTCGCATTTATATTCCACATCGACCATCAGCGTCGGATCGACAGGCTCACGCTCTTTTGCGGTGGTATCAGTGGTTCCGGCAATGGTGCTGCCAACACCCAGCCCCAGCAACTGACCAGACTGCTCAGTCACTGGCGTGACGTTAATCAGCGTCAGGAATGCGGCGGATTGCTGGATCTGGTCTTCCAGCGTCTGCTGCACAGACGGCTCTACAGTAAACTTGCTGGACAGTTCTTCAACTGCCACACCGTTCAGACGCGCCAGCTGCTGCAGGTAAGCGTTAAAAGCAAAGCGGGTATTCTTCTTCATCAGGTTTTGTGCTCCATCAGCAATTGGTCAGAGTGTCAGCGGGGGCGTTACCGCCTGTTGCACGCTGGCGGTAGTCCTGGCGGCTGTCTTCATGGCTCAGCTTGTCCACCAGTTCGTTAAAGGCGGTCTGCTGTGCCTGCAGAACAGTCTCCAGCTCAGACAGGCGTTCTTCCTGCTCAGACAGGGATTTTTCGGTGCGCGCACTCAGGTTCTGCTGCTCAGTGGCAACCAGTTCCACGGCCTTATGCACATCAGAGAACCGGGCGTCATCGGACTGCTCTTTTTTGGTGAACAGCGCCGTGACGCGGGAAAACAGGGACGGTTTGTCATCCTGGATTTCTTCCAGTTCGATCACCGTTTCCTCTGCAGCAGTAAAAAGATTGGCGGGATTCTGCTTGCGGTTTGCCAGCGGGTTATGGGCTGCACTGGCGCTGAATGTCAGCATTTCCGTACCCAGACTGGCAGGGTCATCAGTGGCAGCCAGGCCGACCAGGTAGGCTTTGCCCGTATCAGCGAACTTCGGGCTGACTTCCATAGAGGTGAATAATTTCTGGCCTTTTTTCACCAGCTCCACCAGGGACTCCGTTGGCTCAACGTCGGCATACAGTGCCATCTTGCCCGCCAGCGGACCTTCCGTGATTTCTTCAGCAAACAGCGCCGTCACCTTGCCGTAGCGGTTAAAGGTGCTGTCCGGCAGATAAGACTTGATGTGCTCAAGGTTAATCAGCGCGGTATACACCGCCGGGTTGTAGCTGGCTGCCATCTGTTCCAGCCATTCACGCTGGATTTCGCGTCCGTCGGTGGTGGCACCTTCCACCCCGATGCGAAAACGCTTTGCTTTCACTGTCATGAGCCGTGCTCCGTTAGAAAAAACTTACTGGAGCCTTATGGTTGCGGTGATGGGGGCAGGGAAACAATGCGCGGTATTTGTACCGACAACCACACAAACCGCAGGCGGGGAAAGCCTTCATTCAAGGCTGTAGGTTTGTGCCATGAACACCACACTGACACCCGCAGATCTCGATCCCCGTCGGCAGGCCATGCTGCTGTACTTTCAGGGATACCGCGTAGCCCGCATTGCTGAAATGCTGGGCGAGAAAGTTGCAACCGTTCACAGCTGGAAAAAACGCGACAAGTGGGGTGACTATGGGCCGCTGGATCAGATGCAGCTCACCACCGCCGCACGCTACTGCCAGCTCATTATGAAGGAGCACAAAGAAGGGAAAGATTTCAAAGAGATTGACCTGCTGGCGCGCCAGTCGGAACGCCACGCGCGGATCGGCAAGTTTAACAATGGCGGCAACGAAGCCGACTTAAACCCTAACGTCGCCAACCGCAACAAAGGCCCGCGCCGTCAGCCGGAAAAGAATGTTTTCACCGATGAGCAGATTGAGAAGCTGGAAGAAATCTTCCATTCCTCCATGTTCAACTACCAGCGCCACTGGTGGGAAGCCGGAAAAACCAACCGCATCCGCAACCTGCTGAAGTCACGCCAGATCGGCGCGACCTTTTACTTTGCCCGTGAAGCCCTGATTGACGCTCTGCTTACCGGACGTAACCAGATTTTCCTTTCCGCCAGCAAGGCACAGGCCCACGTCTTTAAGCAGTACATCATCGACTTCGCCAAAGAAGTGGAAGTGGAGCTGAAAGGCGATCCGATGGTGCTTCCCAACGGGGCCACACTGTATTTCCTCGGCACCAATGCCCGCACGGCCCAGAGTTACCACGGCAACCTGTATCTGGATGAATATTTCTGGATACCGAAATTCCAGGAGCTGCGCAAAGTGGCTTCCGGTATGGCTATTCACAAAAAATGGCGACAAACCTATTTTTCCACGCCATCCAGCCTGACACACAGTGCTTATCCGTTCTGGTCCGGTGCGCTATTCAACCGTGGGCGCAATAAAGCCGACAAGGTGGACATCGACCTGTCCCACAGCAATCTGGCTCCAGGCCTGCTGTGTGCAGACGGGCAATACCGCCAGATAGTCACCGTGGAAGATGCGGTGCGCGGCGGCTGTAACCTGTTCGACCTTGACCAGTTGCGCATGGAATACAGCCCGGACGAATACCAGAACCTGCTGATGTGTGAATTCGTGGACGATCTCGCGTCCGTGTTCCCGCTCAGCGAGCTGCAGGCGTGCATGGTGGACAGCTGGGAAGTCTGGACCGACTTTCATGCACTGGCCCTGCGCCCGTTTGGCTGGCGCGAAGTGTGGATCGGTTATGACCCGGCAAAAGGTACGCAAAACGGCGACAGCGCCGGGTGCGTGGTGGTGGCACCGCCAGCCGTGCCGGGCGGTAAGTTCCGCATTCTTGAGCGTCACCAGTGGCGCGGGATGGACTTCCGCGCCCAGGCTGACGCCATCAAAAAACTGACCGAACAGTACAACGTGACATACATCGGCATCGACTCAACTGGCGTCGGCCACGGGGTTTACGAGAACGTGAAAGCGTTTTTTCCAGCCGTCCGGGAGTTTGTCTACAACCCCAACGTTAAAAACGCCCTGGTACTCAAGGCCTACGACATTATCAGCCACCGCCGTCTGGAGTTTGACGCCGGGCACACCGACATTGCGCAGTCATTCATGGCAATCCGTCGCGCCACCACCGCCAGCGGCAACCGCCCGACCTATGAAGCCAGCCGCAGCGAAGAAGCCAGCCACGCCGATCTGGCTTGGGCAACGATGCACGCATTGTTTAACGAACCGCTGCAGGGCGAATCCGCCAATACCAGCAATATTGTGGAGATTTTTTGATGGGAAAGAGTAAGAAGAACCGCGCTGCGTCACAGAACCAGACCCAGCATAAAAGCCAGACTTCAGCCGAAGCATTCAGCTTTGGCGATCCCATTCCTGTACTGGACCGCCGCGAACTGCTGGACTATGTGGAATGCGTACAGACAGATCGTTGGTATGAGCCGCCAGTGAGTTTCGACGGGCTGGCGCGCACCTTTCGCGCCGCCGTGCATCACAGCTCACCGATTGCAGTAAAGTGCAACATTCTGACCAGCACCTACATCCCTCACCCGCTGCTCAGCCAGCAGGCTTTTTCACGTTTTGTGCAGGACTATCTGGTATTTGGTAACGCCTACCTGGAGAAACGCACGAACCGCTTCGGTGAAGTTATCGCCCTTGAACCGGCCCTAGCAAAATACACCCGACGCGGGTTAGACCTGGATACCTACTGGTTTGTGCAATACGGCATGACCACGCAGCCGTATCAGTTCACGAAAGGCAGTATCTTTCATCTGATGGAACCGGACATCAACCAGGAGATCTACGGCCTGCCCGGTTATCTTTCTGCCATTCCATCCGCCCTGCTCAACGAGTCCGCCACGCTGTTCCGTCGAAAGTATTACATTAACGGCAGTCATGCTGGCTTCATCATGTACATGACCGATGCCGCGCAGAACCAGGAGGATGTGAACAACCTCCGCAACGCGATGAAAAGCGCCAAAGGTCCAGGCAATTTCCGCAACCTGTTTATGTACTCCCCCAATGGCAAAAAGGATGGTATTCAGATCATCCCACTGTCAGAGGTAGCGGCAAAAGATGAGTTTCTGAACATCAAAAACGTGAGCCGGGATGACATGATGGCTGCCCACCGCGTGCCGCCTCAGATGATGGGGATTATGCCTAGCAATGTTGGGGGGTTTGGTGATGTGGAAAAAGCAAGCAAAGTGTTTGTTAGAAATGAATTAATCCCATTGCAAAGAAGGATTCAAGAACTTAACGAATGGCTTAACATAGAAGTTATTATCTTTTCTCCATATAATTTATCCAATTGAATTTAATGGGTAGTAAAACTACCCACTAAATCAGAAAGTGACTCATATTAGATCTATAAATATCAGAATTTATCTTAATTTTGCTTATTGACTCAGATATTACATTCATCAGTGAATCATAGTCTTGACTAGTGCGCAAGGGATTAGCCAATTCATTATCAACAAGTTGTTGAGTTCCTTCGCAATTAAGTCCCAGTGGATTATCAGCCTTATGCGGTACAACAGCAAAAATAGGTCTTGCCGCTTTAATAGCAAAATCCGCCTGCGTCATTGTCCCACTATTTTTTGCTGCTTCGATTAGTATCGAAACTGCTGATAAACCTACCTGGATTCTGTTGCGTTGCACAAATGACTGCTTGAATGCAGGCCTCCCTACAGGATACTCAGAAATCCAAGCCCCACCGTTAGATAAAATTTCATTTGCTAATCTAGCATTTTGTTTAGGCTTAGCGCTCTCTAAACCATGAGCTAATACAGCAATTGTTTTAGCACCTGCCTTAAGAGCTGCCTTGTGTGCATTTGTATCAGTACCAATAGCTAGGCCGCTTACAATCACCACACCTCTTTCACAGATTTTCTTGGTAATTCTCTTCGTAATTTCTTCCCCTGCCATAGAAACTTCACGAGAACCAACAATTGCAACTCCTGGCATCTCACTAAGAATATTTACGTCCCCCTTCAAATATAACATTGCTGGGGGATTTGGCGTAATTGCTAAACAAATAGGGTATTTAGCATCTCCAAAAGGAATTGGAACAATCCCCAATGACAAATGCTTGCTCAAATAGTCTTCAGCATTATGCAATGACGCTATAGAAAAGGCGGATTTTAAAATCCCGGCTGAATTAACACACTCAACCAATTCATATTCATCGGAAATAATATGGAATGGAATATCGTTAAATAATTTAAGCAACCCTTGTTCTGATGCAAGTCTATCAACCTGTACCGATAGACCTAACAATATTTTGAATTGGGAAGGGTGCATTATTTCACTCCTCATAATTAGCTGTTTCTAGTAACGCCAGTGGCAATATTGTCTTTGCGCCTGCATATCTTAACAGATAATAGCACGCCGTCATACTCCCCCCAGTTGTAGTAACATCATCAATAAGGAGAATAACCTTATCAGCCACATTGGATGTAACTCCGATTGTTGACATATGATGTTCGACAGAACGATCTCCGCCCCCCTTATGAGCACTCACTACTGTTGTTTTTCTCTGTAATGATTGGTTATATACAGCATTAGGAAATTTTTTCGCAATATCTTGCGCTATTTTTATTAAAGCTTGAGATACTTTTCCCTCAGCATGAGAAGGAACAATTGTTATCTCAAAGGGCACGTCGGTAAAAGCAACCCTACCAATCACATAGCTTTGGAGGCTAGAAGTTAAAAGTTGGGTAAAAATATTAACAGCCTTTGCATACCCGGAATTTGAAGCGTCCTTCAAATCCATCATTGCCTTTGAAAGTCTATCCCCGGAACGAGGATTTCGCTCTCCTCGATATCGCCAAGGATGATATGTACCGCAAGAGTAAATTTTGATTGGCCCCATCATTTTTCTGCGCCTTAAGAGTAGATATATCCATATTAAATGGATACTTACATCATTTACAACCCAAAAAATGACACCAAGTTATCACTAATGACTTAGGTTCAAATGCCAAACTAACTCTCTGCGCGCGCTCGTATCCCCGCCACGCCTGCCCGCTTTATGTAGTGGTTTTCATGCAGGTGCATGATCTACGCAAAAGCCCGCCAGTTCTGGCGGGCTTTAGCAAAAACGATCCTCAAACGATCATGCAATCTCATGCAGCATAGACATGCACAGACGAGTAAAGCGAATCGGACTTTACGCAAGGTGAACTCCTCAGCGGGCATAATCAGTATGTCGGAAGATCTCTAAAAATGAATAATTCGGTTAACAGGTATGCTTACAAAAGCATATATTTGATTAAAAATCATGTAAGGGGGAGGATCTCAAACTGAATCGCCACGGGTTTTACAAATTTCGATAGTCTCTCTAACGTTTCGGCTGAGGTCAAAATGAAAAGCTTTTACGTATTAATTTTAATTCTGGTTGCAAGCTTTGTTAGCGTCCCAGTTCAGGCGGTAACAGCTAAAAACTATGAGAAAGGAACTAAAGCTCAACAGAAATCAATATCTTACCTTTCATGTGCATTCTATGGCAGTAGCACACAATTAGATCCTAGCTACACGGAGCAAGTACCTACAGCCGATATCAAGATATTACAGAAAGCAGCTTACCACGCTTACAACGATGCGCTCTCATACTTTGGTTATGAGGAACCAGATCACGAACAACGCATAATTGATTATGCTGAATTTGTGGCGTCGCAAGAAGCTGTGTTATGGGATAAACCGGGAATGAATGGAAAGCAGGTAACACTAATTGCTCGTTCTCTCTACAATGAGAGTAACTGTAACTTGTTACTGGACTCAATTAAGTAGGAAAAAGATGGTATTTTGCCCGTAGTTTCAACCTTAATCTCCGAACCTGTCGCAGAACGGGCGTTCACTCATCAAATAAACGCCACACCTAACGCCTCACTGTACTCGTTGTTCAACCTTGCTGACGCCAGAAGCAATTTCAGACGCCAGCAACGTTTCTTAATGCAGCCAGCTGTCGTCTTCCCACACCTTCTGCATAATTTTCATCACTTGTTTTCTTTCTTCGTCCAGTTGCAGTCCGGTCAGTTCCACACCGTTAGAGCTACCTTTACGGATACGGATTACCGTTTTGGGATACAGGGGGCGCAGATTGCGGTAAAGCTCGGATTCAAGGGCGTCCAGGGTAGACTGGCTAATCTTCTGCTCTTTATCGATCATTATTTCAATGCGCATAAAAGTCACCTCAGCTGATGACATCCATTGAGCGGTTGTATTCGTGGGTTCTGATTTTTGCCATGAGTTCATCAGTCAATTCAGAAACCCACTGCAGAGCCAGCCCCTTCTCTTCATCACTACACTCACTAGCCGCTACAAGCTTAAGAAAAAAATCAATGCGCTGGAGCTTCAAAGACTCCAAAAAATAGTCCTGCATCTTTCCTCCTATGACACCACACGCAACACTGTATGTATAACCACTGTTTATATTTACAGTATATAATAATCTTACTGATGTAAAACGTTTTTTTACGTTCATCAGCCTGATATGCCTGGTATTATTAAGAGCACGAATTGTTAACCCGCGTAATTAATACAGGTTCCGCCACTGATCATCTTCCTGCAAACGCTGGTTCCGATAGAAGATACGCAGGCCTGCTCCTGACGGAATACTGCCTCCGCGAAGGAGTAAATCGACCTCTTTCTCGCTGCCATCAAATCCTCTGGACTTCAGCTCATACACGAGCTGCAGTCGCTGATGGTCTGTAATTCGCTGTTTGTAGTCTTTACGCCGTTTCGGTTTCACCAGGCGTAACCTTGCTGCCAGTTCCCGGCGCTCTTTTTTGCTCATACTGTGCAGGTAATCGTGCAACTCCTTGTCATCCATGCGGGTAATGTCCGTCCTGGTATCCCCATCAGCTGATTTATCTTTCCCTTGTTGGTTCAAATTTTCAGCAAGGGGACAGTTATTGCCACGAGTCCAAGGGGCGCAAGCGCCCTGGTCGGCTGCCGCCTCCTGAACGTCAACGGCTTTACGAACCATTTTCCACTTCACTGCATGAGTGCAGATCTTGCCCTCTGCAATGGGTGACCAGATGCCATAAATACGAATACCGTGATCGCCATAGGCGGTCGGCTCTTCGTTGATTTCATAAGCGGTTCTGATGAGGTGATATTTACGGGGAACCAGTACGCCGCCCTGCTTCATGATGTAGGTGGCAAAGCAACCAGCATCAGCTGCAGCCAGAATGGCATCAAGGCGCGGGTTATCCAGTACCGGCGCACCTGCTTTTTTGTCACCCTGTTGCCTTGCCGCCTGACCAGCCAGCAATCGCAGTTCACGGTAAGCCTGACGCCCCGGAATGCCAAAGAAGCGGAATTGCTGAACACGATGCAGAGACGCCCAGGCATTAACGTATTCAGCGTTATTACGCAGAGATTTACCCGTTTCCTTGCTGATCTCGCCAGCCAGACCACGCCCGTCAATGTTCTTACTGATATATTTCGCGATGTAGCTTGTCGGCGTTCCTTTGCGCGGGTTAATCAACTCAGACTTAAAGCGCGGCCCAGTGTTATTGCCCAGCTCCTCGCGGTCTTCACGGATGGCAAACTTACGCAGTAATGCAGTGATGGCGCGGCGATCTTTTTTGCGCATAAAACACAACAGGTGCCAGTGAACTGTACCGTCATGATGCGGCTCAGCCACCCGCACGCCATACCAGCGCAATCCGGCTTTGTGCATCGCCTTACGAAATGCAGCAAACATGCCGACCAGATAGTCGCTGCTTTGTCTTACCGTCGAGTTTGTCCAGGTCGGGTTGGGTCTGCCGTTATTGAGCGTGGAATGGAAACGCGACGGACAGGTGATAGTGTAGAAAACGGCGCAGTCACCGCGCATTTCCGCGATAAGCTCCAGACCTTTAACACAGGCCATCATCTCATTGCGGCGATGCGCCGGGTTGCTGCTGCTGGCGTTTACCACATCTTCCATATCCAGCGTGTCGCCGTCTTCGTTCACCAGTTCATGAGAACGGAAAAACTCCAGCGACTTACGGCGCTGCTCACGTTTATGCATCACGGCTTCATAGCTGACATAGGGGGATGCTTTTTTGCTGACCAGGCAGACAGCACGCAACTGCTCTTCCCGCCATTCGCAACGCATCTTCCATAATTTCCGATACCACCAGTCGGCACACAACATACGCGCCAGCGAACCCGGAATGAGTTCATAGGGCACGGGTTTACGGCGGTTTCTTTTCCGACGGAGTTGCTCAAACGCAGGCGGAATAACATCCAGACGCAGGGTTTCCGCTGCCACCTTTTCCCATGTTTTGCGGATTTCTTCTGGCTTAACGTCATCGGTGGCATACAAATCACCACAAGCGGCATCAAGGCACATGCTCATATGCGCAGCGACAAGGGTGGACAGGCGCTTCACCTGATCCTGACTCATTTCAGGCAGGATAAGCAGGCCATCCAGCCCTTCATGGCTTGCCATAAAGCGAAAAGAAGTGGATAGCTGACAGTCGCGGACATGCTCCAGTCGTTCCAGACATGGCTTAATCGTCTCACGCAAATAGCGGGAATAAGCCTTTGGCCTGCCCAGGCTGCTGAAATATTCAATACGTTGCATCAGCGGCTTGCTGATATGGGAAGGCTGGGCGTTGACGTCAGCCAGAATGACCATGTCCGGATTAAAACGCTGCTGCTCATGCGCCAGCTTTGCCCGGCTAATGAGCTTATCCTGCTCCATTTCGCGCTGGACAGGATCACGGGATTCATTAAAGAAATAACGCTCCCAGACCTGATCACTCAGTGCCTCGCGGCGCAGTTGTTCCTGCTCGTTATCGGCAGCGTACAGAGTGATCAGGTTTGAAAGTGCAGAAACCGGCGCAACTTCCGCCGGGTCCAGATAAGGGTTAATGGCCTTTTTTGGGCTGTTCCATGAGAATGCTGCGGCGACCTCGTTAAAGCCGCTGCAGTTGTTCATATCAGCATGGCTCATGCACGCACTCCGTACACGGCGGAACAATCCACGCCACGCGAAGGATCAAATCCTATCCAGCAGCGCGGCCCGGCAACAGCAATGATTTCTGTTGCAGATTTACTCTCACCAGCTGCCACGCCGATGCTGCGTTTTGCCTTGATGTAGTGGTGAGTAAAATTGCGATACAGCGAACGGATCAGGGATGTGTCACTGTTAGAAATAATGACCGGATATCCTTCTGATGACCGATGTTCAAGAACGGATGCCAGGTGATACTGGTCATCTTCAGTGAAACCATCAGTGTGATAGCCGGAAAACGTACCGTCATAAGGCGGATCGCAATACACCACATCCCCCGCGTGCAACATCGCCAGCGTTTCATCGAAGCTGGCGCAGATAAACGTTGCCCGCTGGGCTTTTACTGCAAATGCACGAATTTCTTTTTCAGGAAAATACGGATTTTTATAATTACCGTAGGGAATGTTGAAATGCCCGCTCTTGTTATAGCGACATAAACCACGGTAACCGTGACGATTGAGATACAGGAAATATATCGCTTTCATGAAATCAGTAATTTCAGTTGAGTAATTAAACTCCTGCCTTATGTTGTAATAATCCATCTCCCTGTTTGCGTTCTCAAATAAAACTCTGGCGCGAGATATAAACGATTCACAATCAGCGGCAACCTTTTTATAGAGGTTGATTAAATCAGGATTAATATCCGCAACCAGATAGCTGGGATAATCCGTCTCCATCATCACAGCACAGGAACCCGCGAAAGGTTCAACCAGTCGCGGGCCAGCAGGAAGATGTTTTTTCAGTTCGGACATTATGGCAGTTTTATTTCCCGCCCATTTCAGGATGGTGCTCATACAGCACCTCCGTTGTAATGTTTGCCTTTCAGCTCTGCGATTTCCTGACAGGTAATGCAAAGCTGCACACCCGGAATGGCACGGCGGCGTGCTGGCGGAATTGGCGCTTCACACTCAATGCAAAGCACGCGGGACACGCCCGGCGTTTTGGCACGGGCAGCACGGATATGGCGTTGGCGTTCTTCTTCAACGCGCTGCTGTACGAGATCCATTGCATCAGCCATTAGTGGATCTCCTGCGCTTCGTTCTGGATTGCTTCAGCAGTCACACGAAGCAGTTCTGCCGCTTCCACGTGGTTTAGCTGGCGGGATGAGATATGAAACGCCAGGCTATCAAGGCGAGCTGCCATTGCTTCAGCCCTTGCCCGGCGTTCTTCCAGACGAGCCTCTGTCAGTAAAATATTAAGCCCTGCGTCAGCCGGTCCGGTTTTGGTCGAGAGGGTTTCAATATTACGCATAATCAATTCTCCTGAATTTAGATAAAGGGATGCCCGGCGGGTTTACGCCATTAATTTCATTAGTTGGTTAATTCGGCATGGTTAGCCGTCTGGGAAATAAGCTCACCACTGCACGAAAATGATTCATTGCTTTAATCAACTCCCGCTTTTCGTCAGTGGTCAGCTCATTAATGCTGATGCTATGACGTTCAGCTGGAATTTTTGCCATAAAGAATATGGCAGCCAGTGCCCGTTTATTTTGTTCGCTATTAATATCGCGTGGATCACGCATATCTTTAATAAACCGTTCAAGCTCTGACTCAATATTCAGACCAAAAACTTTCGCCCTTAACTCCGCAATGTGATTAAGTCCATTCAGGCGTTCACCGGGGCCTAATGGAACAGTCGCCGCAGCGCCATTAATTGCCATAATTCATATTCCCAAAACGCAACTATCGCTCTTTGTTCTTACGGTAACGCTCAAGAGGAGATATATTTTTTCGTATCATCTCTTTAACCTGCTCTCCCCGTAAAAACGTCCCATCCTTTAGCGTGAAAAAGTAACTGCCATCGCCCGACAACGACGGATAACAACAGAGCAAATCATCTTCAGATACTGAATAACTCTCCCCTCTGTAACGAAACTGATAAACCACTTCACTTTCCGCTGCATACATTTTGACTTTCTCCGTTTCCCCGTGGTCAATTCAGACAGCAATTCATCTTGTGAACGGCACGGATGCCAGCGTTTACCATCCTCACCCATGATCCAGCCGTGACCGTAGTGCATTGCCGGGCTTTGTTTTACCAGCAGCGATGCAAATGATGGTTCTTTCGTCAGCATAAGCACCTCACAGCAAACCGAATGAAGCACCGAGGCCAGTCACGGTATCAACTGCACTCGCCATCGCAGGATTAGCCTGTAAACGGGCCTGCAATGAAACAGCAGCCAGCGCCATCAGTCGTGTTACAGAGTTAATGCTGCTGATAGCATCACGACGACCTGCACTGGTTTTTACATCGCCAGATACCGCACCTGCAGCAACACGCCCGATCTCTGCGGTTGCACTCATGACGTAATGTGGCAGTTTCTCTTTTGCCACCTCATTAATCGGTACACATGGCAGACAATGAATCTGTGCCAGAAAACCATCTATCAGCGTTGAGTCTTCTGTCAGATCGGTAAGCAGCCAGATTTCTGGCGCATTGAGCTGATGCGGTTGATCTGGGTTGAGTTTGTTTCGCAGTGTCTGAACATTCATTCCTGCACGTTCTGCCAGCTTCGCCATATTGTGACGTAGTGCAAAAGCTCTACAGGCTTCATCAAAATACGGATGTTTGGAAATCTTGTAATCAAACATGCTGCCCCCTTAGAAAGTTCCCATAATTGAACTTACTTACCAACAATGACGCGGAAGTTGGAATGTCCGAGGGATTCACGGACCTGATCAGTTTTGTACATCAGATAACGCAGACTTACGCGGCCTTTGTTTTTTTCTTTCTTGACCATGTACTTAGCAAGTTGACCATGGTGAATTTTTTGGTAAACAGAGCCGCGGGAAATGCCCTCCCACTCTGCGAACTCAGCAGGTGTTGCCATCTCTTTTGGTACACGAATTGAAATATCAGTACTCATAGTGCAGTATCTCTTACTTTGTGTGCGTGTTAGTTCGTTTTAGCCCGTCTCTTAAACTCTCACATCAAGAGACAAGAAAACATTACGATCTTGATTCAAGATTGTCAAATGGAGATTACCAATGTTAAACATCAGAATGGGTTCCGATACGGGAGGTAAAGCAGCTATTGAGAGGCTGCTTGCGGCTTATGGATTCACAACTAAGCAGGCATTAAGTGAGCACCTGAATGTCTCAAAAAGCACTATGGCAAACAGAGTGTTACGTGACAGCTTTCCTGCTGACTGGATAATTCAGTGCGCACTAGAAACCGGTGTTTCGTTGCTTTGGTTAGCTACAGGACAGGGAAGCATGAAAGCAGGATCTGAGACTGAAAAAAGATCTCACAATGAGAACAAACAAGCAATTAAACCGTTATCTAAACTCATAACTCCATCTATTCCTAAAGGAACCTTGGAGAATGGACAACTCAGTATTGATGAAGAGATTTTCCTAGACCACAGCATATTACCTGCAAATTATGAAGAATCGATGTTCTTAGAAACCCCTACTGATTGTTATCTCATCGATAAATCAGTTAAACAAGTCAGCAATGGATTCTGGCTTATCAATATTGATGGAATGATTATTATTGCAAAAATTATGCGGATTCCCGGCAATAAGATTGTAGTAAATCAAGATGAAGCGTCTTTCGAGTGCTCTGCTGATGATGTGGAAGTTATTGGGCGTGCAGTCAAAGTAATAAAGAGTATCTAAACATGACTGTCAGAAAACAGCCAAACGGCAAATGGTTGTGTGAGTGCTATCCCAATGGACGCAATGGCAAGCGCGTGCGTAAGCAATTTGCTACGAAAGGAGAAGCCATTGCTTTTGAAAGCTTCACAATGGAAGAAGTGAATAAAAAACCGTGGCTAGGTGAAAAGGATGATCGGCGACGCCTATCAGAATTAATTGAGCTTTGGTATTCCCTGTATGGCCAGACACTCGCAGACCCCAAGCGCCTCATGGCGAAACTTAGAATTATCTGTAATGGTCTAGGCGACCCCATCGCCTCAGAACTGACAGCCGGTGACTTTACAAAATACCGCGAAGCACGGTTAAAAGGCGACGTTCGTAACGAAGACGGCACACTAATGTCGCCAGTAAAACCACGCACGGTGAATCTTGAGCAACGTAACCTATCATCGGTTTTCGGCACATTGAAAAAACTAGGCCACTGGTCAGCACCAAATCCTCTCGCCGGGCTGCCAACATTTAAAATCGCTGAGGGGGAACTGGCGTTCCTGACCTCGGAAGAAATTAAACGTCTGCTAGATGCCTGCGCTGATTCTCAAAACCCCAGTCTGCTTTTGATTGCAAAAATATGCCTGGCCACCGGCGCACGCTGGAGTGAAGCCGAAAACCTGCAGGGCCATCAGTTATCTAAATACCGCATCACTTATACCAAGACGAAGGGCAAGAAAAACCGCACCGTGCCGATATCTCAAGATCTGTATGACGAACTCCCCAAGAACAGAGGGAAGCTATTCACCCCGTGCAGAAAAGCCTTTGAACGGGCAGTAAAGCGAGCTGGCATCGAGCTGCCAGAGGGCCAATGCACTCACGTGCTACGTCATACATTCGCCAGTCATTTTATGATGAATGGCGGAAACATACTGGTCCTACGCGATATTCTGGGCCATGCCGATATAAAAATGACGATGATTTACGCCCACTTTTCGCCGGATCATCTTGAAGATGCAGTTACTAAAAACCCTTTATGCAACTTAAGATAGAGTAACTTATGAAAATAAACTCAAATTATTTACAAATATAATATTCAGCAGGTTATCCATTCTTATTTAACTCTTCAGACTGAGATTAGATTTTATTTATAGAATAAGATAATTTCATATCACAAAAAACCTGTAAGCCCTCATCTTTGTTGTATAAAAACATAAAAGACGCCATATTCAAAAAAGTCGAAAAGCATTGCAATGCAACATTAAAAATAAGCCAATAAAAACCAGTCATTAGAAAATGAAAAAAAACAAAAACATTTTTTATCAAAGCTTCAGTCTGACTACTAGTTTGACTCTGCAATTAACTATCAAGATGATCAATATTTATTGATCATCTTGAAGTTGCCCTCAGGAAAGATGAGTATAATATTTCTACTCAAGAAGATATTCTAACTCATCTTTTATCGGGATAACTTGCTCATAAAGTCGGTGATATGACTTCCCAATTGCGCCTCTGAATTGTATTAACTTTGGTGGCTTGTTACCTATATTAATAATATGGTCTTGAGCTATACCTGGGTAGGGATCAATAAATACAATTTCAGATATACCTAACTGATAAGCTTTTTTCGCACACAGCTCACAGGGACTGGCAGTTGTATATAACCTCCCCCCCTGAACGCCAATGCCACCATATTTTGCAAGTTGTAAAAATGCGTTTTCCTCAGCATGTAATGCACGTGTATGAACTTGATTACCTTTTTTATCTTTATCAAGATCATTATGTATATCTTTAAAACAATAAGATAAGTTCCTGCCTCTATAAATATCACCAGTTTTATCTATCGCCCTAAAATTTAATAGTTTCTCATTAGCTTTAATTCTGAAAGAACTATTATTTCTCTCATAATAACTGTACACTTTTTCATCAAAGTCGTTCATTAGGCCATCTAGCGATCTCATAGAGCAAGGAATCTGACCGTTGGCGACATCATTCCAACCCACTGATTTTATTGAATTTTCACCATCAGTTACTACAGCTCCCACCTGTCTAGATATACAACCAGAGTTTAATTTTACCGTATACGCAACTTGCATAACCCTTTCCATTGCAGTAGGTGTTATCAGACCAGGATGCTTCATCAGTGCGATGTACCACGCTAATTGTGCTTTTAAAATATTGTCATTATCAAATTCATTTTTTGGGTTAAAAATGTGTATATCTGATAGTTCAATGCATTTAGTTACATTTGGATTAGTGAGATGTTTGTAAGAGTTATCACCTTTACCTGACTCTACAGAATCTATTTCCTCTATCTGCTTTTCAGAAAACTTATGTAGTTTCCGCAAATAGTTTGTTCGATGTTCATCTGGGGCATTTATTGACATTAAATGAAATGCAGAATATCTATCCTTAAAAAATTTTGCTTCATATGGATTTCTAATAGCATCTATGACAATTAATGCGTTATCTCTTTTGCTTTTTCTTATTAATTTAATAACCCTATTAATAGTTTCCGGCAAATGAAAAACAGATTTAGGTATAAACTCTTTATCTTCAAAATCGACTTCAATACGCCCACGGCGTCTAATTGACTTACCTGCTAACTGATAGACTGAAACATATAAATTTGAGTTTATCGCATTTAGTTCAGCTTTGAATTCCTTAGTAAATTTTCTAACTAACCTCAAAATTGATATAAATTTATTAATCGTTTTTTCATTAAGCTTCAATTCACTATTATGATCAAGCAAATTCTCAATTACATTTTTAAATCTTGTTAAAATGAGATTATCTGAAAATACACCAAAAGTTAATACATTATCTAAATGCTCTTTACTGATAGATTTATTAGATGATAGAATAAACTCAGAAGCTTCTTCAACTGTTAACATCAAAAGATACGCTGAGATTAGGTCACTCACCTTAATTGAGTAAAAATTTTCCCAGTGATTTTCTGCGAATTTTTTAACTATATTATAACGATGGACATCCAATCCCTTGTAAAAACCCTGTAATTTACTTACATCAGGGAAGACTGTTTTTTCGTTTTCAAGAATATTAGCTGTTGTTGTGCAACCAGAACCAGTTCGACCTGTCAAACCGACTAAAATAAACTGCCCATTTTCAAGGAAAAGCTCACTAACGAATTTTTTTTCTTTCATCACGTCCCACTTATGAATGTAAGAATATTCAACATATTAATTATAATTTATTAACTCATTTTGTTCTAGATACTTGATGTAATGGCGGCACTTTGGCGACGGAGCATTAAAAACGCGTAAGACGAGCAAATACAACAAAACACTAACACATTGTTTTTAAATATAAATAGCTGTTTTTACTATACTAAAAATGGTATGTAGGAATTTCGGACGCGGGTTCAACTCCCGCCAGCTCCACCAAATATTGATGTACTGAAGTTCAGTAAAGTCTACTAAGCCCGCACAGCACAAGCTCTGCGGGCTTTTTTACGTCTATTGTAGTCTAGTGAGAATTGCTGAGAACTACGAGTTATGGCACCCTGAATGGGACCCACGAAGATGGGTCCTAAAATCGAGGGTCCCAAACATGGCCAAAATCGCTAAGAAGCTCACTGACACTGAAATCAAAAGCACCAAACCTGCCGAAAAAGAGGTTAACCTTTTTGACGGCGATGGTTTGCTGTTGCGAATCGCTCCCCTGGCGAAGGGAGGGAAGAAAAATTGGTATTTCAGATATGCAGTGCCTGTGACCAAAAAGCGAACTAAGGTGAGCTTAGGAACCTATCCTCACCTTACACTTGCGAAGGCACGAGCTTTACGTGATGAATACTTGTCGTTGCTTACAAATGGTATAGACCCCCAAGTTCATAACAACCAAAAAGCCAATGCACTGAAAGATGCCACGGAACATACATTTCAAGCAGTAGCCAAGAAGTGGCTTGATGAGAAAGTCAAAACGTCAGGCATCTCCCAAGATCATGCTAACGACATCTGGCGAAGCCTAGAGAGAAATATCTTTTCCACATTGGGTGATACCCCAATTAAGGAGATTCGCCCTAAAATGCTTAAACAGCATTTAGAACCCATAGAAAAACGAGGTGTCCTTGAAACACTTCGCCGCATCATTGATCTTACCCAGCAATAGTGGACACGCGGCTAAGTGAGTAAACTCTCAGTCAGAGGTGACTCACATGACAAAAACAG
>PPYF01469912.1_pt1 | contig 25400 bp, 17 predicted proteins | sample 1559871 | NCBI WGS metagenome assembly PPYF01 (sample SAMN08240021, study PRJNA423297) | Human gut metagenome, whole genome shotgun sequencing project. | reverse complement strand
TCTCCGCTGACTGGAAAACACCGGAACACATTGAAGTGAAGCCTGTTTATACAAAAGAAGACCTCGAAGGAATGGAACATCTCGGCTATGCTGCCGGACTTCCTCCTTATTTGCGTGGTCCGTATTCAGTAATGTACACCCTTCGTCCCTGGACCATCCGTCAGTATGCCGGATTCTCTACTGCCGAAGAATCCAATGCTTTCTATCGCCGTAATCTGGCTTCCGGTCAGAAAGGTTTGTCAGTAGCATTTGACTTGGCTACTCACCGCGGTTATGACCCCGACCACGAACGTGTAGTGGGTGACGTAGGTAAAGCAGGTGTATCTATCTGTTCATTGGAAAACATGAAGGTTTTGTTCGATGGTATTCCTTTGAATAAGATGTCTGTATCCATGACGATGAATGGTGCTGTACTTCCGATTATGGCATTCTATATCAATGCCGGTTTGGAACAAGGTGCTAAACTCGAAGAAATGGCAGGTACTATCCAGAACGATATTTTGAAAGAATTCATGGTGCGTAATACCTATATTTATCCGCCTGCATTCTCTATGAAGATTATTTCTGATATCTTCGAATACACTTCACAGAAGATGCCGAAGTTCAACTCTATTTCTATCTCCGGTTATCACATGCAGGAAGCAGGTGCTACCGCAGATATTGAGTTGGCTTATACATTGGCTGACGGTTTGGAATATCTCCGTGCCGGAACAGCAGCAGGTATTGATATTGATGCATTTGCTCCGCGTCTTTCTTTCTTCTGGGCAATCGGAACCAATCACTTCATGGAAATTGCCAAGATGCGTGCCGCACGTATGCTGTGGGCGAAGATTGTGAAACAGTTTAATCCGAAGAACCCGAAATCACTGGCCTTGCGTACTCACTCACAGACTTCCGGATGGTCATTGACGGAGCAAGATCCGTTCAACAATGTAGGACGTACCTGTATTGAGGCTATGGCTGCAGCTTTGGGACATACCCAATCTTTGCATACCAATGCATTGGATGAGGCTATTGCTCTTCCGACAGATTTCTCTGCACGTATCGCACGTAACACACAGATTTATATTCAGGAAGAAACTTACATCTGCAAGAACGTTGACCCATGGGGCGGCTCTTACTATGTAGAATCTCTGACGAACGAACTGGCACACAAGGCTTGGGAACATATTCAGGAAATTGAAAAACTGGGTGGTATGGCGAAAGCTATCGAAACAGGTATTCCTAAAATGCGTATCGAAGAAGCGGCTGCACGTACACAGGCTCGTATCGACAGCGGTCAGCAGACCATTGTGGGTGTGAACAAGTATCGTTTGGAAAAAGAAGCTCCGATTGATATCCTTGAAATTGATAATACGGCAGTTCGTCTTGAACAGATTGAAAACCTGAAACGTTTGAAAGAAGGACGTAATCAGGCTGAAGTGGACAAGGCATTAGCAGCTATCACTGAATGTGTGAAGACCGGCAAGGGTAACTTGCTTGAACTGGCAGTTGAAGCAGCTCGTGTTCGTGCTACTTTGGGCGAAATTTCTTATGCGTGCGAACAGGTTGTAGGACGTTATAAAGCAATAATTAGAACTATATCAGGCGTGTATTCATCAGAAAGTAAAAACGATAGCGACTTCAAGCGTGCTTGTGAACTGGCAGAGAAGTTTGCGAAAAAAGAGGGACGTCAACCTCGTATCATGGTTGCAAAGATGGGACAGGACGGTCATGACCGTGGTGCCAAGGTAGTAGCAACGGGTTATGCGGACTGTGGTTTCGACGTGGATATGGGACCGTTGTTCCAGACTCCGGCAGAAGCTGCTCGTGAAGCGGTAGAAAACGATGTTCATGTAGTAGGTGTTTCTTCACTGGCTGCCGGTCATAAGACATTGGTTCCGCAGATTATTGAAGAACTGAAGAAACTGGGACGTGAAGACATTGTGGTGATTGCCGGTGGTGTTATTCCTGCACAGGATTATGACTTCCTGTATAAGGCAGGTGTAGCTGCTATCTTTGGTCCGGGTACTCCGGTGGCGAAGGCTGCTTGTCAGATTTTGGAAATTCTGATGGATGAAGAATAACTTCTGAGATTCTTTAGAATCTTATAATATTCCCACCTTTTAGACTTGTTTTGGTTTAAAAGGTGGGATGTTTTTTTGTTTATATTCTTTGTCTTCTCTTTATTTTGTCTATATTTGTCCGGCTTTCATTGTAAAAAGACTTAATGAATGAATGGAAACAGAGACAATATAGATGTCTGTTTTGAGCAGTTTTATGCCGCTAACTTCCCGAGGGTCAAGAACTTTGCAAGGTTGTTGACTAAATCGGAGGAAGATGCGGAAGATATTGCTCAGAATATATTTCTTAAGTTATGGACACGTCCTGAACTTTGGCAAGAACAGGAAACCATGACTGGTTATCTCTATACTGTGACCCGGAATGAAATTTTCAACTTGTTCAAGCATCAGAAGGTAGAGCAGGAATATGAAGACAAAGTTTTGAAAGCCCGGTTGTTGGGTGAACTTTGTGACGAAGATTCCTCCCTGTTAGAAAATCTATACTATAAAGAAGTATTGATGCTTATCAAAATGACACTCAGTCAGTTGCCTGATCGTCGCAGACAAGTTTTTGAGATGAGCCGTTTTGAAGGACTTTCTCATAAAGAAATAGCAGATAAATTGCAAATCCCATTACGTACGGTAGAAGATCATATCTATAAAACATTGACCGAACTTCGCAAAGTGTTAATGTTTGTTATTCTCTTCCGGATCTTCCCGTAGTTTCTTTTCCTGAATAGTGATATTTATGTAAGTGTTTCTAAATACAATAATAAATACCACTTTATGAAGAATTATATTCGCGACGTAATCGACCGTTATATTAAGCATGACTATCCGGAAGAAGTCGATCAGGATTTTCGCACATGGTTGATTAGTGAGGAGCGTGCTGACGAGAAAGACTGTGAACTCAATAAACTTTGGGAGGCAACCGAAGCTGCTACAACTCCCGGTTATCGTGATTCTTTGGAACGGATGCACGAACTTACGGGGATCGGGGTGAGACGGCGGATTCATTTTCTACATGCGCGTTTGATAGTCTGGCGGATAGCAGCAGCTTTATTGATAGCCATATCTTCTGTTTCGATTTATTTGGCGTTGCAGAACCGTCAGGCACCGGATCTGTTGCAAGCATATATTCCTACTGCCGAAATGCGGAATCTTACTTTGCCGGACGGCACACAGGTATTAATTAATTCTCAAAGCACTTTACTTTACCCCAAAGAATTTACGGGTGATACACGTTCCGTATATTTAGTGGGAGAAGCCGCTTTCAAAGTGAAGCGTGATGAAGAACATCCTTTTATTGTAAAATCTTCTGATTTTCAGGTGACTGCGTTAGGAACAGAGTTCAACGTGACAGCTTATCCGGATGAAGAAGAAGTGACAGCAACATTGATTTCAGGAAAGGTGCTGGTAGAGTATAACGGACAGAAAAAACAGGAAATATTGAAGCCGAACGAGCAGTTGGCTTACAATAAGCGTAGTCGCTCCGGAAACGTACTTCGTCCTGATATGCAGGATGTCACAGCTTGGCAGCATGGTGAACTTGTCCTTCGTAGTATGACGCTGGAGGAAATATTCACCCGCCTTGAACGTAAATACCCTTACACATTTGTTTATAGTTTCCGTAGTATGAAAGAAGACCGTTTCAATCTTACTTTCGGGCAAAATGCTTCCATAGAAGAAATAATGGATATTGTTGCTCGTGTAGCAGGGAATCTGGACTATCAGATTGTGGGAGACAAGTGCTATATTTCCATTAACGGAAAAAGCAAACTCCGACATCAGGGGACGAAATAGAACCTGTATATTATACTAATATTAACCTTAAAATACATTGAGCCTATGCGGAAAAAATATCCGGGAGAAGCTGCAACCTTCCCCCGGATGTGAAATCGAAATTCTTACTATTAGCGTTAACCAGACGCTACTAAATTCGAGAATCTAACTTTATCTGTATAAACTAATACTAAGAAGATGCAGCAAATTTATGAATTTATAGCCAATAAGCAGGCAATCAGTCGAGTATTTATGCTTTTTTTGTGCTGTCTGCTCCTTTCTACCCCTACTTTTGCTCAAAGTAGTAATGCCCGGATTACGATCCATAAGAAAAACATATCGGTCATCGAGGCATTGAAAGAAGTGGAAAAACAAACGAAACTGTCCGTTGGTTACAACGAGTCGCAGTTGAAAAACAAACCCTCCATCAATTTGGCGTTAGAAAAAGCCACGCTGGAGAGTTCTCTCAAAGAAATCCTTAGAAATACGGGATATACCTATCAGTTAAAAGGAAAATATGTAATCATCGTTCCACAGGAAAAACAAGAAGCGGAAGCAGCTTCTGTCAAACGTATCACCGGCCGTGTGCTGGATGATAACGGAGAGCCGTTAATTGGTGTCAATGTACATGTAGAGGGAACGAGTGTCGGTTCTATTACGGATATTGACGGTAATTTTATACTCGAAGCTCCTGTTGGAAGTGTGTTGAGTATCAGTTATGTAGGTTACACTCCACAGACGGTAAAAGTAACCGGACAGAATATATATAGCGTGCAACTGGCTTCGGATACAAAACTGTTGAGTGAAGTCGTTGTAACAGCACTTGGCATCAAACGCGAGCAGAAAGCATTGAGCTACAACGTACAGCAAGTAAAGTCCGACGAACTGACCCAGATTAAGGATGCTAATTTTGTAAACAGTCTGAATGGTAAAGTTGCGGGTGTTACTATCAATACGAGCTCTTCCGGTGTCGGTGGGGCAAGTAGAGTGGTGATGCGTGGAACAAAGTCTATTGAACAGAGTAGTAACGCTTTGTACGTGATTGACGGTATTCCGATGTATAATTTCGGTGGTGGAGGAGATACGGAATTTGGTTCAAAGGGAGCTACCGAGGCCATTGCTGATATTAATCCGGAAGATATAGAAAGCATTTCCGTACTGACTGGAGCGGCAGCTGCCGCCCTTTATGGTAGTAATGCGGCAAACGGTGCGATTGTGATTACTACAAAAAAAGGACAGGTAGGTAAGCTGCAAGTAGGTGTATCAAGTGGCATTGAATGGTTGAATGCTTTTAAGATGCCCGAGTTCCAGGGCCGTTATGGTACAGGTAGTAATGGTAAAGCGGGAAATTCCAATATTTATAGCTGGGGACCGAAGTTGAACTCGGCTGCTCAAACAGGATATGAACCCGATGATTTCTTTGATACGGGTGCGGTATATACAAATTCCGTTACGTTGTCTACCGGAACGGATAAAAATCAGACTTTCTTTTCTGCAGCTGCCGTCAATTCGGCAGGGATGGTTCCCAACAATAGGTATAACAGATATAATTTCACTTTCCGCAATACGACCAGTTTTTTGAATGACAAGATGAAACTGGATGTAAGTGCAAGCTATATTCTTCAGAACGACCGTAATATGACCAATCAGGGGCAGTACTCCAATCCGTTGGTTTCTGCTTATCTTTTCCCTCGTGGGGATGATTTCTCTATAGTGAAGAATTTCGAGCGTTGGGATGAAGCCCGGAAAATTAGCGTACAGTTTTGGCCGCAGGGCGAAGGTGACCTTCGTATGCAGAATCCTTATTGGATTGCTTACCGTAATCTCCGTCTCAACAATAAGAAACGCTATATGGCTTCAGCAGGTTTGAGTTACCAGATTCTTGACTGGCTGAATGTGGCAGGGCGTGTTCGCATCGACAATACTCATAGCGAATATGAAGGCAAGCTTTATGCAAGCAGTAGCAACACGCTGACTGACGGTAGTTCACAAGGCCATTATACAGTAAATAACGGACAATATTCGCAGACTTATGCCGATGTGTTGGTGAATATTAATAAACGTATTCAGGATTTTACGATTGTAGCCAATATCGGTGCCAGTTATAGTGGAGTGACTAGTAAGGAATTGGGCTATGCGGGGCCTATACGAGAAACTGGTATTCCTAATCTGTTCAATGTTTACGACCTTGACAACGCAAAAAAACGTGCTACGCAGGTGGGTTGGCGCGAAGCGACCGAATCTATTTTTGCCAGTGCCGAAGTAGGGTGGAAAAGTATGCTTTATCTCACCGTTACAGGACGTAACGACTGGGCTTCGCAGCTGACACATTCTCCGCAGGCTTCATTCTTCTATCCTTCCGTAGGGCTTTCGGCTGTCATCACTGAAATATTGAAACTGCCTGATTGGGTGGATTATCTTAAAGTACGTGGATCGTTCAGTTCCGTAGGTAATCCTTATCCTCGTTTTCTTACCTATCCTACTTACTCGTATGATGCCAATAAGCAGGACTGGAAATCGCAGACGAATTATCCCATTGGTAAACTATACCCCGAGCGTACTGACTCATGGGAAGTAGGTCTGGATGCAACCCTGTTTAAAGATTTCAAATTGAGCGGATCTTTCTATTACGCCAATACTTATAATCAGACATTTGATCCTCGGCTTCCTGTTTCGTCAGGATATGACAAATTGTATGTACAGACCGGATATGTACGCAACTATGGTTTCGAGGCTATGTTGTCTTATGGGCATCGTTGGGGAGATTTCGGCTGGGACAGCAGCTTTACTTTCTCGGCCAACAAGAATGAAATCGTCGAACTAGTGAAGGATTATGTTCACCCGGAAACGGGCAAAACTTACAACGTCGATAAACTGGAACTCAAAACCGATGAAGGTCGCGGATTCGGAAAGGCGAAATTTATCCTGAAGGAAGGTGGTACGCTGGGCGATCTTTATACCCATGCCGATTTAAAGCGTGATATTAACGGTAATGTCCTGATTGACGATAGCGGCAATGTGACAGCCATCGACAATGCCGGTGACATAAAGTTGGGAAGCGTACTTCCTAAGGCAAATTTAGCCTGGAATAATAGCTTCTCTTATAAAGGTATCAATGCCGGTTTCTTGTTGACAGCCCGTTTGGGCGGAATCGTTTATTCGGCAACACAGGCTTATCTTGATCTCTACGGAGTATCTGAAACATCTGCTGCCGCGCGTGATGCCGGAGGAGTATGGATAAATGGCCGTAGCCGCGTGAATCCGCAAAGCTTCTATGAAGTGGTAGCATCGCAGAGCGGATTGCCTACCTACTATACTTATAGTGCTACCAACCTGCGTCTGCAGGAGGCACATATCGGTTACACCGTTCCGCGCCGCTGGCTGGGCAATGTCTGTGATATCAATGTATCCCTTGTGGGCAGAAATCTCTGGATGATCTACTGTAAAGCTCCTTTCGATCCTGAAGCAGTAGCTACTACGAACAACTATTATCAGGGAATCGACTACTTCATGATGCCGAGTACCCGGAATATAGGATTTAACATAAAGATTAACTTCTAAATACTATGATGGACATGAAACGAATATATAACATTCTTCTGATAATGATCCTTTCATTATTTCTGCTTCCGTTGGGCGGTTGTTTCGACAGCGACATCAACCGGAGTATGTACGAAGCGGACGGAGAAGAAATGCAGCGTGAGAATCATATTGTAGGTGCTACGCTCAAAGGAATGCAGGGATTGGTGATTCCTACACGTGAACACCTTTACCAGTTTATGGATGCTATGGCAGGAGGAGCATACGGTGGTTATCTGGAAGGAATCGTAGACACTTGGGTGATGAAATTCTCTACTTTCAATCCCGAACAGGGATGGCTCAAATCCCCGTTTGCCGATCCGATTAAAGACATGTACCCGCAGTACCGCGATATGATGAACAAGACGGATGACCCTGTGGCATTAGCTTTCGGTAAAATTCTCCGGGTGTGTATCATGCATCGTGTGACGGACATTTACGGTCCGATTCCTTATTCGAAGATGATGGATAATGATAATTCGGGTGAAGACCTGGCTGTCGCTTACGATTCGCAGGAGCAGGTATATACACAGATGCTGAAAGAACTGGAAGAAGCGGATAAAGTGTTGGAGGAAAACAAAGACCTGTCGTCCGAGGCTTTCCGCAAACTGGAAGACTTGTATTACGGTAACATTTCCAAATGGCGTAAGTTTGTACATTCCATGCAACTTCGCATTGCCATGCGTATGAGCTATGTCAATCCTACCGAGGCGCAACGTATTGCGCAGAAGGCTGTGGAAGCGGGAGTGATTGAATCGAATGAGGACAACGCCATGCTTCATGTGGCGGAGAACCGTTCGGAGTTGCTATTTAATAACTGGAATGACTACCGTATCAGTGCCGATTTAGTTTCTATTATGAAAGGTTATGAAGATCCGCGTTTGGATAAGATGTTTGTCAAAGGTGTGCAGACAGTCGATCAGGATGGCGAGAAAGTCGATGTATACGATTATTACGGTGTACGTATCGGCATATTTACCCAGAAGAAAGACGACATGATTAACCTTTACTCAAAGCAGGTGATTTCCAGCACCGATCCTTATCTCTGGATGAATGCGGCGGAGGTGACTTTCCTTCGTGCCGAGGGCGCGTTGCGTGGTTGGAATATGGGAGGCGATGCGCAGGCATTGTATGAAAAGGCTATTGCCCTTTCATTCGAAGAGCGTGGCGGAGCCACCGGAGCGGACCAATATGTGAAGGATGCGACGAAAAAGCCTATAGACTATGTGAACCCGATGGACGGGGCTGATATTAAGTATAGCCATCCGGCGGTAAGTACCATTACGATTGCCTGGGAACCTGGAGCGGAGTATTTCGAACGGAACTTGGAGCGTATCATTACTCAAAAATGGATTGCAATATTCCCACTGGGGCTGGAAGCATGGGCGGAACATCGTCGTACGGGCTATCCGAAATTGTTGCCTGCCGTGGAGAATAAAGACCCCAATAATAGTGTGAATGTAACAATCGGTCCCCGTCGTTTGCCTTTCCCGGCCGATGAATATACAGGGAATCCGAAATACATCGATCAAGCTGTAGAAATGCTGAATGGTCCCGATGCCGCAGGAACTAAACTTTGGTGGGATAAGAAAGACCATTCCATTGAGAATAGTCAATCCTCAAACTAGAACGAACCTTTAAATCAATGAGATTATGAAATATAAATCAATCTTTAAGTTATGCCTACTGACTACTTTCCTGTCGGTTGCCACCATCAGTTGCGACGACTGGACGGAAATGGAAATACACGATAGTCAGGTGAATGGGTTTAAGGAACAGAATCCGCAGGAGTATGCAGCGTACACACAGAATCTTCGTGCATATAAAGCAACGAAACATGCTGTTGTTTATGCCCGGTTGGATAATGCTCCGGAAGTATCTACCGGTGAGAAGGACTTTCTCCGTGCGTTGCCGGACAGTATCGATATAGTGACGATGCGTAATGCCGACCGTCTGTCCGAATATGACCGGGAGGATATGAAGTTGGTACGTGAGGATTATGGTACGAAAGTGCTTTACTATATAGATTGCACGGCTAAAGATAAACTGAATACCTCTATTACTTCTGCTGTTGAGGCAGTGCGTACAGGGACATTTGACGGGATTGCCCTCGGTTCGGAAGGCTCTGCGGTAGACGTTTCGGCGTTAAAACCGCTGCTGGATGCTTTGGGACAGACCCCGTGTCTGTTAGTTTTTGAGGGTACTCCTTCCTTGTTGCCGGAAGCGCAGCGCAGCCTTTTCAACTATTTCGTACTCGATATTTCCGGTGCATCCGATGAATATGATATAGAAACCTCTGTATTCTATGCCACCGGATATGGCAAGGCCGCTCCGGATCGCCTGCTGTTGGCTGTCACTCCTGACGGTACATTGACCGACTATAACGGAGTGACGCGCAATGCCATCGCCGGAGCTGCTTACGGTGCTCTCAATATGGAAACACCATTGGGAGGTATTGCTATTTACAATATCTCTGCCGATTACTACGATACTGATATTATTTATAAACAGACCCGTGGAGGTATTCAATTCCTGAATCCTGCTTCGGCTCACTAAACGATGTAAGCTATGAGAATACATAAACTTTATCAGTGCTTTGCAGCCGCAGTTTTGTTATTTCTGCCGGTTGCCTGTGATAATACGGATTACAGCGAAAAGTCACCGTTTGACAATTCGGCGTATCTGAATATAGCTGCTAGTAAGAATACAGAAACTTTCACTTTTAATCGGAAGGTGACAAGCCAGACGAAACTTTTTACAGTGAAGTTGTCTTATCCTTCGGGGGATGATGTGAAGGTCAGCTTGAAGGTAGACGCTTCGTTGACTAGTGAATATAATGCAAAGAACGACACGCATTATGAAGTGCTGCCTGAAACATATTATCAGCTATTGAAAACAGAAGTGGTAATTCCTGCCGGAAAGACCACTTCTGAAGAAGTAGGCATTAAATTCTCCAAACTCGATGAGTTGGAGATTGACGTTACTTACCTCTGCCCGCTTTCCATTGGAGGAGCTGAAGGAGTAGGTATTATGGATGGTTCACGCACGATGTATTATTTGGTACGTCGTTCCAGTGCTATAACAACAGCTATGAATTTGAAAAATGTCTATGTCACTGTTCCGGGATTTGATAAAGGAAGTCCGACAGCGGATGTGGTGAATAATTTGACGGCAGTGACAATGGAGGCTATTATACGAGTCAACAATTTCCAGCAAGAAATATCCTCTATCATGGGCATAGAACAATATTTCTTGATGCGTATCGGTGATGCAAACTTTCCGAATCAACAGTTGCAGACGCAAACAACATTCGGCAAATTTCCAGAAATCAGTAACCAGAAATTACTATTGGCAGGTGAGTGGTATCATGTGGCATTGACATGGGACATAGCTACTGCTACTATTGCTTTCTATGTAAACGGACAATTACAAAGCATAAGTACCAGTCATGGCAAAAGTGACTTGACTAGCATCAGTTTGGGAGATAAGTTACCTGATGATGAATTTGGGAATGGGGGTGATTTTAACTTCTATTTTGGGCGTTCTTATGGAGAGTCGCACGATATAAGCCGCCAGTTTGATGGTGAAATATGTGAAGCTCGCATTTGGAATGTAGCTCGTACTCAAGAACAGATTTGGGAGAATATGTATGATATTCCCGACCCTACTGAAGAACCAGCTTTGTGTGCCTATTGGAAGTTTGATGAGGGAACAGGGATGGAAGTCAAAGACCGTACTGGACATGGGAACAATGCGAAAGTAGTCCCTTATTGGAAAGCAAGCGACCATGTTGAAGTTTATAGTAAAACGGATGCTGAACTATGGCCAAGTGGCATTGAGGTGCCGAAAATAAATCAGGAATAGGAGATTACAGATAACTATTAAAATGTATATGATTATGAAACGAATAATACGAAATATCTCTTTGTGCGTGTTATTGGCACTGGTGATGGGAGCTTGCGAAGAAGATGCGGCGTTGGTGGCTCCGAACGTAGCACATGACAAGTCTACAGTATCACCGGAGGAAGTTGGGGAAGCTGCTTTCCTGCAAAGTGCTTCAGAATCGGGAAATAAATTTATTTTTCTTGATTTTGTAGAACAGGGAAGTGATGAACTATATGTAGAATTGGTGGAGCCGGCAGAGCGGGATATGACATTCACAATTGGTATAAATACTTCATTAGTTCTCCAGGATATACCATCGATTACAGAGCAATTTTATAAAGTGGGTGCAAATTTTGTGGAAGATTGGGAGAATAAATTTACGATAACTAATGGAGGAAAGGTGACGGTAGCGGCAGGTGAACGAAAATCGACACGGATAAGTTTTACTGTGTCAAATATGGAGCTTATTGGTTCTTATTATTTATTGCCATTGTTGGCGACGGATGAAGATGGTAATCAGTACAAGCTTTTCTATTATATCTGCCAAGTGGAAATGGAACGTCAGGACAGGTCGAATAAACCGTATACAGTGGTGGCGTATATTGATACTGAAATGATGAATCCTTTGATTGCTGACCAATATACTTCTAAATTGCAGTATATGAAATCCCGTCGGGATAGAAAAACTATTTACGAAAACGTCCCGGTATTTGATATAGTGAATTTACGAAAAGCTTTGTTGAAATACGACGAGTCTTCCCGTAGAGCAATTTTGAAATTTACACCTGATATAGAACATGTGTTGAAAAACTATGCTCAATATATTCAACCATTGAAGCGGAGTGGTATAAAAGTCTGCCTTTCCATCGAAGGTGGAGGAACAGGCATAGGTTTTGCCAATTTAACAGATGTGCAAATTGCTGATTTTGTAGCACAAGTCCAAGTGGCTGTGAAAATGTATCAACTGGATGGCGTCCATTTGCGTGATGAAGGTGCCGGATATGACAAGACTGGAGCACCGGAGTTAGATGAAACTTCTTATCCAAAATTAGTTAAGGCACTGCGTGAAGCGATGCCGGACATCATGTTGACTCTTGCAGATGATGGAGGAACTACGGCAATGATGGACAAAGAACAGGGTGGCATTGTAGTAGGCGATTACATTGATTTGGCGTGGAATGTTGTGTGGGATACTGCGGTTAACCCTTGGGCAAGCGGGTCGGAACGCAAACCTATAGCGGGGATAACGAAAGAACGATATGGGGGCATTTCTTTTTATATAAAGCCGATAATGACAAATGAAGAAGGTTTATTCTTTGAGAATCTGCAGGATGAATCCCGTGCAATCGCCCTGAATGAGGGACTTGGAAAAGTAGCTGTTGCAGAGAATATTCCTTATAGAGACTATATACAGGAAGTTGCAAATGTTATGAGAATTATGGGGCTTTTAAGCTGTTTTCATGATACTAACAATGGAGAATATCCTCGATATAACGTAGAGGTAACGGAGGCGTTGGCAGCGTCATATTATTTTGCTTTCCGAAAAGATTGGTAAATTGAAAAGTGCTCTCTATTGATGTAATAGCTGTTTGTAAGAACCCGAGATTGTGGGAGATGGTTCGTATAGTTGGTTTACTAATTTACATATATCACACAAAGCGAGTGGGTATTATCAGTATCGTAAAGACTGCTAATAGCAGTAATTGTATTTATTTGAATGATAACTAATTAATAAGAAAAATTATGAAGAATGTATTGAAAATCTGGTTAGTCGACAACACTGTAACCGTCGACAACAAAGACGATAAGATCGGTCAGCTCGAATCGTCCGGTAATCTTTCGTTGCAGGATATACTCGATGAGATGCACAAGGAAGACACCGGGCTCCGTCCCGAAACCATCGAGCACGTCGTGAAGCTCTACAACCGTGTTGTGAGCGATCTCATCCTTAGCGGATATAGTGTCAACACCGGTCTTTACCACGCCGTAGCGCAACTCCGCGGTGTTATCGATGGCGGAAAATGGAATCCCGAGAAGAATTCCGTCTACGTCTCCTTCACCCAAGACAAAGAACTGCGTGAAACTATCGCCCAAACCTCTATCAGTATTTTGGGCGAACGCCAAAGCGTGATGTACGTTGCCGGATTCTCACCTGCCACCGCCACTGCAGGCCGTCCGTTCACAGTCAATGGCCGTATGTTGAAAATTGCAGGTACGGATTCTTCCGTCGGCATCACTATCACCGACAGCAAAGAACAAACCACACCTGTCGACCTCAATATGTTGGCCGTCAACAACCCGTCACAACTCACATTCATTGTTCCTGCCGGTCTGGCCGATGGCGAATATACCCTCACCGTCACTACACAGTATGCAGGAAGCACGCTCCTGAAGACACCCCGAACCGCTATCGCTACTTTCTACGTCGGCACGAAACCCGATGCAGGAGGCGGCTCCGGTTCCGGTGGTAGCGAAGGCGGCGGAGGAGAGGCGCCCGATCCTGCGGCATAAATGTTCTCTTGGCCTGGCGGAGCAATGTCCCGCCAGGTTTATGCAGAGAGGCTGCATAGTTCTATACACGCATCATGTATAGAGTTGTGCAGCCTTCGTGTATAGGGCTATACATGATAAATGCATAACTTTGATCTTTTTCTCTGTTTTGCCCTCTTTTTCATCAAAGACTTATGTATATAGCCATAATTGAGCTTGGTATTTATTTATCTTTTTCGCATTATCTTTTTTATGGTACTAATTTATTAGTACTTTTGTCTTTACCGAAAGAAAAGATCAACGATTATGGCAAGAATAACGATTCCATACGCAGTGGCCGACTTCGCAGAAATGCGTGAACGTGGCTTTTATTATGTTGATAAGACAAATTACATTCCGGGGCTTGAAGACTATAATGCTCCCATCTTTCTCCGTCCCCGTCGTTTCGGGAAAAGTCTGCTCATCTCCATGTTGGCCCACTACTACGACCGTACGAAAGCGAATCGTTTTGAAGAACTTTTTGGCGGCACCTGGATTGGCGAACATCCTACGGAAGAACATAATCAATATTTGGTGATTCGTTATGACTTCTCGGCTATGGTGATGGCGGATGATATGGAAGGGGTGGTACAGAACTTCAATGACCTGAATTGTGGACCCGTGGAAGTTACGGTAGAACATAACCGAGACCTGTTTGGTGATTTTCAGTTTACAACTCGAGGAAATGCTGTGCAGATGTTGGAGGAACTTTTGGGTTATATCAGCTCACATGGATTGCCTAAAGCATATATATTGATTGACGAATACGATAACTTCACCAATCAACTGCTTACTTCCTATAATGACTCACTTTATGAGGAAGTAACCACTAGTGATAGTTTTCTTCTCACCTTTTTTAAAGTTATCAAAGCGGGTATCGGCGAAGGCACGATTCGCACTTGTTTCTGCACAGGCGTATTGCCTGTCATCATGGACGACCTGACCAGCGGGTACAACATTGCGGAAATCCTCACATTCAAACCCGTTTTTTTGAATATGCTCGGCTTCACCTATGAAGAAACGAAAACATACTTGCGCTATGTACTTGATAAATATGCTCCCGGTGCAAGCGAAGAACGCTTCGAGGAAATCTGGCAGCTTATTGTGAACAACTACGACGGTTATCGTTTTAGCCCTGTCGGTGAACGTCTTTTTAACTCCACTATCTTAACTTATTTTTTTAAGAAATTTGCCGCTAATGCCGGAAGTATTCCCTCCGAACTGATCGATGAGAACCTGCGTACGGACATCAACTGGATTCGCCGCCTGACTCTTTCGCAGAACAACGCCAAAGAGATGCTCGATGCCCTGGTGATAGGCGGTGAATTGTCATACAACGTCAGAGATCTGTCCGGCAAATTCAACAAGAAGAAATTTTTTGAGAAAGAATTCTATCCCGTCAGCCTGTTCTACTTAGGTATGACTACCCTGAAGAGTGCATACCGCATGGTGCTCCCCAACATGACCATGCTCAGCATCTACATGGATTATTACAACCAACTGAACAAGATCGAAGGTAACGCCAGTCGTTACGTCCCGGTTTATGAACTTTATGATTCCAATCGTAGTTTTGAACCCCTTGTGCAGAACTATTTCGAGCAATATCTGGGACAATTCCCCGCACAGGTTTTCGATAAGATCAACGAGAACTTTATCCGTTGTTCTTTCTACGAGCTTGTCTCCCGCTATTTGAGCCATTGTTACACTTTTGCCATCGAACAAAATAACTCCGTCGGTCATTCGGATTTTGAAATGATCGGCATCCCCGGCACGGATTATTACACGGACGATCGCGTGGTGGAATTTAAATACTATCGTTCCAAAGATGCCGACCGTATGCTTGCGCTCACCGAACCGCTGGTAGAACACGTAGAGCAAGTGAAAGGTTATGCCGCAGATACAAAAAGAAAATTCCCCAATTACCATGTTCGTTCGTACATTGTGTATATCTGTGCCAACAAAGGGTGGAAGTGTTGGGAGGTTTAATATGAATCATTTGTAGATAAATATGAGGAAGAAGTAATTATACTCTCTTATTCCTCGGGTAGCCATCGACTGACATTTCGTGTGTCAGTACTGAATTCTACTCCAACCTTTTTGACTTCCCGTTCATCTGCCTGATAAGGGATAAGATATCCTTTATCTTCGATTTGCTGTAATGCTTGCTCGGCTGTGCCATTTAGTTTGAATTCGAATACATAAATATACTTCGGTGTTTTGACAACTGCATCAGCCCGTCCTTTTGCACTGCGTACTTCTGCTTGTGTGAACTGTCCCATGAGTTTGAATATCAGATAGAAAACAGTCTGGTAATGCCGCTCTGTCTGGTCATTCAGTTCGTAAGGTATATCGGCAAAGAAGGCTTGAAGGCGGGTTAGAAAAGCATTGATATTGCCACTTTCCAACTCATGGACAAATTTGCCAATATAGAAATCTTACTCATTATCGGGAATATTAGAGTAGAATGGCAGAAGGAAATTCATAAAGCCATATCTCACTTCATCATTGGGAAAAGCAAGTTGATAAGTCTTGAAACGAGGGTCGTATTCTTTAATCGTCAGATACCCGCTTTGATAAATCAGCGGAATAGGATTCCTGCTTTCTGCCCGGTACTCGTTGAATGACGCTGCGTTTGCTTCCACTCCGTCAATGAGCGTTCGCAGGTCATAGTTGCTATCCATCAGCATCTTGACAAGGAAAGTAGGAGTGCCTGTCTGAAACCAGTAATTCTCAAATTTATATCCATCGAACACATTTAATACACTGAACGGATTGAACATGCCTTCTGCATATTCACAGAAATGATACCCGTCGTAAAGTGAGGTCATCTTATGGATTGTATCTTCTGGTGTCATCCGGTTGTATGAGGCCAGCTTATCCAATTCCGGAGTGAATGTATCTATCAGTTCCTGCTTGGTGATGCCGCAAATGGTGGCATAAGGCGGTTTCATGCTGATATCATTCAGTTGATTCAAATCACTGAATACACTGACTTGTGAGAATTTGGTAACACCTGTCAGAAATACGAAACGCAGATAGCGGTCAGCACTTTTCAATACTCCATAGAATGCTTTTAGCATTTTGCGGTATTCTTCAAACAAGGGCAGATTATCCAGAGCTTGCAAAAGAGGTTTGTCATATTCGTCTACTAATACGACTACTTGCTTTCCGGTTTGCACACATGCGCGTTCTATAATATAGGCGAATCGTTCTTCCGGTTGTCGATCTTGCTTTTCGGTTCCGTAGATTGCTTCCCATTTTTCCAGATGTTGGTTGAGCATCGCTATCAGATCTGCCGGAGAATCATACTTGCGTGCATTCAAGTCAATATGAAAAACCGGATAGACTTGCCAGTCAACTTCCATTTGTGAGATGGCTAGTCCTTCGAATAAGTCCTTGCGTCCCAGAAAGTAAGCCTCGAAAGTGGAAATCAGCAGGCTTTTTCCGAAACGTCGGGGACGGCTAAGGAAATAGGGGATGCTTGTGGACACCATTTTTCCGACAAGGGCGGTTTTATCTACATACAGATAACTCATACCAGAAAAGAAGGATATATAGAAGGAAACGGATACCAGGTGACCTGGACATTCGGGCATCTTTGTACCCTGAAGGAGCCACATGAATACACCCCTAACTGGAAATCATGGAGCTTGAGCAGTCTGCCGATGATTCCGCCACGTTTCGGTATCAAGCTGATTGGGCATGATCCGGGTATTGAGAAGCAGTTTCATGTGATAGAGTGGCTGATGCAGAATGCGGATGAAATCATCAATTGCGGTGATGCCGGGCAGGAGGGAGAATTGATTCAGCGCTGGGTGATGCAAAAAGCTGGCGCACGCTGTCCGGTGAAGCGCCTGTGGATTTCTTCGTTGACGGAAGAAGCTATTCGTGAAGGATTCTCGAAACTGAAAGACCAAGCTGAATTTCAATCACTTTACGAAGCCGGTCTTTCCCGTGCGATGGGTGATTGGCTGTTGGGAATGAACGCTACCCGTCTTTATACCCTTAAATACGGTCAAAACAAACAGGTGCTCTCTATCGGTCGTGTACAGACACCGACGCTGGCATTGATTGTCAACCGTCAATTGGAGATAGCCAATTTTGAACCTAAACAATATTGGGAACTGAAAACAAACTATCGTAATACCACTTTCTCTGCACTCATTCGCAAAAGTGATGAAGAAATTGCCGCGGAAGAGGAAAAGAACGGCGGAAAAAAGAAAATAGATAACCCGGGCATCGACCCTATTGCCAACCGGGAAGAAGGCGAAGCATTGGTAGAACGTATGAAAGACCTACCTTTTGTAGTCACCAATGTCGGCAAGAAAGACGGGAAGGAATACGCTCCACGTTTGTTCGATTTGACTTCCCTTCAGGTAGAATGTAACAAGAAATTCGCTTATTCGGCCGATGAAACACTGAAACTGATCCAGTCTCTTTATGAGAAGAAAGTGGCTACCTATCCGCGTGTGGATACCACTTTCTTGAGCGATGATATTTATCCGAAATGTCCTGCTATCCTGAAAGGACTCCGTGATTACGAAGTCTTGACAGCTCCGTTAGCAGGCACTACACTTCTTAAATCAAAAAAGGTATTTGACAACTCGAAAGTGACGGATCACCATGCCATTATCCCGACCGGAGTCTATGCTCAAAACTTGACGGATATGGAACGTCGTGTCTACGACTTGATAGCCCGTCGTTTTATAGCCGTGTTCTATCCGGACTGTAAAATTTCTACTACCACCGTGATGGGAGAAGTGGATAAGATAGAGTTTCGGGTAACCGGAAAACAAATTCTGGAACCGGGATGGCGTGTCGTGTTTGCCAAGGAAGTAAAAGACCCTACCGAAGAAAAAGAGGAAGAGGATGAAAATGTACTTCCTGCTTTTGTGAAGGGTGAAAGTGGTCCTCATATTCCGGACCTGAACGAAAAATGGACACAGCCGCCCAGACCTTATACTGAAGCAACCTTGCTTCGTGCAATGGAAACAGCCGGAAAACTGGTGGACAATGATGAACTTCGCGATGCCTTGAAAGAGAATGGTATCGGCCGTCCGTCTACCCGTGCTGCAATCATTGAGACGTTGTTCAAGCGAAATTATATCCGTAAGGAAAGAAAGAACCTGATTGCCACCCCGACAGGAGTGGAGTTAGTGCAGCTTATTCACGAAGAATTATTGAAATCGGCAGAATTGACAGGTATTTGGGAAAAGAAGTTGCGTGAGATTGAAAAGAAAACATACGATGCCCGCCAGTTCCTCGAAGAACTAAAGCAGATGGTTTCAGAGATCGTAATGAGTGTACTTTCTGATAATACGAATCGACGCATAACTATTCAGGACGCAGTTGCTGCAAAAGCCGAAGAGAAAGAGAAGAAAGAACCTAAAAAGCGTGAACGAAAACCGAGTACACCGAAAGAAAAGAAACCAAAAGCGGAAAAAACGACGAATGAAGTGAAGACTGATTCGGCCGGTTCTCCTGCTCCGGTGGCCATGGCAGCTTCAACTCCTTCTGCGGCAGGTGAGGTAGATGCGTTTGTAGGTCAACCCTGTCCACTTTGTGGTAAAGGAACCATCATTAAAGGGAAGACTGCTTACGGGTGTTCGGAATGGAGAAATGGATGTACTTTCCGGAAGAATTTCTAATTTTCCGCACAGTAACAAGGTAAAGTGTATGGCTGAAATAGTTTAGTGGAAAACTACTTGATTTATAGAAAAATACACCTGCCTGGCCTAACAGGATATTAGTGGGACTTATCAGCATTTCGGGATCCGTTTTACTGGGCGGTGTGCTCATCTCTACTATCTCTAATATTATAGAGCGGCGTGTGGGAGTGGTATACGCGGGGCGAATGACCTACCGTAATATAAAAAAACATTATGTACTGATCGGATTCAACGAATTGTCTATCAATATGATACGTGAACTGTATGACGAATGTCCTTCGGCACGTATTTTGCTGATGAGCGGTATGGAGTCGGCAACGGTGCGGCATCGTATACAGTCGGCCCTGCCTGTTGAAGTTGAGCGACAAGTGCTTGTTTACTTTGGCAACATTGAGTCGATCGAAGAACTTCAGCGGTTGAACATAGAGAATGCTATTGAAGTATATGTGCTGGGTGATGAAGAACGTTACGGGCGCGATGCTAAAAATATAGCTATTATGCACTTGGTAAGTACTCTGCGTGGTAAATGTTATGATGGTAAGATGATGCCTGTGTATGTACAGTTTGATAGCATCCCTTCGTATTCTAACATACAGAAAATGAATCTGCCGCCCGAAGTCTTTTGTATAGAAGGCAAGCCTAATATTTTCTTTCGGCCCTTTAATCTCCATGAAAACTTGGCCCGGCAGCTATGGAGCCTTTATGGAGCTGATTGTGAAAGGCGTTATGATCCGCTGGATTATCGCCCCATAAGCATTACACAACAACCTGATGGGAGTTGGAGTGCTACTAGTCAAGACTATGTGCATCTGGTTATCGTGGGATTCAACCGAGTGGGACGTTCGTTGCTACTCGAAGCATTGCGTATCTGCCATTATGCCAATTATGATGACCGTCTGCCGGCAGATGAACGTATACGTACCCGTATCACTTTAGTGGATCGCGAGATGGAGGCACAGAAAGACTACTTCAAAGCTCAATTCCCCTATATAGAGAGTCAAATAGATGATATTGAGGTGGAATATTGCCATGACGACATTTGCAGTACTGCTATGCGTACCCGCCTGCAGCAGTGGGCACAAAACAAGCATTGTATGCTTACAGTGGCCATTTGTGTGCATGATCCTGATTTGAGTCTTTCATTAGGACTCAACTTACCACATGAAGTTTATAACTGGCTTTGTATGTGAACTACTTATACGATTGTTGTTATGCTGATGAAAGCCTCAAACAAAAAGAGGTATTGAAGAAGATGTATGAATCCTATGGTAACCATTCTGCCGACTTTATTTTGATGAACCACCAGGCGCAGTATTTGTGGAATAAACTAAGCGAACCACTACGTTGGGCTAATCGCTATCAGCTGGATGCCTATAGTGTATTTTGTCGCACACTGGGCTACGGCATCAGACGGAGTGACCACTCACCGGCACACATATCCGAATCTATGTTCAATGAAGATCTGCCAGCTCAAGTTTTGTATCTGTTAGTACGCATGGAGAAGTACCGATGGAATGCCGAGCGTACGGTGGCCGGCTGGAGACGTGCTAAGGTGAAGGATAAGGTATTTTTGCAACATCCTCTTATTATGCCTTTCAGCGAATTACTACAAAAGTATCCCGAGGAGGTAGAGAAGGATGCTGATGTAATTTATAATCTGCCCTACATACTGGCATTGGGAGGATATGAGCTTTATAGATTGGCCGATTAATAAGCCGACTTAACATTTATACATAAGTTAGAGAGACACTACTAACCGCAACCCGTAATCAATATCCCACCGTTGTGGGGTCACTCCATAACGGCTGGTGACTTTACAGTATTTCTCGAAGGTGTAATAACTGCCTCCGCGTAATACTTTATGCATATCCTTTTTATTTATTTAATATCTATCGCTAGAAATGAGTTCTGCGATGATAACTATCATGCGTCGAAAACCAAAAACTTCCTCATTCACTGAATAAATTCTTTTTTTTCATTAAAATCATCTTTCTTGTAGGCAATAATCGTGGCATATTTGTTATTTATAAAATGAGAGTATCAATTATTTAAATAGAAAGAATATGAAGAAAAGATTAGTAGGAGTTGCATTGGTGTTGGCTGCCGTCTCTTTGGGGAGTATACAGCCTGTGGAAGCATGTACGCGTGCAGTATACATAGGTCCTGATCAGATGGTGATAACGGGGCGTACCATGGACTGGAAAGAAGATATCATGACGAATATCTATGTGTTTCCACGTGGTATTCAGCGTGCGGGACATAACAAGGATAAAACGGTGAACTGGACTGCCAAATACGGAAGTGTGATTGCCACAGGATATGATATTGGTACTTGCGATGGAATGAACGAGAAAGGATTGGTGGCGAGTCTGCTTTTCTTACCGGAATCCATTTACTCTCTTCCCGGTGATACCCGTCCGGCAATGGGAATCAGTATTTGGACACAGTACGTACTCGATAACTTTGCTACGGTACGCGAAGCCGTGGATGAACTGAAAAAAGAGACTTTCCGAATTGATGCTCCCCGTATGCCGAATGGAGGACCGGAATCTACCTTGCATCTGGCTATAACCGATGAAACTGGGAATACGGCTGTATTGGAATATCTGGATGGAAAATTGAGTATTCACGAAGGGAAAGAATACCGGGTGATGACAAATTCTCCCCGATATGACTATCAATTGGCTATTAATGATTATTGGAAAGAAATTGGTGGCTTACAGATGCTACCGGGAACAAATCGTGCGAGTGACCGCTTTGTTAGGGCTTCTTTCTACATTCATGCCATTCCGCAAACTGCTGATGCAAAAATTGCAGTTCCCAGTGTATTGAGTGTGATGCGTAATGTTTCTGTGCCATTTGGTATTAACACGCCGGAGAAGCCTTATATTTCTTCTACCCGCTGGCGTTCTGTCTCCGATCAGAAGAATAAAGTGTATTATTTCGAATCTACTTTGACACCGAATATGTTTTGGCTGGACTTGAAGAAAATAGATTTTAGTCCGAAAGCAGGGATTAAGAAATTGTCTCTGACAAAGGGAGAGATTTATGCAGGTGATGCAGTGAAAGATTTGAAAGACAGTCAATCATTCACTTTCCTTTTCCAGACTCCGGTCATGTAATTTGTTGGTATCTGTAAATATATAAAAAAAAAGCGGTGGACAGGTTTGTAATCAAACACTTGTCCATCGCTCTTTTTTATATACCGTTTATAATTAGACTTTTTGTCTGTCCGCTTTATCGTCTGGCGTATTCTTGATGAAATTCAATGACTGCCTCTATCCCTTTACGGAAAATATCCAGTGAAAAGTTTTCGTTTGGTGAATGGATGGCGTCTGATTCCAAACCGAATCCCATCAATACAGTTTTGATTCCCAATACTTGTTCAAAAGTAGAAATGATAGGAATACTACCACCACGGCGTACTGCCAGCGGTTTCTTTCCGAAAGCAATTTCAAAGCCTTTTTCGGCAGCCTGATAAGCAGAAAGCGAAATCGGGCATACGTATCCTTGTCCTCCATGCATTGGAGTCACTTTCACCTGAACAGTTTCCGGAGCAATGCTTGAAATATACTCTGCAAACATCTGCGAAATCTTATGATGATCCTGATGCGGAACCAACCGGCAGGAAACTTTGGCATACGCCTTTGAAGGAAGTACGGTTTTAGAACCTTCTCCCGTATATCCGCCCCAAATGCCACATACGTCAAAAGACGGACGACAGCTGTTACGTTCCAATGTGCTGTATCCTTTTTCTCCGAAAAGCTCTTTTACGCCGATTGCTTCTTTGTATTTCTTTTCGTCAAAAGGAATATGCGCAATCATTTCCCGTTCGGCTTGCGGAACTTCTTCCACATCGTCATAGAATCCGGGAACGGTAATCCGTCCGTCGGCATCCGTCACCTTGCTGATAATCTGGCAAAGTGTGTTGATGGGATTAGCCACCGCACCGCCGAAATGTCCGGAATGTAAGTCCCGATTCGGTCCGGTCACTTCTATTTCCCAATAAGCCAGTCCGCGAAGACCGGTTGTTAAAGACGGAAGTTCAGCTCCCAGCATACTCGTATCCGAGACAAGGATGACATCTGCTTTCAGTAACTCTTTGTGTTCTTCGCAGAAAGCCTCCAGGCTGGGTGAGCCTATTTCTTCTTCACCTTCGAAGATGAATTTTACATTATTCTTCAGTAAATCGTTTTTGACGAGATATTCGAATGCTTTCACCTGGATGAATGATTGTCCTTTGTCGTCATCTGCTCCACGCGCCCAAATATATCCGTCCCGTATTTCCGGTTCGAACGGCTGGCTTTTCCAAAGCTCCAGCGGTTCGGCCGGCATCACATCGTAATGAGCATAAACCAATACAGTCTTTGCGTCCGGATCGACCATCTTTTGAGCGAAAACAATCGGATTGCCCTTTGAGGGCATCACCAATGCTTCGTCTGCTCCGGCTTCAAGTAACAACTGCGCCCAGCGTTCCGCACAAGCCAGCATATCATCGTGATGCTCCGGCAGAGCACTGATACTGGGGATGCGGATGAGGCTGAACAGGTCATTCATCATTTTCGGTTCGTGCGCTATTATGTATTTCTGAATTTCGTTCATTACAGTTGCGTTGTTTTATCCAGTAAGTAATAATCAAGTATAGTCATGGCGGCCATTGCTTCTACGATAGGCACGGCACGGGGCAGTACACAAGCGTCATGGCGTCCGCGTGCTTTCAGGGTGGTGTCGATTCCATCAATGTTGACGGTTTCCTGTTCCATCAGCAACGTTGCAATCGGTTTGAATACTACACGGAAATAAATATCCTGACCATTACTCAATCCTCCCTGGATACCTCCGGAGTGGTTGGTATGTGTCTCGATGCGTCCGTTGTTATTATAGAAAACATCGTTCTGTTCGGAACCTTTCATTTTTAGTCCTTTGAATCCTTCGCCGTATTCGAATGCTTTGGCAGCGTTAATGCTTAACATGGCGTTACCCAAGGCAGCATGGAGTTTGCCGAAAACAGGTTGTCCAAGTCCGATGGGGCATCCCTTGATGACGCAGGTCAGTGTGCCACCGATGGTGTCGCCTTCTCCTTTCACCTTATATATAAGGTCTGCCATTTCTTTTGCTTTTTCCGGGTCCGGACAACGTACATCGTTTGTTTCTATCAAATCGAGGTCGTAATCCGAGTTCACTGTGTACGTGTAATCAGCGTGTGAAGGACGATATACATTTTTCAGATTGTTGTAGTCATTGGAGTGTTGGTTTTCATTCCAAACGATAAAACCAATAGGGCATCCGGTGGATTTCCCTTCAAAAATGCCTGAAAGAAACTCAACTTTATCAGCTTCTTTACGTGCAGTGGTAAGAATGGATTGTCCCGGACGGCGGCGATTAAGTTCTTGTTGTACAAATTCTTCGTCGATGACAATTCCTGCCGGAAATCCGTCAATCACTCCTCCAACTCCTTTTCCATGAGACTCACCGAAACTTGTGAGCCGAAAGATATTGCCAAATGAATTAAACATAGTTGTGGCTTTTTTAAAATTACTATATGCAAATATAACAAAGTTTTCGATAAGAAAGTTGTGAACTCGAAATATCTTCGAAAAAGGAAGCATATTGAACCTTTTTTCTTCTTTTTAGTTTATAAGGGACGAAATTTATTATAATAACTAAACCAAAGACGTATGAAAAAGAATCTATTGTATTTATTGGCATTGGTCTGCTCTCTTACTTTCTTTGCTGCTTGTAGCAGTGACGATGACGACAGTGATAACAAGAATAATGGGAATCCTCCTGAAGAGGAAGCTGCGATAACGGCTCCGGATGTAGTCGGAACGTATTGGGGAAATCTGGATATATCCATGATACCGGATGGTTCTGACCAGGAAATTGTCATAGGAGATGGAATAGAGAAGTTTAT
>PPYF01370443.1_pt1 | contig 25410 bp, 39 predicted proteins | sample 1559871 | NCBI WGS metagenome assembly PPYF01 (sample SAMN08240021, study PRJNA423297) | Human gut metagenome, whole genome shotgun sequencing project. | reverse complement strand
CCGTGATACCCGGCGTAGTCCCGCAATGCGGTTTTACCGTCCGGCCCTAACAAAGCAGGTGTCTTCATGCGTAAAATCCTGCCGGTCCCCGGCGTCGTTGAGTAATGCCAATCTGTGATTCAAGTTCGGCAATGTATTTTTTCAGGTCGGCTACTGAGGTAGCGGTGAACTCAACCCGCCGGCCGTCCTTTTGCACCGTTGCCACCCGCTTTCCCATCATGAGGTCATGCAACGCAGCGCGGGCGGCATCCAGATCGGTCTGTGTCGCCATTATTCGTCTCCAGATAATGCCCGGGCATAATCCGCCAGGGTCTTGTTATGGGTTCGCCCCCCTTCTTCCTCCAGCAAACTGGCCAGAAGAGAATCGAGATTTAACTGCCAGCGCGAAATACTGATCCGAAGCGCAGCCAGCGCATAAACGAAACAGTCCAGCGCCTCGTTTCGTCGCTTTTTGCTGTCCCAGAGGATCTTCTTCTTACCGTCCACCCATTTTTCAACCTGCTCCTCAGCGGTGAGCTGCTGTGCTTCAGCCAGGTCGTAAACGTCGGGGTTGTTTGGGAAATGCACAGCACCGGCGAGGGGTTCATCACCATCTGGCTGCAGGGTAAAGCGGTTATAGATTTGCTCTTTCGCTGTGTCCGTCCCGACTTCCGTCAAATACACGCCGTTCTTGTTCCGTTTGCGCGGCATGCTGGCAACAGGTTTGCCATAAACAGAGGCACCTTTGATGGGGATAAGGCGAAATAGGCCATGTTTTTTCGAGCGGTTGTATACGATGGTTGGATCGATACCGCCGATATCCCAGCAAATACGGGATATCGACATTTCAACGCCATTTTTCCGGGTGTATGCCCTGTTTATGGCCTCATCCACCCTGATAAGGGTGGCTTCATCATCATGTCGTCCCATGATGATCTGCCGGTCAATCAGCCAGCTTTCTTCACCCGGCCCCCATCCCCAGACGCGCATCTCATAGCGATCAAGCTGTGAGTCAATGCCAGCGGTCAGGTAGGCCACCCGGTCAGGTACTGAGGCAGAAAAGTGTTCTTTCCTTTCCGCCATCACGTCCGCATCCGGGCGTTCGCCAATCTTCGGCTCCCATGTTTCACCCAGCGTGGTATTCACGAAGGTTTTACGCTTACCTGTATCCCCTTTCGTCTTGATCCAGTCTTTTACAATCTGCACCCAGGTGGTAAATGGGCTGTATGCCGTCCAGATGTGAAAAGTGACGCTGTCTGGCGGTTCAATGTCGGTACCAGAGGATGCAAACCAGTTCAGGCCATCGCGTGTCCAGATCCCCGTCTCATCGCAGATGTAGCGCGCCTGCGAGAAATCCAGTTCCTGCTGCTTAATGACGCAGGCGTTATGCTCGCAGAGGTAAAAAACGCTGGCCGGTTCGCCAGGCATCCACTTAAACCCGAATGGCGTTTCCTTATCGCCAAACTTCAGATATTGCTCTTCCCCACAATGAGGGCAGGCAACGTGAAAACGCATAAAATGCCCGGATTCACTCGCGGCACGCTCAATCTGGCAGGTTCCCTTTTGCTTTGGCGTGGAGCCACGGATTGACTTAGGCCAGACAGAGCCCTCAATACGTTTATCACCGAGGAAGGTGGGCGATCCCTCTTTCTCAATATCTTCATCAAATGCCGCCAGCTCATCGTAGCCGGCAACATCGACCGATTTCTCACGGTAGTTTTTCGCCGCCTTACCGCCCAGACACCAGAAGCCGCGACCGTTGGAAAAGCGCTTCATACTGAGTGTATTGTCGCGGTTCTTTTTGCCGTACCACGGCGCGAGCGACAAAAGCGAGGGGATATCACGGATAGTGGGCTCAACATGAGACTTCATGAAGTTCTCAGCATCGCCATCGGTTGGCAGCCAGATCAGCGAATTGCGCTGCTTGTGTTCGATGAAGTACGCATACACACCGAGCAGCATTTTCGAGTAGCCAACGCGGGCTGATTTAACGACATTCACCTCTCGGATATAGTCATTGCCCATCGCATTCATAATGGCCACCTGGAAAGGCAGCGTTTCCCATCGCCCTTCCTGGTATGCCGATTCTTTTGGCAGATAGTAGTTTTCGTCTGCCCACTCTACAGGTGTCATCGGCAATGGACGCTTCAGGACAGAGAGACCTTCCCTCGCAGCCTGCACGAAGTTATTCATCTGTATTTCTGTAATACTCATCCGCAAAATCCTGCATTTTCTCCGCGGACTCAACGCATTTATTAGCCCCCTTAGCAACCAGCTCTTTTAGATAAGCCAATTGCCGGTCGGTTAACTCAGGGAATTTTCTTTGCATCGAAAGCGGAATACTGTCCAAAACAGATGCCAGTTCCCCGGACAACCGGGACAAAGCAAAAATAGAGAAGGCCGTATCAATAACTTTGTGCTCAGCTATCTGGTTTTTTAACCGCTGAGCAATAGCCTGTTCTGAAGTGAGCTCAATCCTGGCGACTAACAACTTCTCTTCATGATCGTCATCAGCACTGTCGTCATCCGAGCGGGAGCTGCGATTGCGCTGAAGGTAAGAAAGATAAAAATAACGCCACTCGTCCGTATCAAGTTCGCCCCTTTTTTTTGGAACTGGCGCACCTGGTAATTTCTGCAACCTGCGCAACTGCCGTTCCGTCAGGCGTAAATGTTCCGCCACCTCCACCTGAGTTGCCACACGTCACCTCATCTGTTTCTAGCCTGCTCTCCCACTTCAAACGGCGGATCGACCCGGAAAGTGATGAAAAAACCACATGTCCGGTTCAGAGTTAATTGCTTTCCTTTAATTTCAATACGTTGAAGCTAAAACGAACCGGACATCCTTCCCGGAAAAATCTCATAAATAGCGAGAATCTGCGCGGACGCCGCCCCGTAGCGCGCCGATATGCCGGAAAGGACCCGTAAATGATAATGGTTATCACTCACCAATAATTGCTAGCGAGCACAGGTGCTCCAAATCAAACCGCCTGGCCGACATTCTTACTGAATGGCTTCACGGACACATTCGGATTGCCCAGACACACTACTGAAAGACTCTCTTGGATGTGCGCGGGCGAGACGCATAAAAAAGCCCCGCTATTGCGAGGCCTGACTTAGAACATTTACTGATTACATACCGTAGATGAAGTCATCACTTCCTAGGCGGTGAGACCCATAGTGGGCTTCATATCCCTCGCCAAGTGAGGCAGCTTTTGTTTCAGCAACATCTTTAGTTGCGTAAACACCTGCCAAATGCCAAGGCGCGTTCCGGACAACGCCCCAACCTTTAACCCATCCTTTATTATCAAGGTCGGGCTTTAAGCCGTCTGCAACAAACATAGTTATCTCCTTTGGGTACCCGGAGATCATGCTATGCAATTGAGAATGCGAAATAAAACTTTATTCGACAAGCTCTGCTGCAATCGTTAACCAGCTCAAATCATGTCGGTTATGCGTAACAAAGAGGTCGGCATTTATAGCGCTAACATCGTAGGTTTTCGAGAACGGAGCAGTCGCCTTACCTGATAACGAATCCTCAACTAGCAGTCGACCATTCTGAACAACTTGAAAGGTAACTCTCGTACCCATAACAATGCCATCACAGTGCTCCTCAAGGTGAGCAATTGTAACTTTCAGCTTTTTCATATTAAGGCTCCTTGCGTTGCATTATCGCAGGCGCTCAGTGAACACCTGCTGTAATGCCCATTGCGATAGCCACAAAAAAACCACCCTTAGGTGGCCTTTGTGATGGCAATAAATACTGAGAATGGAGCTATTCAATACCAAGCTTTTTCTTCAGGATTGATTTAAAAATATCTCCACCGACATCTTTAAGAACATCCAATGGTGCATCACTGAAGGATTTTAACTTTTCAAAAACCGACGGTTCTTCAAGCGTCTGAGCAAATGCCATTCCTTCGGCGGTTAGCCTCAAGGTATGGTGCGGAACCTTTTCAATTCCACTCATGTGGTACATCAACCCAATGTACTCAGGATTTCTTCTAAGCTTGTAGTCACTAATGAATCCCTGCTCAGCGAGTAAGTGATAGTGATGAATGCCTTTTGGGGATGTGATGTCGTAGCCCGCAGCATCAAGCTCATCTGTATTAACGAATGGATCTTCTGTATTTAGAAACACACCCAGCAAGCCGCGCAAATAGTCAATGTCGGTTCTCATGAAGCCTCCGTTTTTTCGAATGCTCATTATATCACTTTGATAACCCGACTTTACGCTGGGCATCACAATTGGCCTGCCATGATTTGTTATGCGCCAGCACATCACGCTTGGTTTGCTTATCCATAACAGCAATATCCTGTTCAGTTAGATAGATGGGCTTCACCCAATCACAGGCGGTATCAACGACCACCGGGGCGTTTCCACGACTCCCGCAGCTCGCGATCAACATCGTCATCAGGCAAATGGTTAACAGTCTGTTGTACATTGCTGGCCTCTTTCGTTACTTCCACCCGTCGCTCGGCAACCGCTTCAGTAGCTGCTGCATGCTCTTCAGTGCGCTGCTGATCAGCTTTTGCTTCCGCTTTACTGGTGCCACGAATATGACCAAAACCGAAAGCACCAGCGATAGCGGCTATCACAGCAACCGCCAAACCAATTATTGATTCGATACCCATAGCTTCCTCACGCGATAGCTGCTCTAGCTTTCTCAAAGCGAGCACGGCGATCAGTGATGCCGTTCTGCCCACCGTTAATAATCTGCGTTACTCGCACCAGATCACCGGTATAGTTCAAGCAACCATTCGTGGCATAGAACCACGCAGCTGAACGCGCAGCGTTAACATATTCTTCCAGTTGCTCCGGGCTGCCGACCAAATCACGTTTCAGTGCAATGCCACACTTAGCGTAATTTTCACGGCCGGTAATCTGAATCAATCCGCGACCACGGAATGCCCAACCATCACCAAGATCTTTGTTACCCATACGACCGCCATAGACCAGATTGGCAATCTGTGGCTGGTGGGCCACCTGCTGACCATCAATACGCCCCAACATCTCGCATTGGTAGGCTGATAGTCGTTTGCCAAATGTCACTTTTAGCGCCGCGACGGAGTAATTGAAGCTCTCAAGTACACGGGTAAAACCCGCCGATTCATGCCCTGTTTGAGCAATAAACATCGCCTGATCTTCTGGCTTAGCGATACCGAACTCTTTCATTGCAGCATCAATATGCGGAAACCAGCGCGCAGCTAACCCGGCGCCAATACCAGCCGCCTTTTGAAATTGTGATTGGTTCATTAGTTCCTCAGATGATCGACCAGACGCGCTACGTTGCCTCTGACGGCCGCCAGCACGGAAAGAAAAAGGATGTTGGCACCGATGGTAGCCCACGATGAATGCGGGTAGATGCCGCAGAGGTAGGCCAGCGGAATAGAGCTGTAGAGGACAGTGATAAGCCATGCCAGCCGCGAAACCCATGGCCGATGACGCGAATCACCGCGACGATAAAACATCAGGGTAATTACAACCCCGGCGCAAAGCAGCGCATTTAATGTTGCTGTTGGGTCATTTAGTACCACCAGAACCTCCCCGGCGCGTTATCAGCGCCACCAGCGAGCCGAAATCCTGATTATTCAGGAAGGTCAGGATTTTGACGGCTAATGCGGAAATGATTACGGCACCAATGGCATCCAGAGGTTTATCGCTGTAGCCGGTCACGGCAGCCAGTTTTGAACCCACCAGCCCAGAACAAAGGATCCCGGCGATATACGAAACGACAAAATACGCCAGACGGCGGGTTGCGCTCAGATCAGATGCTGTGGCTATGTAGAAAACAGCACCAGCAAATGCACCAAACACCACGCCGTAATCAGTTCCGGTCAGTAGTCCATAAACACTGGCCCCCGTAAGGACTCCACCAGCTAACCCAGTGCCGGAAATCGGATCGGACATTTAGCCCCCTCTTATTGCTGTGAATCCTCTCAGAAAAAGAAATGAGGGGAATAGGGATCAGGCTCGCGGGCTCTTATGTCAAAGGGTAAGTTAGGAGTGATACCCAGAGCCTGAAATGAAAAATCCCCGGCATATGCCAGGGATTGAATGGTTTGATTGACTTATTTTGGTGGTAGTAACGGTCCCTCAAGGACCTCTGTGTCATCGCTATGGCAAATGCCAAATACCAGTGACTCGCTTCCCTGTTCCTAGGTCATCAAATGCCTCAGGTGTAAAGTATGCCACTTCAACGACACCATTATGCTGAATCCAGTAATAGCCGCGTTTCATCAACCTCCCCGCTTATCATCAATCATATCTCAGGATATTCATCCCATCTTCGTACAACTGTAGAGTCTAGACGTAACAAGTTCTGGTGACCTACAGTTCAAAGCTCAGGAGTAAATCCCAGGCTACGGGTTAGCATCCAGATACAGGAAGGAAAAAAACCGCTCCGGAGAGCAGACTTTTGGTAGGGTATATTTCACATCGCTTTACTACTCAAGGTTAAAGAAGAATGCGCCTGCCACCAACACCCCTGCGGCAATAAGTATTAAAATTGTCATTATCATTTTTCGTTGTAACCCATAAGCAATCATGGCCATTGCTAAGATCACTAGTGATAGCATTGGCCATGTGCTTTCAAGAAAAAACAGCATATCTATTGCTCATACCTAAGGCCCACTTTCATAAAGCCTACTCTATAGCCTAAAAAGATACCAGCGGTCATATCGTGGGTAGTTTGCTGTTTGTCTTGCAAATCAATCGTAGTCGCGATTTTCATCAAAACGACGATAGTGCTCTTGCCGATCCTGCTCTTCCATGTCAGCGATATCACAATCCTGAACCCATTGAGCAATACTCTCTTTCAACTCGCTCAAGTCTTCAGGGCGGTGGATCCGATAGTAACCCGAAGTATCATCGTCTTTCGTGAAAATGACTGTGAATGGATTTAACTTATCAGCATAAACGAGATAGATGTCATAGAATTCTGGCTCAATACCTGGCGAAAGATCATCTATGCGTTCTGATTCATCCCATTCAACTTCGACCTCCAGTAGCGCTACACCCAATCGTTCTTCAAGTTCGTCCTGGGCCAGAAACTCTGCGGCATCCGAATCAAACTGTTCGAGCTCTTCTTCGGTGAAAGTCCGAGTACGACTTCTCTCATAGCTATCCGTCATTTCCTGAATCCTTATGCTGTGTGGGTAAACATACAACGTAAAGAGTTACAGAAAGTGAATCAAGAAACAAATGCTGGAGGATTAGAATCCACCTACTTACAGGCTGTTCCAGCGAATAGCCCCGCCCCTTCAGGACTGAGGGCTAATTGAGGCCAGACCGCGTCTCTTATGTTCAGGGATAAATTAGGAGTGACTCCCGGTGCCTGATAATTAATAAGTCCACCATCTAGCAGCCTTTACATGAAGTGAAAATGTTGTGGGATAGTGCGAGAAACGGCGATGTGACAGGGGTACTGATGCAATGCATCCCGCGAATACCCCTGTCGTATCGCCGCAAAACAAAAGCCCCGACTGGCGGGGCTTTCGCTATATTCAAATTGTCGCTTAACGTCGCTGCCATCGTGGCGCAGCTCTGCCAAGCATGAATGGATTATCTGATTTTCTAGCCAGATTTCAATAACAAAATAAAGAAAGAGCACAAATAGCTAAAATAAATCACTCTTCCATCAGCTTACGGGATGAGAGGAATACCTTTGCCCGGAAAATCTCAAGGCACCAGCGAACTCGCTTCCGCGCTTCTCCATCAGTAAGCCATGGGGCAATCGCCTGTAGCTCTCTACTGATATCAGCAATTTTCCTTCGTGTGGTGTAATACTGCAGGCCGACAATGTAGACGGGATCGTTGATATCAAAAGCCGCCAGTACAGACTCTTCAATAAAATCCACGTCATCATTGGTAATCGCCTCATCAATGACGCTGCCTGGGGTTTGCGGCCAAATGATACAATGTGCTCTCTTTAAGGCCTGTTCCCCTTTGAACCCCTCGCTTCTAGCCTGCTCAAGCGCAACGGTAAATCGTTCCAGAGCTTTATCTGACCATCGCCCTCTTCTGATTACGTTCCAGCAGGAATGCTCACGCGGCATACGTGGGGCAGCTCCTCCTCTAACGCCCTCTCCCCAAGTTGATAGAAGTGATTTAATCCATCCCCCCTGAATATTGGTGAGCGGAGTAAAACGGCCTAACCAGCTTTTGCGGGGCGCGGCAGCGACAGTGGCGAGCCCTTGTTGGTGCAGACGGCGTTGACGTGGTGTCATGATGATTCTCCTTTACGCCAGAACGCCGAGCGCATAGGCCCGGTCCAGCAATTGAATGATTAATACTGGCTGCGGCGCATACTCGCGCTCGAATGCGGCGGGGTTGTCATGTAACTGGCGGTGATGAACCCGGCATAGCGGTATGGTGAAAATGTCGTGGGCTCTGGTTGCCATCCCGCCCTGTCCCCATCCGATAAGATGGTGGGCATCATCTGCTGGCTGACCACAGCACGCGCACGGCTGGGTTTTAACCCATTCAATAAAGCGCGGGGATATCCAGCGAATACGCTTAGGCCGGGCGAATAATGTTGCCGGGGCTTCTGGGTCTACCTGAACCTGGACAACGGGTTTTACAGCTTTTGGTTCCGGTTGTGGTTCAGCAGCTGCCTGACGGACAGGAACAAGGCTAATCCGTTCGGCGAGTATGTCCGCTGCCGGGTATGACGGAACAATCTCGCTTTCTTTGTAGACCGACTGGAAAGGATCATCTTTCAGACCAAGGGAACGGCTCGCCATATTTTCGGTTATGGCATCCCCTATCCCCTCTGATACGGCCCACCAGCACAACTCAGCCAGCGAAAGCATTCTGTCCGCAGCGCAGCCGGTTTTGATACGAACACATTCAATCACCCAATCAGCGAGGTTTCTGGCAATCAGCTCATCCAGAACTTTGTCGTTCTGGTTGCGTAGCTCGTTGTCACAATGCCAGCACGCAACGATTGAACCCGGCTCATGCCTGAACATCACCAGCTCACGGTGGTGGTAGTTGCTGTGCGGCCACTGGCATTCTGAAACATTACGGCCCAGCCAGTCCTCCAGCGCCGTAACGCCACCAGCAGCCCGAACAACTCGCGCATCCAGAAAGAATGGCGTTAGTGTCGGATCTTCCGCCAGCAGCTGCCGGGCGTCCGCTATTCTGCCCGACGGTAAATCTTTCATGGAGTCCGGTTGCCGCTCAATCAGAATACGTCCGCCGCTGAATAAGCCCATCAGCTCCTTGCCTGGCTTCAGCAGAACAATACCCATATGACGGGCAATCTCTGGCATCAGGAGAGCTCGCACGGTTCCCCCTCCCGGATGATCATCTTTCCGGTTTCGCCCCAGATTTTGGTCACGCGCCCATCCCAGATATGGCTATCCTCGCCAAAAAGGGCGTCCAGCAGCGCCTTTTCTAAATTGTCTTTATCAGGCTTTTGCTGGTGGGGTTTCCCATCCATTAAGGCTCGTTTCTTCTTACTCCAGCTCGGTGGCATTGGCAGCACAAAGATAACGTGATACCCGCTTTCCGGGAGCGTGACCTTGTTCAGCCTCACCTCGTCACAGAAAGCACGGTACCGGAGAACCTCCGGGCGTTTTTTCCATTTATCGGCGCGGGTCATTCGGGGTTTGCCCAGTGGAGTGATGTTGTAAACCTTCTCGTTCATTTCCACCCCCGAGAGCACATAGAGCGCTGCGTCCGCTGGTGGCGGTCAGATACAGGCAGGAATGCTGATACAACCCAAAAGCGGGGATCAACATCGAGGCTTTTTTCTACGGTGATGTTATTCGCACGATAACGGGCCACCAGCTCTTCGGCCTGTTCTTCGGTCAGGTTGTCCTGATAGAACCAGTCTCTTTTCATACCGTACCCCGGCAGAAAAAAGACAAAAGAGAACCGCTGACGTGGCTGCACATCAGGGAAAAAATCGGGATTTGTGTGTTTTGCGCCATGGTGTCTCCGTGGCGCAGCAGGTATAGGCTGTTCAGACCTATGACGGGAGTTTAGCAGAACCGGATGGAATCAGGTAACCAGGTCGGGACTTTGCCATTTCAAGCATTTGAGCGAATAACGACGGTGTGCCTACTATCTCATCTGGCTGCAAAGGCATGAAGGAAATCACATCCCCGCGGCGGTACATCAGCGCGCGCTCGCTGACAGGAAATGATGGAAGCCTGGCGACAATAACGCCATCATCGCATCGAATTACGACATAGCCCTGATCAGGCATATTCTGTTTTAGATCCACTACAAACCCCTCGCTACTGCCCTGTTTCGGCGTCGAATTAATAAAACCAGTCGTCCGCGCTTTCCCACGTTTCCTGCAGGATTTGCTCGACTCGCTTTTTGTCGCCATCAGCGCCACCAGTGACACTCAGGCCATCGGTACTGGTACGACGGACAATCAGCTTACAGTCTTCATAATTCTGGCTTAATCGGCGTAGCAATTCGGCTTCCAGTGCAGGTACTGCGCCATCTGGTAACTTTTTCTTTTTATCGATTGTGACTTCGACTCTCATACGTCCTCCGCTCGAAATACTGTATAAATAAACAGTACACCCATACGGCAGATTTATCAATCCTATAAAGGCATTTTTTGCGAAGGTTACTATGTTGTTTCTAATGAGTTTTTATGACGCCAACAAAAAACCCGCCGGGGCGGGTTCTGGTGTTTTCTGGGCTGTTTTCGGGCTTAAATTATGGGTAGTTCGTCAACTTCGGCGCGTCGAATTATGCTATGTGGGAGTAGCAAGGATTATTCCTAGTATCAGTTTACCTAACCAGGAATTGCTCACTTTCTATGGCTGATCTTAACTGGCGAATCATCCCTGAGATCGATTAGATGATCAGGTTCTGAAGCGAACCACGCGTATGATCCCCAAGCTAATTCTGGAATTGCCTTCCGAAAAGGCGCAGCACTACGATCTAAAAAGGCCGTAAGAAATGCAAGATTTCCCTCGCTAAACCCCGCATCAATAGCCAAGCGGGTAAGCGTAATTTTCCTTTCTCTATTTATAGGGCCATCAGTTGCGACTACTTCAGTAAAGACGACGAGCATATCAGAACCACCTCTATCCTCACCTAAGTCAATCAAAATAATATCAGGAAGAGCTTTTGACGCATCAATATTTAGGCCTAATGCCTTTGCTAATCCTTCATCACGCGCTATAACTTTGTTCCCGGATTCAGACAACCAAAGCACAGTTGGTTTTTTGAGAAAGTTCGGGGCAAAAACCTCAATCACGGCTTTTGCTATCACACTCGAAGGACCCGGAGCTAAAGTTCTCTTTTCGCCATTTGGGAAAGTGACAATTACAGCATCCTCAGCAATCTCTGCCCCGGACTTCAATAAACGTAACCTTGCAAGAGCAGCCTTGTTCAAGTGATTTTCTTGCCAGTTACTTATTGCACGTAATAGAACGTCATTTTCCAACCCTGTGTCAAAGAGAGCAGCAAAGGATTGATTTAAACAATAACGAGGGTGTGAGGAGGTAGTTGGTATCCCTTTACGCTCAACAATCGCATTACACGGTATTAGGCCATTTTTGATTGTTTCATCACGTATCGGTTCACGCGTGTTTTCGGCATACCACGCATCAATAGGTCGCGTCTTTTTTGTCGAAAAAGTCATTTTCACCCAACTTTCTCGACTAACAGTATCTGTCAGGGCCGCCTGTGAGTCCCCCATGCTTACGACTTGACTTGGTCTGATCCATCGTTCTAGACCATCAACAGCTCCAGCATAAAACATAACAAAAATGGTCTTTGCAGCTATCTCTCGGATTAAATATCCGCGATTCTCAGTACCTTCAGGAAAAATTAATGGCAATCTTTCCATGATAACGTTCAACGGGGGAATAACAGGTAAACTCATGCAAACATCACTCCATAGAAGCCTGCGATCTTCCTCTCTATAATCTGTCTGTGTACACCCGCATCGAGTAAAGATTGAATTTCCATCACCTGCTCCAGAGAAGGCAGTGGAATAGAATTCAATTCATAAGCAGAGACAGCCACACTACCGCTTATACACCTGAACGCCCGATCAACAACGTGTGAATTAAGCAACACAGTTATCGTCTCGGGATTAACCGCAGAGAAAAATCCACTTGAATAAACAATATTAATATGGTTTTCAACCACAACACCACCTGTTTCATCTATAAAATTCTGAGGCAGTATCACAGCTAAAATTCTTTTATCCTGTTCTTTAGAGGTTGTGCGTTGAACAAGCACGCACTCAGATGCCGTAACTAGAAAATCCTGCCTAGGGGCTATATCGATATAAGGTACGTGATTTTTTCTGTCCGCACTAAAGCGAAAACCTTCTGAAGTGATCGATTCTGCCCAAATTAATGGGTAGCTATTCTTCCCTTTAGTCGTACGTAACTGCGACTTAAATCGATTCCAGACTAACTGACCTGTGGATACTGAGTACCCCAGTTCAGCTAAACGCATAGGCATTGTTTTCAACTTGTTGAGAAAGCGGGCATCATCTTTAACACGCGGTAAAAGCCAGGTGGCGCCGCCTTTTTCTATCTCAACGTTACCTATTCTCTCGATTTTCGCTTTATTCAACCCCTTTGGAACAAGAGAAGACACCTGTGCCTGGACGTTATGTTCCCCAGCCCGAAATGCGGTCAACATTGTTTCCTGAAGCACATCATCAAATACACCATCTCGATCAGTAACAAAATCGAAAGCAAACGGAGTGGTTTTCTCTGTCAAAAGAGTTCGCAGTGCAGTGAAATACTGGCCACCAAGAAATGATGTTGGAGTTAGAAATGCAACAACACCTGTATTCTCTTTAACCATGCGAACTGCTAAATCGGTAAATAAGCCATACAAATTCGCATGCCCAAAAAGAGAACGCGAATATTTTTCTCTCGTCTGTATATCAAGTGTTACGCGTCCATACGGCGGATTCCCAATTACAAGATCATAACCAGAGATATGATCATGCTGAAGTGCGTCACCAACAATAATTGTATCTTCTGGCAACCTCCGCTTAGCTTTCACACATAATGGCATGAGCACTGACTCAAGCAAAACCGAGCTCATCCAGGCTGCAAACGGATCAATTTCTATTCCCTTTAATCGATTGCTTATTCTCCGAAAAATCCATTCAGGAGAAGACCCCTTGTCTTTTTTTAGCATTCTTAATGCTGCGGGAGCTAAAAACGCCCCCCCACCACATGCTGGATCAATCACACTAGCATGCGAAAAATCAACGCCAGACTTTTCAGCTAAATCCAGCAACCGGGATACCAAAGGAGGTGGAGTGTAGTAAGCCCCCATTTCAGAACGGTAAGCAGAAGGAAGCATAACCGTATAGATGGAGCCAATTAGATAGCCCGCATCCTCTGCAGGAAATCGAGCAACAAGTGCCCCAGTTCGTTCAGCAAGCTCACGGGCATCACATGGCAATCCCTCCATGTAGACTGCATGCGGAACAGCTCTCATTTTAATGTTACTTTTTTGCTTTTTTGCCAAGACATCCCAATAAGCAGCAACAATACTGGAACAATATGAGCGCGCTTGCATTAATCTTGATTGTTCTGTTTTGTAACTGTTCGCATAACCTTTGGCCATGGCTTTACAAGTTTGATATCGTTCCAGATTGGATAATTCAGTATCTGTAAAAAAATCAAAATGTTGCACGTTCATAAGCAAAATCCTAGTGTATCAAACATGCGGGCCATAACATATCATGGTGGCGCATAACAAATTGGCCCGAAGAATATCACGCACCTAATCGATCTCATAACCCGTTATGACAATCAATTCCTCTACACGAGTTCAATTGATGATTTGTAGTGCATTCCAAATGGTATAACGCCGCTGGTGATGCGCCGGGAGTTCCCCGGCGACTTCAACCTGAGATAAGACCATGCCAACTTCGGCAGGCCAGACGGTTTCAGGCACTTCCACCAGCAGCAGACCTTCCAGCTCAATGACGCGTTTACAGGCGTACTCGAGTAATGGATCCACTATTTCACCTCAGACGATTTATCAGCATCGGCTTTACGGCGTTCCAGAAGCTCGTCTATCGCTTTTATCGCATCGGCGGTGACATAGTCCTGGGTGCTGCCGTTTTTGTACCTTAGCGTGCGCTGTAGCTCGTCACGAACCCGGATAAGACGCTCAACGGTAAGCGGTCCGTTTGCCGGGTGGTTAGCTGGGTCTGTTAAGTTGATTGTCATGCTGCGCCGCCTTTAACAAAAATAATCCAGTGAGTTTTATCGTTCTTACCAGTTCGCTGGCCAATCGCTGGTTTCTCGTCAGTGAGCGCCAGAATCTGGCTAACCGGTATCTGTGTTTCGTTCCATTTGAAGATAAGGACACCGTGTGGCCACAATACGCGGAACGCCTATTTGAACCCGGCTCGAAGGTCATCACGCCATGTATCTTTGTTCAGGCGCCCGTACTTTTTTCCCATCCACGCATTGTCACCAACTCGCTCAAGGTGTGGCGGGTCAAACACTACAACCGGGAATGATGCATCGGAAAACGGCAGCGCGCGGAAATCCGCAATCAGATCAGGGCTGATTACCAGGCGGCGGCCATCGCAAAGGTCATGCTCTTCAGCACGGATATCAGTGAAAACGGCGCGCTCGTCCTGCTTATCGAACCAGAACATGCGGGAGCCACAGCACATGTCCAGAATTGATGCCTCGCTCATTGTCCTTCTCCTTCGATAACCTGGATGCCAGCGCCACAACGTGCACAGCGCTTAACGCCAGACACATCCCAATACACGCTGCCTTTGTGGTCGCATCGCTTTTCCAGTCTATTCAGGCGAGCTGCATAATCAGCCACCTGCTTATCCCTGGCTTCCAGCGCCTCTACCAGAGCCAGGACGTTGGTTGGGGATGACTGGGCAACATGTTGAGAGTTAGCGTCAGCATTATCCTGTTCATCAAACCCAGTCCATTTGATAATGTCGCCGCAACGTTTATCGTTAGGGGTATGAACGGAATAAGTGCCGAATGTATCGTTGAATGCACACCACTCACCCGGAGTCGCTTTCTCTGCTGCCGCTTTCATACGCTGCGCCAGTGCGGTGATATCGTTCATTGGGCAGCTCCTTCTGTTTTTGCCGGGATGAAGCGCGATGGCGACCAATCGCAATAGGTATCCGTTTCGGTATGTCCGAACATTGCTTTGCAGCGATGGATATGACGGCAGTTACCACACGTATCGCCAGCAGGTAGAAGCATCTTGTCAGGGTCTGCCGGGTCGTAATTCAGCGGCTTGGTGTTGTTACTCATGCTCCGCTCCTTGGCGTAACTGTGCGGCAAATCCATTGCAGAGTTCTCCGGCATCCTGCAGGACCAAGCGCGCATCTTCATGCAACCCTTGGGCGTATTGTTTCAGGTATTCGCCAGCCTGCTCGGCCCCTTTCGCTCGAACGTCAGCCAGATACGTGTCTGTTGCCTTGAATGGATTCTCAGCTTCAACATCGCGAGATACGTATGCGTTGATTTCAGAAACGTAATCCATCGGAACACCGGCATACAGGTATTCGTCTGCATTCACGTACTCGTCGTGGTTTTCGCTAATGTCGGTCAACAGGCGCAACATTTGCCCGTTCTCCGCGACTGCCGCCGCCAGCTGCAGCTGTAATTCTTCGTATGTTGGTTTCATGCCTGAACCCTCCGTTCTAAATACACATACTGCTTAACCATGCCCGCTGGGAGCTCCAGCTTTTCGGCAATTACGCTAAGTGCGATCCCTTCTGAGTGCAGTTCGCGTGCTAGCGCAACATCAGCGTCCGGGTACTTAACTGACTGGTGAAACTGACCGCAGAGACGCAGATTTATGCCTGCTTCTCGTGCCTTAGTGCGGATTGCGGCATCAGTCCGCCCTATCAGCAGGCCAATCTGTTTAACCCGCATTTTCCCGCTACACAGCCGAACAACCATCAACTCAGCCCGGCACCAGTCCTTGCCTTTTTTCCGAAGTTTCTTTGCCATGATTAGCACCTTTGAGCATTACGCAGGCAGCGGTTGCGCAGCCTTGCAATGCCCCATAGTTCGTTTGAAGTGCTGGTCATCCCCATGATCGAGGTGTAAGCCGTCGCAGCTCTCCGCCAGAGCCCTTTGCTCTCCAGCGCTTTGGCCTTTGCCATCGCCTCCTGAACTTCCTGCAGGTTTTCTGGTGCAGAGCGCGGCGCCATATCTGGCAGTGCAACATCGGGTACCTCAACGCCTGCACGTACCCGGTAAACGTACTGAGTACCGTTGTTAATCCGTCCCAGCTTTCCTGCGTAATACAGCTGGCGCAGATGATTGCCCGCACTACTTGACGGAAGATCCAGCGCTTCGCAAATATCCTGCAGGACGCAATCAGGCGTTCTGCCCACAATGGCGAGCACCAGCTGCGCCTGTGTTACTCGGTCTTTGGTCTTTTTGGTCATTGGTCAAAACTCGCTTACTTGGTTAAACCTGCCGCTTTGCGGCGCTTGTACTCGTCCATCAGAATTTGCGCTGGCGTTGGCCCCGAAGGGTGACTTGGCGCAGCTAACTGGCGGCGTATCGGTGGGATTGAAAAGCCGTTAGCCAGATGCTTCGTCCACTTCGTCAGTAACTTATCTGCCAGCTTTTTTAGCTCTCCTTCTGTCAGGCTTCTTTCCACTCCGGTTCTGCGCATTTCAATGCATATGTGATAGAGCACGTCCTGTTTCCACGGGTATTTGTCGCTCCCCGAATAACGGTATGATTCGTTTCGCCAGAGTCTGTACTCTGTAAGAACGGCGTCAGAGGTCAGATTGAATGGGTTGGCGCCGCTGGCAGAAACCAACGAAACAAACTCAGCAAGATCTGGCGGCCATGTGTGGCCCAAAGAACACCGCTCCATGCACTGACGACACACCAGCGCAATCTGGGCTTCACTCATCGATCCAATCTGGGCAATCCACATATCCGAGGGCGCGGCCCCGTTCTTCTGGGTCCACCGGTTCGAGAATATCTCCCCCATGACCGTCCATAGCCGCCATGCCGTATCCGCCGCCAGCAAGTCCGCGTTGTTTCTCCCAGAGTTCTCTGGCTTCCTGAATTTGCTGGACTGCTCGGGATGCGGTGTTAACTGGTTGAATTCTTGCATTGCCGTTACCTCCGGTTGCTGGTTGTTGTTTGGATTTGGCTCTGGCATTTATCACGCTGCGAGCAAATTTCTGCTCCCACTGAACCTGCGTGAACACTTTCCCCTCGGATTTCCAGTACGCGGTGAACTCTGCCAGCTCGGCCGGCATGTATGCCGGTTCGGGAAGTGCCATTCCCCAGGTAGCAGCCAGTCGCGGCCAGTCCTGTGACGGTAGCCACAGGTCATGCATAGTGAATTTCCCGATAGGAATATCTAGACCTTGCAAATACTGAGGTTCCTGAACAACATTTCCCTTGTGCGCGTAGAGAGAGGGGTTTGATCCTTTTCCCTTCCCTTCCCTTCCTTTTCCGTCAGTGAGTTCTCCTTGAGGACTCACTGAGTCATCACTGCTCCCTCCTTGACTAGGCGCTGCCTTTCCTTCTTTTTTTGCCTTGTGCTCAGTGAATTCTGGCGGCAAGGGGATTTTTGTAGCCGAAGGCCTGTTTATTTTTTGGTGCTTAAGGAAGCCTTTAATCTGCAGATAGCAGACATCACTCACTGCGTATTCAGTGAGTAATCCATGAGAAATCAATTCATGGATCAATGCTTCGCAATCAAGAGAATCAGCCGGGAAGATTTGCATCTTCAACCTTTTGGGCGAACGCTCAAGGCACCCCATATCGTTGGCGAAGTTGAACAACCCGATAAACAGGAGACGCGCCGGAATTGAACATTCCACCACCTTCTCATCTGTCCAGAATTCAGGTTTAACTGTTCTGATGCGGGCCATCTGAAACCTCTTATTAACCAGTTGGTGCTGGTGGTCATTGGTAAAAACTCGATTAAAAACACTGTGGCGCTACGGCGGCTACACTCGCCAGTAGTGGTCCCGCCAGATCTGCTGGAAGCAGGTTAAACAATGCGATTGCAGCCTCTCTTATCTCGCGTTCAAGTTTCTGAACCGGAGCACCTAACAACTTCGCCTGGTGAGCATCGCTACACTCTTTGATCGCACTGGCCACCAGCTCTGTTTCCGTTAACCCGCGCTTTAAACCGTACTTACGGGCTACTTCAATCGGCATCGCATCAGCAATCGCCGTGGAAAGCTGGATGACATATCCGGTGTATTTCTCAGAACTGTTTTCGTTCTTCAGATAGCGGTACAGGTTTTGCTTGTTAACACTGATGCCGCGACCGTTTTGTTTTTCCCACTGTTCGGCCACCAGCTGCGCCACCACATCCTGTGCTTTGCCAGGAATCGTGGATTCCCATTCCTGCACTGCCGCATAAATTTTCTGGCACTGCATGCCATCGCGGCGACGTGGCGAATACTGATTTTCTGTTTTCAGCTGCATACCTTTCACCGGGGTATGATTTTCAAAAGAGATGGTTTGCATGGTTACTCCTTTGGAAGTCCATCAGCAGGGTTCGGATAAAGATCTGGGCGCAATTCGTGTGGTGTTACCTTCCAGTCGACAGCTTTGCTCACCTTGATCACTAGCTCTCCTGGTATTTTATTTTTAAACCACCCATTAACTGTTTGGGCTCTCCTTTTCATACGACGGCCGAGCTCAGCTTGGCTGCAGATGTTCAAGAGCTTTTTTTGGGTTGATGTCTTCATCGGTTGATCTCATTAGTTGTCGATGGAAGACAATAAAACAAATTAAATCGATATCGTCAAATTATTTCGATAGTTAGGCCTACAGAAAAAATCTGTATAATTAGTGGTAACTTTATGAATTGGATGAAGAGATGAACTTCGGAAAGAGATTGCAAAGGGCTATAAAAGAACTCGACATATCTCAATCTGAGCTAGCCCGCAGGTTGGGAGTTAAGGCTCAGTCGGTAAGCGGCTGGTGTAACTCTGATATTCTGCCTAGATCTGAAATCTTAAATCTTCTGCCGGCAGCAACGGGTTATCCGCTTTCATGGTTTTTTATGGAAGATGGTGAAGTATCTCAAGATAGGGACCCATGGGAGACAAACGTTCAAATCAAGCCGCCTTCTGAACTCCAGGCAAGGCTTCTTAATGCGTTTGAACAGTTACCAACTGAAGATGAAAAAGAGAGAATTATCAGCCTTATAGACATGCGTCTTGAGGAACTTGATAATTTCGCAAAGGCCTATCTACAAAAAAGAAACCTTATTCCCCCTACTAAATAAGCCCCTCTATCTCCTTCCACATTTCGTGGGTCATGTCATGACCTGCTGTTTTTTTTCGCCCTTGTCTATCGATTTAATTTGACGCATATCGATTACTTCGATAATAATACTCCCATCGCAACACGTCATCCAGGCAGGAAGCCCACGAAGTAGCTGCCGGCGGCATACGAAACACCGGATGAGATGACACCAGTAGCAATCAATGCGCAGCAGGTTTAAACGTTCCGCTAGCCAGCGTTACAGGCAAAAAAAGCGCCCATAGGACGCTTAGCTCTTTAAAAATTAGTTTGGTGAATTATTCATCTTTCGGAAGGTCCCCAGAGAACCAGGCGAATATTTTCTCGGAACGACTTAGCAAGATTTTCTTTGCCTCATCGCCCCGGTTAAGAGTAATTAGAGCCCTCTTATAAGCTGCATCACGTAAAAGGCCCAAGGTTGGGGTGTCCCCTTCTTCTGCTCTGAGATATGCAGCGTGGAGATCTTCGACTGAAATACTGGAGGGTTTATTGATTAACTTCTTCATTTTTTTAGCCTGAACTTCACACAACATGGCCGCTTTACCCGGTTGCCAGACGAAACTGACTGCCGAAATTGCAGCTACTACAGCACCAAATAGAGGAATGCTGCCGTATGCAGCAAAGATAGCTGACCCGAGCATAATTTGAGCAAATGTCAAAAGCTTATCGAGACGGTTATAAAAAGTCGCTTGCATCGTCTCGATATGAAAAGAGTAACGAATATTGAATGCTATCGATTCTCGGGTCATATGGTTCCTCTTACTCTCTAGGCTGTGGTTCCGGTTGCCTTTCAGATGGCCTATACGGCACCTGACTATCAGGACGCGGAAGATTGCTATCACCAAACTGATTTATACGCATTTTACCCTCCAATGGGCTGCTTTTTTGGAGATCTCCACGGCTAGGTGGAGTTCGTGAGCCGGACACGGGTAAGAATCCGGTAAAACGATGTTATCACAAAACATTTCATGCATTTTGTCAGGAGTTCATATGGTTGACCTTGCTCGCAGACCAGTACGGCAGCAGGCAGTGAAATTGAATTTAATCGAAGTGTGGATCCGCCGACTCTGCTACTTCCTCGCCCAGAAAGGCGACCCGGCTGCCGACCAACAGCCAGTAAAAAGTTTCTAATCGAGTTTTGACCAATGGCCGTCGCGGCCGGAGATGTGAATATGGAATTTGGAATGAAACGCGTTCTGGCATCCGTCCAGGCCGTCGCTACCCTGAACAAAATGTACGATGGTTCGCCGGTGTCCCTGACGGCTATCAGCAAAGAATCAAAGCTGTCCACTTCATACCTTGAGCAGATCTTCAAAAAGCTGCGCAACGGTAACCTGGTTATCTCGCAGCGCGGACCCGGTGGCGGTTATAGCCCTCGAGGTGAAGACATCACCGTTACAGACGTAATCACTGCGGTATCTAAACTGCCAGCCCATAAAACCTTTGAGCCTATCCTGCGAGCGCTTGACGGCGTTCACGTGTCGCAGCTGCTGCGGGGCGATTCTCCAGCCCCATAAAGCACAAAACCCGCGCAAGGCGGGTTAAGCACCCGGAAAGCCGACCAAAGCGTTCCGGTTTCGAGTTTTGACCAATGACCACCACCAAGGCGGCTGCCATCAGCTGCCGGGTATCTTACAACCTGAAGGAGCCCGAACGCAATGAACAACTATGCGTACCTGATTAAAGCAAAAGCGAAAGCCACTGAGGCTAAAAGCATTTTTTGCTGGTTTTCTGCAAAATCTGATTCGCGAGCAGACCGCGAGATACTGAACATTCTTGAGGACGAAGGGATCACCGTCGGGCGTGCTGCCGACCACCAGCTCCCTATCCGCACAAACTTTCCTGTTCTGGACGATCTGCCAGTAGAAAGCGTACTGGATGACACCTGGTGCGACCGTTACCAGCTCGATGACAACAACTGCTGGCAAAAAATCGTTGTGGAAGCCACGCCACCAGCTGTTTCCGAAAAGACTAAAACAGAGAGTAACGACTACATTTCTGTTCGCGAGCTCTCCCCTGCTCAACAGGTGGCCTGTCACTGGCTCTACGGCAAGCAGCACCCATCACAGGAAGAAGTCAGCACCATCAATGAATATCTCAAGAATAATGACGGTACTCACAATGCGCTGTGTGTCGCAGCTGCTGCGCTAACATCCCCGGATGTTTTAGAACTGACAGATAAACTCGCAGCAAAACTTATTGAGTCAGGCTGCGCCTGTGCGGCGCGTAGTTTGCTGGTTAAGCTGTTAGCAGAAATCTGGCATGAAAAAACTGATGAAATGACCGGGCAGGACATAGCCCTGTTTGTCCAGGACTATGAAACATGCGACACCGAAGATGAACGCGTTGCAGTGGTAGAAGCCTGGACACGGAAGCTAGAGCCACAAACCGAGCCAGAAAACCTGCAGGTATCGGTTGCCAGCATGTCATTCCGCCGTCGTTTGCTGGCGCAATACTTAACTCATGAGCTGGTGACCATCGCCGACGCGGACCTGATTAAACAAATCGCTGACGCCGAAACAGACACCGATAACAGCTACGTTCAGAATCTGCTTCTGGCCGCCGAGAACGCCGGTGAGTTTAAGGATAAGGCGAACGACGCAAACCTTAGTTTCCTGTGCGAAGCGATCAAATCAATCTGGCCGTCTGAAAATAAAAAACCAGAGCTCAACCAGCTAATCTCTTTCATCCGTGACTGGTGGATTACCCCGCATATTAACCGCGGCGTATTCGTGAAAGCATGGCGTACAGGCAAACCATGTGGTCCGATCCCAATGAAAACCACAGACACAGGGACAAACGCTGGCGGCGTTGGCAAAACAGACCGCGGAGATTTGTTAGAGCATTCCCTTGATACGCTGGACATCGATATCGCGGCCGCATTACTACCGATGGATTTTGATATTTACGCATTCCCTCGAGGGATCCTGCAGCGTAGTAAGGACATCGTAAAAAACAAGCAAACAATGCCAGCGTTTAGCGCCTGGTCAGAATTGCTGCGGAAATCCGCTGGCATCCTGGACTATTCCCGCGCCGCAATATTTGCCCTGATTCGCCAGGCTCGCCCGGAGATCCATTTATTCCCGAGCGAGCACCTTGCTTATATCAGCAAAAATCTGACGGAAACGGACCACGCTAACCCTAGCGCTGAATTACTCGCTGCGGCCCGGCATTTACCTTCCCCAGAAGATGAAAGCACTGATGTATCAACTGAGGATTCTCTGCGTGACGATATGAGCAAAAGACTCGCCGCCGGCCGCGGTGAATTCGTCGAGGGAATTAGCGACCCGAATGATCCTGAATGGGTTCATGAAGATCTCACCAAACCCAGAACAACTGAAGTCTGCAATGTCGGTAACGGGATCTTTTCCATCGACAACTTAATTACAACCGTAGCGACACCTGATACAGCAATAGATCTGGAGACTACCAGCAATGTGCAGATGGAAGAAACTCGCAGTAATGAAGCCACGATTGCTCCTGAAGTGCCAATCAGCAAAACAGCAACTGACACAACTGCAGGCAATGTTGAAGATGGTGATCAAACAGATCCCATGATTAATGATACCGGTCATCACAATGATGATTATCGGCACCTCATGGTTGACCTCGAAACCATGGGTAATAAATCAGACGCTCCTATTGTTTCCATCGGCGCAGTGTTCTTTAACCCGAACACCGGCAATACAGGGGCAGAGTTTTATACAGTGGTTTCCCTTGAATCCTCCATGCTCCTTGGTGGTGTCCCTGACGCCGGGACAATTATCTGGTGGTTAAAACAATCTCCAGAGGCTCGTTCGGCGATCGCTATGGCCGACACATTGCCGGTGATTGATGCGCTGGAGCTATTTTCTGATTTCATCAGCGAAAATTCAGACGCTGGTCCTGATGTGCAGGTTTGGGGAAATGGCGCGTCGTTCGACAACGTGATCCTGCGTTCATCCTATGACCGCGCCAATATCGAATGTCCGTGGAAGTTCCGGAATGATCGTGACGTGCGGACCATGACAGAACTGGGCAAAGCTATCGGTATTAATCCGCGCTACGACATCCCATTTGATGGGGACATGCACAATGCCCTCTCTGATGCCCGTCATCAGGTCAAATATGTTTCCGCCATCTGGCAGAAGTTAACGAATAACTGATTTTTTCTTTTCAGAAAACAGCCCACCAGCCGGTTACTTTTAACTGGCTGGCTATCTGAGGTGATAGCTATGCAAAACCTAACACTGTCACCGGCGGAAATAGAAGAAATAACAGGTTACAGACGCTACACAGAACAACAGCGACAGCTCAGATGTCACGGAATCCCTTTCACCATCGATGGTAGAAACAGGCCGATTGTTCTGCGTAAAAATCTGGAGCCAGATATTACTGAATTACCAAAGGTTGATGAGTATGTTGCAACGGAACCAAATTTCGACGCCATTTATGGGACGACCACGAAAAAACCCCGCGGATGCGCAGCTGCCGCCCAGGGTTACCAAAAATAAGTACAGCTATGTGTGGAAGCCCAAGGGAACGAAATTAAGCATAACCCTTGGGAAGATCAGAGAAACCAGCATGTCAGCGCTTTGGCGGAGATATGAGGAGGAAAAAGCCAAACGTCACGACGTAATGACATTTTCCAAACTGTGGGGAATGTTTCTGGCGAGTCCAACGTTTACTGAACTAGCGGCCAGAACCCAGAAGGATTACCACCAGCATGAAAAGAAACTGTTAGCAGTATTCGGTAAGGTCAAAGCCGACGATATTAAAATTGAGCAAGTCCGAATTTATATGGATAAGAGAGGGATCAGCAGTAAGAACCAGGCAAATCAGGAAGTATCAAGTATGTCGCGGGTATTTGGCTGGGGATTTGAACGAGGTTATGTCCGTAATAATCCATGCAAAGGGATTAGGAAATTTACTCTGGTTGATCGTGATGTCTATATTCCCGACGAGGACTACCTGGCAATTTATGAACATGCTCGCGTAGAGGTTCAGGTAGCAATGGAAATATCGTATTTGTGCGCAGCACGCGAGGGGGACGTGTTTGATTTGATGGTGCAGGATCTTATGACGGATGGGATCTTTATTGAGCAAAACAAAACAGGGAAAAAACAGATTAAGGAATGGACGCCACGACTACGCGCAGCGATAGATAAAGCGCTGGCGCAATTAGTTGGAAGGTCTGCCGCTGGTTTTGTAGTCCCTAGCCCATCAGGGGGGAGACTGAACCGTAAAACGTTCAATACCTGGTGGAATGATGCCAAGAAAGCAGCAGGACTGAAATTAGGGAAAAAGATCCCTGGAACATTCCATGATATCAAAGCTAAAGCGATTTCAGATTTTGAAGGTAGCAGCAAAGACAAGCAGCTGTTCAGTGGACACAAAACGGAGATTCAGGTTACGACCTACGATAGAAAGGTCAAAGTATCACCGACGCTTAACGTGCCGCCACTTGAAAATAGAAAGGAATAAAGGAGCCCACCATTTGGTGGGCTCCTTTATTAATCACGCTGCTTTTTTCTCTGAGCAGCTGCAAAGTGGAATAGGAAAAGGTTTTCCTTTTTTAGCGTGACGAACAACGCCATCTACACAAGTGGTGTAGCGGAAAATAATTTCACATGTATTCCCACATTTGCGACAGGTTCCAGTAGCCATTATGCCTACAATCCCTACATACCTGTAAACCCATACAGGTTGCGCATTGTTAGGAGAACCGCTAAACTTCTTTTGTCTTAAACAAGTGTAACGGATGGGATACCTCCATACACTGTGAAGAGTTTCTCAGACTCTTCACCCCCTCAAAAGCCCTGTTCTCAGCAGGGCTTTGTTTTTAATCTTCCTCTGGCATTGATACTAGTGGTACCGACCATGGAAGTTTAATCGTACGCATTGGTGTGCGTTCAAGCATAGATTCGAAAGCTAATCTTAAAGAAATTGAAGTGAAATTTTCGAAAAACCAGTGATTAGACTCATAAAAATCTTCTTCAATTGGTTCTTTCCCTTCAATATCATAGAATATGAAAAGCTTTAGATTTACTTCGAATGCCAGGCCTTCTTCGTCTGGGTTTTCTGGGTCATCAAAGGCACCATCATCGTAGCCTTTAATTGAGGCATCAATAGCCAGTTGAGCCCAACATTTTTCTAGCTCTTCGTCGTACTCAGAGCCGAAATCGCCGTCGCTAACAACTAATT
>PPYF01000172.1_pt1 | contig 25412 bp, 45 predicted proteins | sample 1559871 | NCBI WGS metagenome assembly PPYF01 (sample SAMN08240021, study PRJNA423297) | Human gut metagenome, whole genome shotgun sequencing project. | reverse complement strand
CATAATAATCAATACTTCCATTTGATAATTCCATTATCGTAGTTAATTCTTGGGGATTACCAACGCTGTCCAAAACATAATTCATATGTTTTATTAGGCTTCCTCTTAGGCTTAGCTGTAAACTCATTATTATTCACCTGCTCTTGATAATTATCATTAAACTTACCCTTAAAAATACTGTAAAAATTAATGATTTGAGATATTAAATCTGCATTTTGGGTTACTAACTTCTTAGTTTCTATTGACTCTGACTGCTGTTCATATTGAGCTGAATTCCAATGTAATTTGATTTCCTCTGGCATTGCTATTCGCCGAAGAATAATAGTATATTCCTCTTTTGAAGCTGAAATATTTAGCCCCCTTTCATAATTTAAATAATCATCATAAGAGACTTTGGCTTTTTTTGCAGCAAATTGTCGTGAAATTCCTTGTTTTACTCTCTCAGCAAGAATTTTTTGAGACATTTTGAATTGGTAAGAATCAACTCTATTCTTTAAATCTATATTTTGAGGGTCGTTTAATAAATCATTAATTAGAGCTTGTAAATCTGACTTCATGTTCTTCACCAACTTTACCTTTGTAATTTACATCTGATGTACCATTAATCTGGGTAAAAATTCTATGGGCCACATCTCTAACATTATTAGTAACTTTATTAGACCTACTATAACTGTAATCATTTTGTTGTTTTGAGAACCCATGCGTCCACAATAAATATGGTACATAGATATGTATCGTTAAAATGATACGACATTGCTCAGGGTGAGCTTCATCACCAGCCATAAATCGAATTTCATAAACATGATCTGTATTTAGCTTTTTTACAATTTCATAAGAAATAGATTTACCATTTGGTCCGTAACTATACTCATCACTTATACACATATAACTTTTTCCATCAGCATGTCTACATTCAACAAGGCCTTTTAATTCTCCCTCAGAATCTAAAGAAAGTGCTTCTAATATTGTAGATATTCTTAGTAGCGGTTCTAATAACCATAGATTATTACACAGTTTTTGGCGAACGTAATTTTCCGCTAAGATTACACCAGATAAATGTATGCGTTCATTATTTTTTATTAAATAATATTGTTTCATTTTCATTTACCACCTCATCTTGCAGAAAATATTCAACAAACATATAATACCATATTATAAAAAATAACATATAGTAATCTTTTCTTAATTATTTCTTCGAACTCATAGATATTCCCCCGCTTATATAGAAAGAAGCTCACATCCTTTCTCATCGTAGCCTATCACAGCAAGCTGTGACTTCTTACTACTAAAAGGAAGTGAGCTTCATGTCGTCATTCACAGATTCCTTTATAAAACCAGCATCTCCGTCATCTATCCATTTATTATCTCTGTATATCACATCAATATATAAGGCTCCTAAAAATATTTTTAACGCTTTAAGATGATTCTCTTGAATTCCTATTGAAGGTAAGCATGGAATAATTACGTAAATGTTTCCTTTCCACTTCTCAGAATCAGTTACTTTTAATATGTTGCTCTTTTCATCTCTGGTTAGTTATTCCTTCATTGCTAAATACCTTTTAATTCCATTTTCTTTCGTCCCCTATTGAACCAAGGACTTACTGTAAACGCAAGTATGTCATTAATTACATAGATTGAGCTGTTTACAGCCATCGCTAGTGTTGCATCCCCTTGCACATAAGTAATACCCCAAAGGATTAATTGAAAAATTCCAGATGCTAACCACCAAAAATATTGGTTGTTGTAGCGCATAAAGCACATAATTCCTGCCGTTAAACTAATCGCAAAACTAATAGCGTCAATCCAAGGGCGTGGGTCATTAGTAAACTTACCAATCAAGTATCCAGAAATTACATATACAAGTAAGGTTCCAACAATTGCAATTAACCATTGCTTTCCACCAAATTTACGAAGATGATTTTTAGTATCATCATTCCACGAACGTACGGCTAAAATAACCGGCAAGTCTAATGTTAATACATACGCTACTTGTTCAAAAATCGATAAGTAATTTTTAGCAGACAGGCCTGCATAAATAAAACAAGCAGCACTGATTAAGCCTAAAATTCCATTAATTGCTTTGGTTGCATTAATAGCTAATACACATAACACGCCTAATGTAGTACCAATAAAAGTAATAATTGCTACAGGTGTAATTGGATTACTTACCAACGTCATGATTTGACAACCAAGACTGAAGAAAAAGAGATAATAATTTTGCTGTGGCCAACCTTTTAATTGACCAAGTAACCACTTAAAATAGTTTTGCTTATTTGTTGTTTGTTCCATTTATTTCATTCTCCTTTATTTTGTTAGGTCGTTTTTCAATGCCTTGTCCGCCTTTCAGCATCGTGTGTTTATCATTAACATAGATGTATTTATCGTCCAATTTGACATACATCATTTCGTAAGTATCTTTTCTTTTATCGTTCATTGTCTTTAACACTCTATTTCAATCGGTTCAATAGCTCTTACCCACTTAGGCACATCAATAATCTCTTTACCCGGGACAATAACCGCATCAGAACAAATCTTCCTATCGTAAATGATTTTCCATTTATCGTCACGAGGACACGCGTAAGCAACTTCATGGCTGATAGTTTTCCCCGTGACAGAATCCGTTATTTCTCTATCGGTACCTTCTAACGGTAAAATATACTTTTTGGCAGGATCAATTTTAGAAATATCAGAAGTCTCTTCGCCTTCCCAAGACACTTCCAGAAAGCTGTATGGTCCGTCAGAATCGTTAGAATCGAGTTTGGTTTCATAACCATATTTTTTTAGTTCCTTACTAAGAGCATTAATATGATATATACGTTTTCGTTGAGGCTTTCCGTTTGCGCATACGTACGCACCCAATTCGTATTGAAAAAGTCGAACACTTTGTTGCTCGTTTTTTACTGCCAAATTAATTTCGTCAAAAGCCTTTTTTAATTCGTTTGGCAATGCCTTTTGTGCTGCTTTCTCAACTTGATTAGCCGCTTCCTTAGCGTCAATACCATTAGCTGGTTGAAAAGATTCACCTTGTGATTCATACTCCAAATCGTTTTCTAGCTTATCAAGTCGGTCTTCAAACTTTGTGATTTTATACTTAAACTCGTTTAATTGTTGCTGATAGTTATTTGGCTCTTGCTCACTTAATTTGCGTCGGCTAAAAAAGCTCATTCAAATCACTCTCCATCTATCATTGGTTTGCTATCTTTGTTCAATCGTGGTGTGATAGTGATTCCCTTGTGAGCGCCACTATTCTCAACAATCAAATATTGAACCTTGGTTTCTTTGTCAGTTGCTACATAGCTCTGAGTTACTGGATCACTATCAAAGTTATTAAGAATACCTTCGCTATCGGCGGATGTGTTTTTGCCAGTACACCCTTCTACGATCATGCCGGTTAAGAAAACAATTGTGATTACAAGAGACCTACTTAACCACTTTTTCATTTCTGTTCACCACTTTTTCTATCTAATAGCTCCATTAAAGAGTCATATCTTCCTTGCTCAAAACTAATACGTTCCAACGATTGTTTAATTGGGTCGATGTTAAAGAAGTGCATACTCTCTCTAAAAGAGGTCATAATCTGAAAGCTATAACCGGAATCGCTCTCATCATGATATACGTCAAAGCTATATCCAGACACTTCCAGCAACGTGACAGCTTGTCCTGCATTATATGGATCATCTGTATACCAATGAATCGGAAAAGGCCTATCAACTTGTTCATTTAGAGCTTCCTTTAATGAGTTACGACAACTTGATAAGCGTCCTCCAAACGATAAACGTCTAGGTCCTTTTGCTTTAGGTAATAAAAGGTCTTTATTGATTTTCACCATTATTTCCTCCTACTATTAGATATTAAAAAAGCGGGTAGCAGTTTTTACACCGCTATCCGCTTCTATGTATGGTTGCCCATTGGTTTGGGTAGTTCACCTTCATTGGATTTTATTCTGCCACAGGTTCATACGGGCTCACTACCGGCAGACAACTCCGATAGCTCCGTATGGTTTACAAGACCTGAACACGGATCTATTACCGTTTAACTTTCACTCGACATGAGCTAATATTATATTTTTCCTTATAGCTGTAAGAAAATGCTCTTGGGCTACTCGTACCAACCTCGTTAGTTATATTCTGGTTGCCAGACTTCACAAGCTACGATCTTCTTGGCTTCCCACTTTGGTTCTCATGGTAACCAGCCATAATTTGCTGTGGGTTTAATATTACGATCGCCTAACGGGTTGTGCAATGAATTTCAATGTTGGTTTCTAGAACAAACAACCAATCGACTTTCTTTCATCGACTTCACTAGGTATTAATTAGCTCTTTTGCAAAACATATCCTATCGAACATATTCGGCTTATTGGTCTTACGTTCATTCTGTACAGGCGAAATGTCACTCTCTTATGCACTGCCTTCAACCATGATTAATTATATCAACTCTGTATTTTATTGCACGTTTAGACACGTCATTTTTCAAAAATTTTTGCAAGTTCTCTAAGGTTTTGAGAATAATTGGTAACCATTGCCTTAACTTCATTAGAAAGTGCTTCTACGAGTAGGTTGTGTGTTCTTTGACGGTTCATTCTCTCTTTGTACGCCTTAGTTAGTTCACGCTTAGCCTTACGTTTTTTCTTATTCATCCTGCATCCCCTCAGCTAATTTAATTATTATGACGAGAAAGATTCTTAACTACCTTTTGCAATGAATTAATCTGTTTTTGCAATTGAATAATTTCCGAGTGATTTGCAACTTGATATGAAAGCGTGATTGAATCCAATCGAGAGTTGATCAATGTTCCCCTTTTATGGGCTTTAGTTAATCTTCGCTTTATGTAACGTTTTCGTTTATTCATAGAACAACTCCCTCCTATTTTGAATTGTAGATAACATTGTCTCAGTTACTTGAAATTCAATATCGCCAAGTACTAAATGGTTACTTAATACTTCCGTGCTAAAACAAGTAACATTTAGTCTAACCTTATGACCAGTTTTATCAATTAAATATATTCCAGGACGTGTTCCGTAATGTGATCCCTTCTGCTTTGGATAACGGGAATGTTTCCTTTTATTTTTCATTTATTTCGTCCCACAATTTATCCAAAATGCTCGTATCAATTTGAAAGTCAACTCCACGATAACTTGTTAATGGTTCTTTATACCATCCTTTTGATTCAGCCACTTTATCACGGCTTGGCACTTGTGTCTTTACGCTGTCAATCATTTGTAAAGCCTGCATTGCTACTTCGAGTTCAACTGATGAGGTCGGGAATTGAATAGTGGAGATAACCTCTTCAACAGTCATTTGTTTTGCTAACGCTTCTTTTTGTGATTTTATCATTTCACTTAATTTATTTAATTCGCTGTAACTAGCCATTAAAGTCCCTCCTAATTATCTGTTTTTTCAAATTTCTCCTTGAATTCTTTCGACGAATAAACTTTAGAGTTACCATACTCATCTGTAACAATCCAATCACCACTTGTTACCTCTGTACGACCGCTAACAGGATTTCTTTTAAATACATTGTCTATGTAATAACTTTTAGTAATCTTATATACTGGCACGTCTTGCATTATTTTACGCCTTCTGCCAAATATCCCTTTTCTTACTGCTTTATTGGCTTCCGAAAATGTCTGTACAGGTCTTATAGCCTCATGAACCATTGGATATTTAATAAGACCGTATTTATTTACAAGTTCTTGATCAAATTGAACAGCATTATATTTGCGAGGATTTTCTTTTACAATTTCCATCAATCGTCTTCAACCTTCTTAAAACGTTCAATAAATTCTTCATTAGTAACCACTTGGCATTCTCCCTTCGAGTTAGTTAATATCCAATCTCCATCAGTTACTAAACGGTCGTTACATGTATAGTAAGCATATCTTTCAGGAAAGATATTAGTCGTTTCAATAATTTCTTTGTTTTCGGCTACCATCGGATATAAGGCTAGTGACTTTTTAGCTATTTCTTCACGAAATTGAACTGCTCCAAAATATCTTACATTTTCTTCTTTATCTTGAACAATCATATTCTCACCTATTTCACTCCATCGTTATAACCGTGAACATAGCCTTTATAGTAAGATTTTGATACCTTTCCTTGTGGCTTAGAATGCTTGTGTGACTTTGTTCTCTTATCAACAGCACCATTTTTGTATCCATCGTTGTAGCCCTTAGTATATTGATCTCCGCGATGTCCACCAGGATGCGTTACACCATACATCCAAGTTGAAAATGTATGATGAGTAGTGTTAGAGGCTTCTGAATGATTATCGTTAGTTGTGGTTGTTGTATGTTCGCCTTCAGTAGTTGTATGGGTTGCTGTCGTGTGAGTAGCCTCTGTATGTGCAGCTGGGTGTGCTGCCGGATGAGCAGTAGCATGAGCAACTCCATGTGCCGCAATCGCATTTACTGGTTCAGCTTGGTTATATCCCACATAAAATCCTACTAACAACGTTCCAAGAATTAATAATGTTTTCTTCATCAATGATCACCTTTAATCTAGTTGCTTAATTGCTTCGTCAACCATTTCAGCAATTAACATTGTTTTTTCTTCACTCAATTCTTCATTTACAATAATCGGCATGTCTATTGCTTCATCTTCCCAGCAAAGTTTAATTTCAGGATTGATAAGAAGCAAAACTTTGACTCCATAGCCGAGTTTGTATAATGAAACCACTACTTCTACAAGCGCCCGATAATTAACATCCCCATTATTATTCATATAAAAGTAAGTATTCTTTTTACCCATTCGAGCAGCTTCTTCAACAGCCTTATCAGCATTTTTAATAGCTTGATTTACCATCTTTTGCGTATTAGATAAAGTCCTTGCCTCTTTTGCTGTCGTCATAAGATCTAGTGCACCATTCATTGTCATCATCTCAAACTTTCATTTGTAAAATCTTCAACATTTCCTACACTTTGTCCTTTAACTACGCTTGCCTTAAATTCCAACTTATCTCCTGGACGAATTAAGTTAGCCTTTGCGTAATCATTAGTATTAACCGTATAAACAGTGTTGCTTCCTTGTAGCGTAAACATAACTTTATTTTTATCTGATACTACAACCGAACGATCGACAGTACCTTGGATATTCTTTTGCTTGGTGCCTGGCGTATTTCTAGCTGTTGCGCCATTATTAACTAAAGCTTGACGAAATGCGTCTAATGCACTGGTAGGATTATTTCCACTGCCATAAATAGACTGATCTTGTGCATCAAGGTAATAATATCCACGAATTGCATGAGAACTATCTAAAATAGTCATTACCCATGTTGGTCGTCCATTAACGTTATAAAGAACCGGCATTTTTGCCTTCCATTGCTGAGCCTTATAGTTTTGGTTAGCATTTTCTTTTGCGCCTGTGCTATCCATAATTCCATTAGCAGAATAGAAAGTTAATTTACCTGTTCGAGCATTAATCATTGAATATCCCATTGCCGAGTCCGCTTTACTATTCGGATTAGTAAAATCAGTAAAGTAACTAATTGAACCATCACGATTGAAGATTGAGGTTACTCCATCTTCTGGTCCATTATTAGTTGGTTTAATAACATCTGTACGACTAAAGTTCCAGAAACCATGCTTATATTTACCAAAGACTTTGTTCATTTGGGCTGCCGAGTCGCTTGTGATCCCTTCATCAATAAACTTAGGCAAGTTCTTTATTGAATAAGTCTTTTGTGAACCAGTCTGTGCATTCATCACCACTACATGTAATTGTTGATAATTAACTCGGTGGCTGAATGTTTCTGACTTGTAGACTGTTTGTACCCAATAAGGCGTGCCATCATCATCAATTTCAAGCTGTGGTTTGCTCATCGTAAGCCACTCAGGGTTATTGCGATAAATTTGGCGATCTACATCATGGTTAAAGTAAGCGCTTGTTGCATACTTATAAGGCTTTTTAACGAATTTTGGTTCAGCATTTTGATTAGTTGCATCCACTATGAAATATCCAGGGATTTCTTGTGCTCTGCGCATTGCGAAGAATCCGTCATATTTCAATGGAATAATATAAACGGGTTTGCCCTTATAGTATTGAGCTTGAACTGTATCTGGAGTATCGAAGTACTGACTGTTTGGAATATCTGACATAGACTTCCGTACACGATTAAGCACTGTATTAGGTGCTAAAGCGACAGGAGTTTCATTGCGTTTGAATGTCGGTGCTTCACTAGACTTACTATATTGTTTTGAGATTGATTGCCATGTTGGTTTAACTGACAGCTTAGAATGAACCTCACCGATGCACCCAATAATAAAGGCACCTGCACAGACTGATATGCACCCTAACAAAAGCTTCGACCATTTCTTATCACCGTTTGAGAAGTCATTCCAAGCTGATAGAGTAATTAATTCATAAATAATTCCCCAAAAACCATTACTAATTAAGATGCTCAAAAGATTACGCGACGGTAAATTAATATATACCCGTAAAAAGGTCACACCTGCAAATAGCAGTAATAACAATCCGTTTAATATAAGCCAACTGTTATTTCTTCGACCATAAATGATATTTACTAAAAACAAAATCATTGGTGCAATCATGTACACCAGCATCATTGTTCCCATTACTTATCCTCCTCTGGTTCTTTCAACAAATCGATGAATGTTGAAGCAGTTACTTTACTTGGACTTAAATTAATAATTTCAGGTGTCGTTACATTGACTTTGGCATATAGTTGCTTGTTCGCACCTGTAAATACATCCCCAACCTTCACGGACCTAGTAATATCTTCTTTTAACATTTCCAAATCCTTTTGGCTTGAAATGATCTTTCCACCTAAGAGCTTAATCAGATCATTCACCGTAAATTGTTGTTCTACTTGGTTCTTTAAGATTTCAAGTAGTAACTTAGTTGAATTGTCAACCCCAGGTACTTGTTGATTTCCATAACTATCACCAGTGAATGCGATCTTAAAGCCATTCTTAGTTGGAATTACTAGCATCAGCGTCTTTGATTTATCATCATTTGAGACTTTGCTATGGAATAGGACAGATTTTTCACCAATCTGGGTTGCTACTCCTTGTTTTGCGTCTGTATCAACATTTGCACCGGTCACAAATACATCAAATTTAACTTCGGACGAACTGTAATAATCATTAACAGTTACAACAAGTGGATCTTTAATTGTGTTTGCAGAAACTTTATAAAATTCGGCTGCATGACCATATTGATTTAAGTGCGTCATATCACCAGAGTAAGTTACTTCTCCCTGATAACTACCATTCCATCCATAATGATGACCACCCAATGACATCATATGTAAATCAAGATCAGTTTGAGGTTCGTCCCATGCAATTCCTAGCGATACATTTTTACCTTCAAAATCATAGGTCGTCATGTATGGCAACCCGCCAATAAAGTCCTTCGCAGTTGTTGGTACGGCATACTCAACACCTTCAGGAATATAAAATACTTTATTACGCCAATTACCATATCGATGTTTTAATACATCTAAAATCATGTCGTGTAATTTTTCGCTACGCAAGATTCGCCTTAACTCATTTACACTATCTTTGTTATTCATAACTTTTAGATAGCTTTTTCCGTTACGAATTTTGAAGTACCGGGCTTTTTGTGTTCCATCCATACGCAGTAATGCATTATCTAATTTAATGAGCTTATAAATGGGAGCCTTAAACATTGCACGTTCAATATCACTAAACTCCACATCATAATCCATCACGTGTTCTAACGGTGATTGCTTACGAGGTTCATACATTCGCTTTGATAAGTGAAGAGCTCGATTAATTAAGGCCTTATCCTCAAAATGTTTCCGTAATACTAAATAGAGTTTGCGATAACGAGTAATATGTTTGGCAACTTCTTCTATTCCAAAGCTCTTAACATATCGTTCAAACGTTTTTTCCAATACCATATAATTCTGGTCACTACTCCAAGAATCGCTTAGATGGCCTAGACGATTGATCATGTCACGAGATTTAATTAGCAACGTACTATCAGTTGCAAGGTAAATTAGGTAACGAGTAAATTCATCAAAATTCTTTGGCAAGAGCATCAATTCTTCACACACATGACACATATATTCACGATTCTTGATTTGGTCCACATAATCAATTGTTAAATGATAGCCATCGATAATTTCAGAAATTAAGACTTGATCTTCGCTACTTAATGCAATCCCACTTGTCAGCATATTCTTAACTTTCTTTGCTAATTCTGCTTCCGTAATCGCATCAATATAAACAAGCTCATCATTAATATTAATGTGCAAACCATTTAGAAATTCTGGCTCATAGATTTCAATATCATCGCGGTCAATTCCACGTCCATACGTACTCATATAATGAGCTAATTGTTCAAACCGTAATTGCAATTCACTACGACCTTCAACATCAGAAAATCGTTTATAAAAGGTTGAATTTACCTTCTCTACATCAACTCCGTATTCCCATACTGCTGATTTAACAACACTTTTTTGTTGTTCTTCAGTACGACCATCTAATACACGTGGATTGATAAGGACGCCTTTCTTTAATGCATCCAATAACAAACCGGGTTCTGTTGCCCGCAGATTGCTAAACTTATCTTCTACAACTGCTTTGAATAATTTAATAGTTGCTTCTTCTTTTCTCATGTTCGGTCTCCTTTCAGAAAATAAAAAAGGCGACCTTAAATAAAGTCACCTTAGTTTATGTATGACAACGCGAAACGTAAATATGTCTTATATTTACTGTATAAATTAATAGGAACGTTTTTCTGCGTTGTGTTTATAGATACGGACGGTAATTCACAAAAGATTTGCAGTCTTGTTTCAAATAGGAACCGTCTTCTGTATCAATTATTGAATACGAACAGTAAATAAGTATTTAGTTTAACAGACTAAGCTATAGGAACTGTTTTCTGTATTCATAATACATATTCTCGGAATCGAACCGAGGTTTTCACACGGGGGACGGTGACGACTTGCCAATTAGTCTAAATGTGTACCTAAATTAGGGATGTGCAAAGCTCATTTGGGATTAACTCCCAATTGCGGTGTAAGGAATCGAACCTTAACAAAACTGCTTATGAGACAGTCTAGCTTCCAAAGCTCTCACCGCCATAAAAACTAGCGAATTTGCTAGTTACATTACGTCAACGTTTAACTTCTTTCCTAACTTAACTAGAAAACTATTACGTAATTCGTACGCTTTCGTAGTGCTAACTGGGATAATTTGTCGATCACATAAATCAACCATCCGTAACCCGACATTACCTTTGAAGTAAGTTTCTTGAATAATCTTTTCAGTAACCACACCGGATTCATCTAAACATTCATCAATTGCTTGACGTTCCTTCTTTAATTGTTGAAGCCACCGATCATCATTAATAGTTATTACTTCTCGGCCAACTGGATCACTCAGTTTATTCAGAGCTCGACCACCGCCAACATTATCGTCTTGTTCAGGCGTAGGATATTTCAATTCATCTTCTCGTCGCTTAATGTAACTGGGAAGTTTGGGATAATCACGCAGTATGTCTTCTAGCATATGTTGTACTGATTTACGCACAACTTCACCTCGAAGATCTCTTATATAGTAGTCAATTTCATGACCAATTTTGGTGTCCGGACTTGAACCGGAATTGACGCTCACCATCTGAGCAACACCAAACCAAAGCTTTTATATTGGGAGTGTACTGCTATTAGATTAGCAGCAATGTTAAGAGCCGGAATCGAACCAGCTTCATGCATATGCGTTGTGGTTGCAAGACACATAAGCTCTCACCAGAGAACGTTAACAATAGTAGCTGACCCGTAAATACAAACTACTATAACTGATGCTGGAGATTCATCAGTAATTGCGGGTACTGGACTCGAACCAGTGCATCACGGTACCAAAAACCGTTGCCTTACCAACTTGGCTAATCCGCAATAACATCGTAAGCTAAGCGAGGCCTCTTTAATCTCCCATACTTAACCCTTGATGTGCCTATCGTCATAGGCTCCTCTATTAGGATTATTAGCTAACACACCAGCATCTGTGGTGGTGATGATTTTTCCCAAGAGGACTATGCTGATTGATGGAATCGAACCACCGCAACCTACCGCTTCGAGGTAGTGCTCTACCTTCTGAGCTAAATCAGCAAAATAACTACCCAGAAAACGCACGACAGTAGTTAGACAAGTTACTTAATCTTCATTGTATGCTAAGTTACAATTTCCTTAAGCAGAGCTTGTGTCTTCATTTTATAACCCGAGGCTTAGCTCCCTCTTTTTAAGGCTTTCACGGTGAGTTTTTTGCTAGGCCTATATTTAGATAGAATCCTTTAGGTTTCCCCTTATTTCTATGTTTGTTCAAGTGGCCTGCTTGACCAGGACATGTACTTTATCCTCTTCGGCGGTTTAGTGCTTCCGTCAAGCCTAGACTAACATTCTCGGACAGGATTCGAACCTATCATACGCAATTGCTAACGGAGCAAGCGGTGACTAATACTCCGACCTTCCATAGGCAACGAGAATACAGAGTTGAATTTTATTTCGGCATTACGCCTATAACTACGGCTGGAGTCGAACCAGCGAACCGACTTGTAAAACGGAAAAGACAATTCAGACAAACGATTTTAGTCGGATATCCAACATCGTAGTTACCAATAATCGAATTAAATACAATTATTAAGATACTCTTTTTAAAAATTAAGGCAATTTTAGACACGCGATTTGCAAAATTTTTTCTAAAAAGATCATTAGTCCCCTAAAACACATAATATGTATTCCAATAACTAATACTAGAAACAATGTAATTATCACCATCATAATTAGCCAAGATGTAAATGCCATCACTGTACTTTTCATTGATGTCGCCTCTGTTTTAGGAATTCCACTTTCTTTGGGGACAAGCTCCCTAGTTCTACTAATTTATCTTCAATAGTATCCAAAACGATATTTCTATCTTGAAGCGACTCAATAAAATCGTACTTTGCTCCATCAATAACTAGCAATGGACTTGCATCATATTCTTTTTCCCACTTCTCATAGTGTTCGATTAAGTCATGATAATACTGTACTAAGCTAGGATCATAGTCTATTTGTTCAAACGCCCTACCACGTTTTTCAATCCTAGAAACCATCGTGTCATAGTCAACCTTTATTAGCACCATCAAATCTGGCGCTTTTTTATAAGGAGAAAAGTTAGGATATTCTTCCATCATGGTATTCAGTAAATCCTTATACACTTTCCACTCTTCCTCTGTTGCGTGTCCCTGCTCAACATTCATCCTCATAAAAATTTCGTCTTCATAGATTGAGCGATCCAGAATATTATTATCCTCTTGTACGGCTTGTTTAAGCATATCAAAGCGTTTACTTACATAATAAATTTGTAGTTCAAAGGCATATGGATTTGTTTCCCATTTACCTTCTTCAACCATTTTATTTCCGTGATAAAACATAGGTAAAATTGGGTTGTTTTGTACTGGTTCATAGAACGCCTTTGTCCCTAATTCTTGCGATAGAATTTCAGTTATTGAACTCTTACCGCTACCTATCACACCACTAATTGTAATAATTATAATCAACCCCTACTTTCATTATTGTCTAAACGTACATATTTATTTGCGCCATGTTCATCAAGAGCTAAATGCCATCTCTGACGTTTAATCTCTTTTCTAATTTGCCACGCTCGTGATAATGCATCGTCTTTTAAATCGGCTAATTCTAGCACCTGTTCAAAAGCGATTCGCCGTTGCTCATAGTTATCGTTGTAGTGATTGCAGTCATTAATAAATGCGTTCTCGGCGATACAGACATTACGATACATATTCAAAATTTTCTCAATGGCAGCACTGTTAATTTTTGGCCGTTTTTCATCCATAATTTATTCTCGCTTTCTTGGGGTTTAAGTTTTCAACGCTCCACTCCCAATTGTGGCGAGTAATTAATCTAACAGCTTGAATAGGAATATTTTTACTCCGAGCCCATTCACACATAGCAATTTCTATTTCATGTGTCATCCCATTTTCTTTTTGATCATAATACATTTCTAAAAAATGCATTGCCGATTCAATCCAAGGAAGATTTCTTCCAGCAATAAAATCGTTTAGTGTATTAAGTGCATCGCTTCGTTCTAAGGAAACGCGATAAATTATTTTTAAGGTTTGGCTATTAGGAATTTCAATCATTCCTAGAATTTCTTTATCCTTAGCAGTGAGCCGATTTTCTTCACGTCTTACTGCTAGTTCATACATTTGGCGAGCGACTTCTAACTCCAACTTGACACCCCACATTCGTTACCCGTTGTTTGTAACCTTATATTTCTAAATCACCAAAAGAAACATTAGTAATTGTTCGTTCGTCTAATGTCAATCCAATTGCCGAAGCTTTTTGCAAATCAACAGTTTGATTGAGTTTATTAATGCCAACAATATAGTAATTGTGTTTGTGATAAATCACTGGTGTTTCATTCTGACAATATTTAATTACTTCCTGTTCTTGCATTACATCAATTCACTTTCTTAATCACTGAACAAAAAAGAGAGCGCAAATAAAGTAATAGTACCAGCAACTACTTCCGAACTTGCTTTAAATGCTATTTCAGTAATTAAAACAGCAGTTATACATAATTGTGGAATGTAATCACTCATATATTTCATTTGTCTGCTATATCCTCCACAGGTTCCTTCATTGCATCAATTGCATCTTTAGGAAAGAAATCCGAAAGATCATCTAGTTCCTTTTGTGTAAATTCCATAGCGTCGGCTTTTTCATCAGCAAAACCAAAATGGAACTCAACATTATTAGTGCTTGTTTTCATTGCATTAACATATTGCTTAACAGGCACGGGTCCCTCAGCACATCGCATTGCAGATAAAACATATTTCTCTTCTAGGAAACGTTCTTTAATAGGCGTATCAATCAGTCGCTGTACCACGTCCATAATACGGGCTAAGTCAGCAGGTAATACATCATCAAGTTCAGCGCTATCAAGCTGAACGTTAGCCCAAGAAATGCCTTTGATCGGCATCTTTATAAACCAATTAAACACGTTGCCCAGTGTTGGCTCATAAATCCTCAACTCATCGTCATAAGTCGCAGCAGATGCTGTATTAGTTGAATTGATAATATTCATTGCCTCTTTAATTTTCATCTATTACTCCCACTCCTTAATTTCTTTGATTACCATATGATCGAGTTTCAAATTAATCATCCCCCGTCAGATCTTTTACTGTTACACATCCCAATTCAGCAATTGCTTTAAGTCGCTTTGAATTAGGTAGTGATACTGCTCTTTCCCAATTGCTCACCGTTCCTACTGAACAAGCAGTGGTCCCCAAAATCTTATTAACAGCTTCAGCAAACTGTTCCATCGTCATATTATGTTGAAATCTAATTTTAGAAATTCTAATTGCTACTCGTTCTCTTCTCTTGGCATTACGCTGCTTTACGTTGCTCAGCTCTGTAATTCTGTGAGCTTTGGCTAACTCATGGTACTTTTTCTTCAAGTCTTCATCACGATTTATTGCCCTTACAATTGTTGATGGAGCGCATCGAAATTTCTTAGCTATTTCCTCTTTCATTAATCCTTGATTAATCAATGAATTTAACTGTTGACGATTGATTTTTAGCTTACGTCCCCGCTTCGTTTCTCTCTCATCTTGAATCGACTTGCGAAAAGCTAAAATTGCTCTATAATCCTCTGGATCACTATTAACCAAATCATCAAAATTAAAATCAGCATTACTCAGCTCTTTACCATACTTATCTTCTAAATTCCGTAAGTGAGTAAGAAAGTCATTTTTAGTAAGGTAATCAGTCATAGTTACTCCTCACTGCTTGTTCAAGTTGCTCTGGATCAACGTACCGACTTACAAACTCACCAAATTTCTCGCGTTCGTCTTCGCTAATCATTACTCGATTGTGATCATAATCAACACTAACTACTGAGCACAAAGTATCTTGATAAAGAACTAAAGTATTATTCTTTAGCGCCTGTTCCGCCTCTTTCATCTTCATTTTGTTCTAACCTTTCTACTTCAATTTCAATACGTGGTCGATCACTGTAATACTTTTCAGCAACTATCTTTACAATTTGATTATCATCTTCCCACAGCAGGCCGTTTAAGCCATCTAAAGTAGATTTAATGTAATTGTCTGTATCTGGTTTAACAACGGGCCTGTGCGCTCCTGTGAGCCGTAATTCACGCTCTTTTTTTGATACGCTTGATTGAACGTGCCGATAAAATTTAAGGCTAACAACTAACGGGCCTGTTAAAGGCTCTTTTTTGTATTGAAATTGGCACATCATCGCCAATTGTTTTTTGTATACCGACACTTTCTTTGGATCATACAAGCGTATTCCCTTACCCATTCTGGTGGCTCGTGGCCTTGCTTGTTCTACGGGTTCGATTTCAAAGGTAAGTTTCACTAATCCACCCTCTCGTAAGTTCGTTCAAATATGTCTTGGTCGATAGCCCAATGCTCTCCATCAACGCCAGTAGCAATGTAGTCACCATATTTATTAATGGCTGTGAATCCTTCTCTAGTAGGAAGAAAATATCTACTTCCTCCCTGATAGTAAGCAGAAGTTAATTCTGCTTTATCAACTATTTGGTATTTGTCTTTCATTTCTTTTGTCCCATCGAACTGCTCAGCTTCGATTAAGGCTGTCTTTCTGTATTTGTGTAGCATTACTCTTCCTCCTCATTATCAGGAAGATAACTTCCACATAGCTCAATTAAGTTAGCGAACATCTTTGAATTAGGCTTATCTACGTAACCAACTTCTAATTTAATTGTGGGGGTTCCGTCAACTTCAATCATAGATAGCACAGTTTCACCATCATATTTAACTATGACATCACCGGCAGATTGTTGCTGTAATTGCACAAAGTCACCATTTAATTCGGCCTTTGTATTGTCTTTTGTAATAATTTCACAGCTCAAATGTGAATCTAATTTAGTAAGTTTCTCTTGTAATTCATTTTTTAACATTAAATATCACCCTCATTAAGAATTTGCCCAGAAGCCAGTGCTAAAGCTTCATCAGCTAATTGGTGAAGCTCCATGATGCACCCACCATCAAATGCACACGGATCTGATTCGTCATAGTAAACTTCGTCTAGTTCAGCCTGCTTCTTGCGTAATTCAGCAAGCTTTTTATCATACTCTTCTTTTTTCATTATTCTTCCTCCATACTGATGTCATATTCATTTGCAATATCGTTAACCATTTGGCGTTGAGAATCATTTTGTACAAGAAGCCTAAGTAGTATCGTCATTGCAACAGCGCATTGGATTCCATTATATTTTTCACCAGCTTTTTGAAAGTCCTTAATAACCTTATTAATAGTTTTTGGCTCCAATCCAGAATCTTTTATCATTTCTTCAAGTGTCATTATTCTTCCTCCTCGTTCAGTGGGCGCTTGCAGAATGGACAATTAGGAACTTTCAAAACGTTAACTATTCCCAAAGTGGTTTCTACAATTGGCCCATTGCCCAACACATTCGATACCCCTGTGTATATTGGTCCACCATCATTTAAATCAATTGACGTTTCTTTACCAGTAGATATAAACGGTTTGTAAGGAACGTGGCAGTACGGGCAATTCTTTTGCTTCACGGTTAGTTTCATCTATCTTCTTCACGCTTTCTCAAAATTAAGTTTTATTACTTTTTGATTTGCCAACAATTCGTATGATTCATGAAGCTTAGCTCGCTTGTATTCTCTTACCAATCTAGTGCACTCACGTTTGCTAAGTGGTTGAACTGGTTCAGCCACCCACGACACCATCAAATCTGTAAAAGCCCACTCTAATGAAGCGAGACCTACAAGGCGAGCATATTTATTGGTTGTCCCACCAACACGTACAAAGTCACCAGGCCTAATATTCTCATACGACATATTTTTCACTATTTTTGGCTTAGAAATAGTGGTATTAAGCTCAAAACATGAATCATCTTCGACTAGGCTTTGACATAATAGCTTTGTTTCAAAACATCCATTGTTGAGTACATTAGTTTTGCCAATTGCAACGACTACATATAGTTCGCCTTCAAATTCTATGACATCATTAATTTTTCTTGGCTTGTACTGGGCCTTTCTTTCATCAAGAGCAATCATTTATGAATCACCGTATCGTTATATGTGGTATCAATAATGTTTCCAATCTTATTGGAAAGCTCATTTAACATGGCTCTTTGGCTTTGCTTGTATTCCGCCATAATCGCAGCAGTCTTAATTTCTATCGGATAATCATCTTTAAGGATCCTCACAATTGCTTGTTCAAACTTATTACTCATTTTTGATAAACACGCTCCATTTTTACTTTCCAGTTAATCTAATCATGCGTTATGTTCTTCTACCTTTGATTTCATCTGATCAATTAAGTCATCATCAACTTTCCGATCTTCATAGTCACGCCATAATTCATTAGCCTTGTAATAGAAACCTCGATGATCTGGTACTCCTCTACGTGATGTGGCAAACGCAAGAAATACCTTATTCCCACATTTAGGACACTTCATAAAGTGATTGCCAAATAGTGTAGTTGTCTCTTCGTTATTGCCACACCAGGGACACATCAGATCAACTTTGACAGGCTGATGATATTCAGGCATACGATCATAATCACCTTGATTATCATCAAAGCTATTCGTAACAGTAGGGTGGTTATTTTTTTCTGTAGTATTTTCGGTAATTTCTAGTTCATCCCCAGTTACGATTTCATACGCCTTTACTAGGGTCTTAAATTCAATGTTTTTCTCTTTATCAAGAGTTGATAGTGATAAGCAAACACCATTACTTTCTAATTTAATTTCCACTACTTTTTCCTCCATTAGCTTTTTATTTCCATTCTCAGATAATGCGATGCTATCGATTAACGCATCAACATCTACTTCGTCAAAGAATTGTTCAACGCTTTTCTGTGTAATATCGACATCCTCAATGAACATCATTCACCTCTCATCAATAAATGTTGTTCTCTTTTATAGCAACTAGTTTTGCCATATCAGTCCATTCCACATTAATGCTCTGCATTTTTCCGAGATAAGGACGAGTAACAATTATCCTGTCACTAGAGAGACCTTGATTAATTATTTCTCGGGTTGATTCTCTTACTGTTAACTCAAAACCGTTGCGAAATATAATCCGTGTTCCTGTTAAATGCTCTCTTTTCACTAGTTGCTCACCTTCTTTCGATTTGCAATCCGAGCCTTTAATTTAGCAATATCCTCGGGGGATGCTTTCTTGTTTAACTCTTTTTGATCTTTTTTACTCCACTCAGGCATTTTTTCTCGAATAGGTGGACGCTTACGATAGTTAGAAGATCCTTGTCGTTTTTTCTTTGCTCGTTCTTGTTTGTATTGCTCAGAAAGTTTTTCCGCCTGCTCAACAGTTTTTACATGATTTGTTTCTAAATTCTTCATAACTGTCAGTAAGTATTGCCAATTGGGGTGAGACGCATTCTCATTTGTTTTATGAATTGCCCAACACACAACTGAATTTCCCAATTTCTGAATATAGTCAACAAAGATAGGCTTGTTTAATTCTGAGTTAACATTGATATTCGCTTGGTTGGCTAATGTAAATGGATCTTCCTCAATTGACTTCTTCTGCTCAGCTGGGGATGACATCTTATCATCATCATCTATTTCAGTATTTGGTATATCAGTATTAGGTTTAAAGTCAGTATTAGGTAGTGTGCCATTTTCGGAATTCCGCAAATCGGCATTCCGTTTACCGGCATTCCGGTTTTGGGAATCTGGGTTAATAACTTGTGGTGTTTCATAAAGTAGATAGTCAATTCCCTTAAAATGCCCTTTGTTATCCCTTTTTCGTTTGCGTACTAGATAGCCTACAGATTCCATCTCTTGCAAAGCAGTGTTAATCGCTTTAACTCCGTCTTTGTCACTATGTTTAGCTAACTCATCTGGATAAAATTTCCAATCATCAGGCTTGGATAACATGTAAATTAGTAAGCCACGAGCTTTAAATGAAATTTGTTTATTTTCAATTATTTTGTTATTAATAATTGAAAATCGGTCTTTTCGCTTTTGCCTAATAATTGCCATTTCTAATCACCATATTTCCCTTTGACCCCCAGTTTCTTTAAGATTTCTGGTGGTAGCTTAAGTCCTTTAACATGTATGTGGTATTTTGCTTCAAACCTTTTATTATTAAGTCTTTCGATTTCTTGATGATGAAATCGGCACAACGGATATAGTTCTCGTTTAGAATGATCAATTTTATTTCGATTATTCCCCATCCCAACTACCGACCCTTCGACATGGTGAAAGTCGGCCTTTTTGCCACAAATAACGCATTTGTCTTTCAATAAGCACTTGTAAATAAAGCAGCTTTCATTACGTGGCAACAGTTTATAGCCATTTCTAACAGGAACATCAAACTCAAAGATAAAATTAATAACATCCTTAATAAGCTTATTTGCGTCACTTACGGTATTCTCTGTATTATCAGCAAGGCTAATCTCCTTGCCAGATGTCCTTTTTGAATATCTTTTATAGAAATATTCTTTCAATTTTTCTTTAGGCATTCCCGACCATTCATGAATATCATTAAGCAATGCAAAGAACAGAGTGCGTTGCTTAGGATGAACCTTGCGAGGATCTGTAAATTCAAATTGAATAGGAACTCCATCGATCAAGCCATCATTCAAAATTGCGATATGTTCCAAGTTAATATTTTTATCCGGAACAACTACCCACATGTTATTGCGATAGTAAGCTTTTCCACTTTCCATTTAGAATGGCAATTCGTCATCGGCCAGATCAATACTTTGTCCACCATTGCCAAAGTCGTTGTTCTGATTACCATAATTTGACCGAGCATTCTGGTTTTGCTGAGGACTATTTGGTGTTACATTACGTGCATTATTACTTGGTGCTTGCGAGGAATAATTGTTATTAGATTGTTGGTTATTATCTTGACGCGGCTCTAATAGAGAGAAGCTATCGACATTAATCTCAGTCACGTAAACTCGCTGACCTTGCTTATTCTCATAAGTCCGAGTCTGAATTCGACCATCGATACCAACAAGTGAGCCTTTATGGGTAAAATTGGCAAAGTTTTCAGCAGCTTTTCGCCAAATAACAAGATTAATGAAATCAGCTTCACGTTCTCCTTGTTGGTTCTTAAATTGACGATCAACGGCAATCGTAGCTTGTACAACAGCCGTTCCACTTGTGGTGTACCGTAATTCTGGATCACGGGTTAGACGTCCCGTTAAAATTGCTCGATTTAACATTTACTTCTGTTTCTCCTTTGATTTATGAATATTTTCTACAAACCATGTATTTAGATTGTCAGCATTGATTTTTAGCAAATTACATTCGTTTTGTAATTTACTTAAAGCATGCACTTCCTTACCAAATGTCTCGCCATCATTAGCTTGCGTTATCATGGCAGCAATCGTGTCAACACGTGTCATCATCTGCATTAATAATTGTTGTTTCGTATTTTTAAGTGTCATGTGTTATACTCACCTTGTGTATTGTTTTTATATGAGCTTTTAACTATTTGCGGTAGTTTTAAGCTCTTTTTCTTTTTGCTTATCGACTTTTTCAAGCTCAGCAGAAAGAAACTCAAATATTTCCTTTGCGACTGGTACTTGGTCTTCACTCATTTCATCAATACGGTGCAGATCAAGTATCTTTTTCATTGGCACATAAAACATTTGTTGAACAGAATTGTAAGACGTTTTTCGGCGCCATTTTGAACTCATATGATCGTGACAATAGCTGTCGATCCGTTTTCTTAGTTGTAACCAGCCGGTAGTAATCTTCGGCGTATTCCTTTTGTTTAGCGCTTCGTATACTTGACACTTAACTTGGTGTTCAATAATTCTGTTTAACTCTTCTTCTGAAATTTCCACTTATATCACCTCCCTTCATTGCAATAAGTTAGGAAATAATTCGCCTAGCAAGATAAGAATTAGTAAGACAGCTAAAGGAAGAACTCCAAATAGTGTCCAACCGCCAAGCCAGCAAACGAACATCAAGAAACATATTCCTGTGCATGCAAAAGCTCTCACCATTTACACCTCAAATCCATAATCGTCGCCATCACCGTTGAACTCTAAGACCGATAGACTTCTTAAGAGACAATCCTTTGAGCAAAAAATATTATCTTTACCATCAGGATCATCAAAATAATTACGTTGCAGATAGTTGTCTCCTACGATGTAATAGGTATCATCTGGGTCAATATCTTTTCCGCACTCTGCACATTGTTTTAATTCTGGTTCTTCAAACATTTTTAAAACTCCTTTTTCTAATATTGTGTCGCCCACGATAACGTGGTTTTAGTATTTTGAGGCTATTACCAGCCAAAGTATCAATTAACGCCATTAAGCTGAGACACATTGCTATCACACAAATTGAAACAATAAATTCTGTCATCCTATGCCCCTCTTCGCAAATATCCAAATTTTTGTTGATGATATTTTGCTGCCTTGTCTTCTAAAAAGGCTACCCATTCATTTTCATGAATCCAGTAAGTCCGACCAGTAATTCTAATAATCGCCGTACTAAATTCATCATTGAGTTCACACTCAGCCACAAGATCGCTAAATTGACTTTTTTCTAGCCCGTACTTTTTCATTATTTCGTCTTTGGTTTTCACGTCATCACATTTCATTACTGATCCTCCTCATCAAGATTCGTAAACCGAATATGAGCACCTTGTGACTTTAAGAAGTCAATTAGTAAATCACTTCCCGTTTGCCGTTGGTGAAATTTACCTAAAATGTTCATAATTCTCACTGCTGTAAGTTGTACGTTGATATTCAAGTATTCCAATAAGAACTCAATCCCATTGGGAATCTTATTATTCCAACCTACGTTTTCTCCTATCCAATCCGTAACAGTGTAATAATCTTTACTGCCCCAAGTATGTCCTTTGTATTCTTTGGTGATTGGAAATACTTGAGTAAATTGGAGAGGCGTTAGTTGCTTAAGTGTTTCGTCTAGCATTAAGACCCACGCCTTTTGCATTTCCCAGTTACATTCTTCAATCACAGGTGTCCAATAATGAATCAAAATAAAAGCTAACTGTTGTGGGGTTCTTTTCTCCTTCATATTCAATTAGTCCTCCGGTTTAGTTAATGGCAATTTATGAATCTTTTCCCACTTATTAAGGGTGACTAATTGTGATTCAGTAATTCGCTTAGCATTTTGTGGAAGACTGTAGTAATTAAGCTGATTAGCATAACCAAGTGCTTCTTCAAAGTCACTATGGAGGATTGCTGTATATTTAATTGCTCCAAAATGGTGCTTAGTCAGCGAATAAAATGCACGAACAATATGCCCATATTTCTTAGAAAAGAATTCTTTACCACCATATTCTGGGTTATTGAATTTATGCTTTAACCATGATTTAGTGGTCACTGCTGCTCGACTTGTGATTGCTTGTTTAAGCCGATTTGCTTCTCCATCAGTTAAAGGAATAAACTTCTTAATCTCTTCAATGCTCTGATTGGTATATTCTTTCAATTCTTGCTTTGCTTGTTCCGTAGATTCAGCAATTGATTCATATACCATTTTGTTAATTTCGGCTTGAAGTGCCTGTGCTTTTACTAAATTTCCAAGTACAGACAAACTAGATTTCTCTTTACTTTTTACTGGTGCTGTTAATGTTTCTTTCATTACTGATAATCTCCTTCTATAACTCGTCGACCGCCTAACATTGAACTAAGTCTATCGATCGAATGTTGTAATAATTCAAGGCGCTTTTGCAGATTTTTTTGCGCTTGTTCACCCATCTCATCAATGTCTTCTTGACTAAGTTTCTGCAATTCAGGAATCCAATCATTAATTTTTAACGAAGTGCTATAGCCGTTAATTTCAGCTTGGCGCTTTTTTCGTTTCAATTCTTGTTCCTGTAACTTGTCATAACTATTGGTGTTTTTGTTAATACGTTCAGCGGCTTTAAGTTCTCGTTTGTAGTACTCGATATTTTCTTTGTCTTTAGCAGACTGTTCTTTCAGTTCAACAACCTTAGCCTTAATTTCGTCATAATCATCGGGCTTAACTGGAACTTCTTTAGTTACTGTCTTAGTAATAACTTTTTGTTCTGGTTGTTGCCTAGACAATTCAGAATTACGTTTGTTAAGCTCCAGTTGCACTTTACGATTGTCCTCTAACTCAGCTTGCTGATTAGCAATTGTCTCGTCACGATCAGCAAGTTCTTGTTCACGTTGTTTGAGTTTCTTTTTTACCTCTCGCAATTCACGAACTGTCATTTCATCAGGCTTTTTAGTTTCACCCGAATTTAGTTGTTGAGGCTTATCTCGTTCTTCTGGAGGCATCGTTGCTATAAGGTACAAGGCTTTAGCTCCCATATTTGGGTATGTACCCAATTTCAATTCACTAGCTATTTTCATAAAATGACTAGCTGAACTCGGATCAATTCCTAAAGATTTAACCCATTCTCCAAATTGACCATGTGCAAGGTCATGCTCTTTAACCCATTTAAGTCGTCTCCCAATTTCAAAAATAGATTGCCCTGCAATGTTTTCGTATGACCTTATTTCTGTTGTGATAGTTGTTAAATCAGTAGACAGTGGTTCTAATTCGTTCGTGATAATCACTTTCCTTTGTATTTCAATCCAAACTCTTTAATTAGGGTAATGATGAAACGAGAAGCCGCTGGCGTTTTCTTTCGACCGGAAAGATAATCGGCTACATCTTGTTTATTCATCCCATACATGGTTGCTAATTGCGCATATGAAATTTTATTTTGTTGTAAATAATCAATAATTCGTTTGCGTCCATTTGACGTTTCTGGCATTTGTTATCCCTTCTTTCTGACAAAATTTAATTAGTCCAATATTCCACCTGCCCGCCCAGCGTAAGATAAAATGATAGAAAAATATTCGACATTCTATTGCATTATATATACATATAAGCTACAATCAGAGTGTAGAAAAGAAGCCCATACAGAGCATGTTCCCGCCAGGATTGCTTATGTTATGAGTGAGATTTTATATTGGTTTTTTCTATCAAATTAACTTACAGCTATTATTATATACAAATATTCTACAAAGTCAATGTTATTTTTATACAAATTTGTATATATAAAGTGCCTGTAATTACGAAAGGCTTGAACAACTATGGATAAAAACGTTCTTTATGACAGAATTAAAGAACTGGCTGATAAACAAAATCTTTCAATTCGTCGTTTAGAAGAAAAGCTGGGATTCGGAAATGGTGTCATTAATAGGTGGCGAAAAACTACCCCTGGTGTTGATAAGATTGAAGCGGTTGCTAACTTTTTTGGTGTCACTACTGATTATCTTCTAGGACGGACAGATACACCTCAGTTTACCCGCAAGGATGAACGAGATGTTCAAAAAATCTTAGAAGAAATGACTCAAGGCTTGAACAATAAGAATGAACTTGCTTTTCTAAAGAACGGTGGTCAAGAAATTGATCCTGAAGACGCTGAATTATTAAG
>PPYF01129728.1_pt1 | contig 25445 bp, 23 predicted proteins | sample 1559871 | NCBI WGS metagenome assembly PPYF01 (sample SAMN08240021, study PRJNA423297) | Human gut metagenome, whole genome shotgun sequencing project. | reverse complement strand
AAAATCCCGCAAAAGGCACGAGTTCATGTCATCTTTTGCGGGGTTTTATTATGCCTGATTTTTGAATTCCGGCTTTTTTACAGCCCCTTTTTTGTTTGCCGGCGCAGTTTTCAGGCAGATGTTTTCCCATTCGAAATACCACAGGTTAATAGTGGATTTTTCCAATTCGGTATGGTAGGATAGAACCTGAGTTTCCGGAAGGAAACCGGTGGGAAGACGGAATCGCATAAGGAAGGAGGCCATCCAATTCGATGGAAGTCGTAGTCAGAGAATATGGGGAACAGGATGTGGGGGCGATGGTTCGTATCTGGAATGAAATAGTAGAAAACGGACAAGCGTTTCCACAGATGGAGACGCTGGATCAGCAAACTGCCCCAGCTTTTTTCAGCGGCCAATCTCATTGTGGCGTTGCTGAGGCGGCCGAAATCGGCGACATTCTGGGCCTGTATATTTTACACCCCAATAACGTGGGAAGGTGTGGTCATATCGCCAATGCCAGCTATGGCGTAGCATCTTTGGCCCGGGGACAACACATTGGCGAAAAACTGGTCTCGGATTGTATCAATAAAGCGAAGCTGCTGGGTTTCCGGATTCTGCAATTTAACGCTGTGGTTCGGACCAATATCCCGGCTCGCCGCTTATATGAAAAGTTTGGTTTTCAGCAGCTAGGGGTGATTCCCGGCGGCTTTTTGATGAAGGACGGGCATTATGAGGATATTTGTCCTTATTATCGTCTTTTGTAATTCCCAACCGGACAGAGGGCGGAGAGTCGGGTACTGTGTTCCGCTTGTTTCCGCGAATTTGGAAATTTCTGCTTGACCGGAAGAATGCAACAATGCTATACTTTTTCATTATAGTTGCGCGGTCGTGTCAACAAATTTTTCGAGAGGGGAAATCAGAGATATGAACTGGCAGATCCTGGCTTTTGTTCTTTATTTTGTTGTTGTTCTGGCAATCGGAATTTATTTCTTCTTCCGTGCCAAGAGCGGCGGAGAGAAGGAGTACTTTTTGGGAGGGCGGTCCATGGGCCCCTGGGTTACCGCCATGAGCGCACAGGCATCCGATATGTCCGGTTGGCTGCTCATGGGATTTCCGGGCAGCATCATTGCGTTCGGAATGGGGCAGGTTTGGATTGGCATTGGGCTGGTACTTGGAACGGCGGCAAACTGGGTATTGTGCGCCAGAAGGCTGCGCCGTTTTTCCAGCGCAGCGGGGGACTCCATTACGCTGCCGCAATATTTGACCAATCGGTTTGCGACCTCCAGCCCGGTGCTCAAGATTGTTTGCGCCGTGATTTTTTTGATTAGCTTCACGGTTTACGTTGCGTCAGCCTTCCATGCCGGAACACAGGTGTTTGTCTCTGTGCTGCCGCCATTGCAGGACAAGGAATCGCTGGCGATGATGATCTTTGCCCTGCTCATTCTTTGCTATACCTTTCTGGGCGGATACAAGGCGGTGTGCTGGACGGATTTCTTCCAGGGCATCCTGATGCTGATTGCGCTGTTGGCGGTTCCGATTGCCATGGTTTCCGTCGGCCAATTTGATGCTTCCTATAACGATGTTTTCAAAGAAGGTGTGCGGGCATTCAGCGCCAATCCTTTTATAGCGGATTGGCGGGAAATTTTGTCCGGTCTGTCCTGGGGTTTTGGCTATTTTGGCATGCCCCATATTTTGGTGCGTTTTATGGCTGTAAAAAATTCTAACATGATTAAAAAATCTTCTGCTGTAGCGATTTCCTGGGTGATCCTTAGTTTGGGGGCGGCCATTGCCATTGCTTATCTGGGCCGTACCTATTTGATGGCGGATGGTATGGCGCTGGCAGATGCTATTTTGCCGGACGCCAGAGCAACGGTGTTCATCCGGACTGTTTTGGATATCTTCCCGGGCTTTTTGGCAGGAATTCTTCTGGCTGCCATTGTGGCCGCTGCCATGAGCACTGCCGATTCTCAGCTTTTGGTTGCCTCTTCCGCCTTTACCAGTGATATTTACAAGCCGATTCTCCGTAAAAATAAAGTATCGGATCAAGAATCCATGTGGGTTGGCCGTATCGTGGTTGGCGTGATTGCCATCGTGGCGTTCTTGATTGCTTACAGTGGATTGGGGAAAGCTGACTCCTGGGCAGGCGATATCATGAACATGGTGGAGAACGCATGGGGATTGTTTGGCGCGTCATTTGGGCCTGTTGTTATTCTATCGCTGTTCTGGCGGCGGTTTAATTACAAGGGAGCTGTCGCGGGAATACTCAGCGGTGCGATTTGTGATATCCTCTGGCTGATCTTATTCACTGACACGGTGGTGAATCCGGTAGTGGCTGACACGGGGGTCTATGAGATCCTGCCGGGTTTTGTTCTGGGTATGGCGGCTGCTATTCTTGTTACGCTGGTCACGAAAGCGCCCGGAGAAGAGGTCTGCCGCATCTATGACAGAGCGCTGGATCGTTCCGTCGATGATTGAGGCGCTTGTGCTACCGTATTAATATGGAGGATACAAATTATGAACGTAACCATTCGAAACGCCTTGCCGAGTGATATTTCGTACCTCAGCGAGCACGATCGATGGGTGAATCGGCAAACCATATGTGAGAAAATCGAGAAAAATCAAATTTATGTTGTTTTCAGCGGGGAGACCTTTGTTGGTTGGCTGCGGTATCATCTTTTTTGGGACAATACACCGTTTCTGTCTATGCTGCACCTGCTGTCCCCCTATCGTGGAAAAGGCATCGGGAGGCAATTGGTGCGGCGTTGGGAGGAAGACATGAAACAGCAGGGTTATCCGATTGTGTTAGCCTCAACGGCTCAAACCGAAACGGCCCAGTTTTTTTACGGAAAGCTGGGCTATCAGGCGATCGGCAGTTTCACCTTGGAAGATGAGCCGCTTGAATTGCTGTTTTCTAAGAGACTTTTTCTGACCTGACAGATGCCTGCGGCGTTTGGCGGGAAAGTTGGATTCGCGTTTGGGAAACGAAAAGATGATGTTCCATTCTGGAAAATTTTTTGTTTTTGAGATGGTAAGGGTGTTGCGCCAAATCGGCAAAGGAACAAGCATTTTCATTTGCGCAAAAAGGACAGAGTGTGGTATAATAGGCGCGGAAACATTTTTCCGCGCCTTTGGCAAAATGCTTCGTTGGAACGGAGAGACATGTTCCAACGACGTCAAATGCGAGGACGGCGCATTTTTACAAGATGGCAGAATTGCCTGCCTTGATATTTTATTTTGAGACGTGGAAGCGGGTGTTTCCGCTGATTAGAACGTAAGTCTGATTGGCAGGCAACCGGAACAATAACACAGGCGGAGATTGCGATGCGGGATGATAACAGAAAAAAGTTACGTCATTATATCACGCCCAGGAATGCGGCTCGGTTGGGAATCGTGTTAATTTGCGCTATTGTGATCGCGTTCTCTTTTATTTGGGTAATCAACCGTTTTTTTTATCAAGAAAATCCTTCGCCGGAAGGAACGCCTCCGCTAGTGGAGGTGGGGACGGCTACTCCGGATCCGGATGCCATGCCGGCGGCGGAACAGCTGGAGATGTCCCGGCAGCTGGCGGCGTTGAAACCCAACAGTGCGGAATGGACTCAGGCGGGCGCGGATGGGAAGTCGGAGGGGATTTATTGTATCTCCAGAGAAAATCTTCGCTATTTGGTTTACCAAATTGATAGTGAAAATGTTTGCGAACCCGGCAGGACTCTTCAGGAATACAATCATATCTGGGTAAACTCGGAAGACGATAACTTCTATGCCGTAATCAATCTGTCCGGCAAAATAGTGGACTTATCTGACTTTTACATTCTTGTTCGGGACGATACCCGGAATTACGCGGGGCGGCTGATCATTAATTGTTATGAAGCCACGGAGGTTCGGCTCGGTAACGCGATTCTTACCGGGACGCTTCTTGCGCCTAAAGCCAATGTCATTTTGGATCATACCGATGTGTTTGGGCAGATTCTGTCTGCCTCTGCCCAGGGAACGAAGCTAGATGTGCGTAAAGTCGTGTTTACCGGCTATGACAAAGTTTTGACGGAAGCGAACTATGCGGATATCAAAAACGACGCGGTACGGATCGCGGCCGTGGAATTTTTAAAGCAGAAGAAGCCGGAACTGTATTCTTATTTTACTACCGCCAGTCTGGTTCCTCAAATGGAATGCGAGGAGATTACGGAACTGCGGATGGTTCGCGGGGAATTGAACGATCCGGAGGCGCTGGCGGCGGATTTGTCTCAGTTTCCTAATCTTGTTTCGCTGAATATGGATGGTACGAGCGTAGAGAAACTGGATTTATCCGAATTTGTCCTGTTACAGAAGTTCAGTGCGAATTCCACCAAGCTGACATCCGTTGTGCTGACGGGATTGACTAGCCTGTATTCGTTTCAAGCGGACGACACCCCGCTCAAAGAACTGGATTTGACTGGATTAAGCGGTTTACTGGAGGTAAGTGTTAATCAGACATCTTTGACAGAACTGGATCTGACCCAGTGTCCGAATCTGGTGAACTTGGGATACGCCGGCACCAAGATAAGCGTAGCGGATTTCCGTATCCTTCCCCAGCTTGTTTACCTGAATTGTTCCGGAACAGGCGTGAAGGACTTGAATGGCGAGGAATTGCCCAGACTGCGGTATTTGATTGCCCGGAACAACAAAGGCATTCGACTGAATCCGGATTCCTTTCCGGTGCTTCAGCAGTTGGATATCAGCAACTGTTCGTTGACCAGTCTGGATTTGACCGGCTGTCAATCTTTGTCTTATCTGAAATGCAGTTCCAATAATTTGAGCAGACTGGATGTATCTGGTTTGACTGCGCTTCGTTCTTTGGAGATTTATGACAAGTCTTTAAAAAGATTGGACATCACGGGGACCAGTCAGTGGCTGACGTTGTATTGTTATAATGGCGTTCTGGTGGTGAAGGGCAATACCGAGTACGTTTTTGGCGGAGAGGAAGAAGAACCGGATCCTACGCCCACGGAAACGCCGAATGTTACGCCGGAGAACACGCCGAATTTGGAAACCCCGGAGCCGTCGGCGGAAACGGCTGTTCCGGATCTTCCTGTCAGTGAGACTCCCGAACCGGAGTCCTGATAGCCAAAGTATGCGGCTGACTTGATTTGCGGCTTGCCAAGGCCGGTTTTGATATGGTATAATAATTTCTTGGACGGGCCCGAGATGACTTGTTTCCGTTCGGAATGGTGTAACTTGCTGGGATAAGAGAATAGGCCTCCGTAGTTAAATGGATATAATAGCCCCCTCCTAAGGGGTAGTTATCAGTTCGATTCTGGTCGGAGGCGCCAAAAACGCTGTAACTATGTGGGATACAGCGTTTTTTTGTATTGAGTAAAATAGCATTTTTGCAAATAGGGATGTTATAGTTGTTATATTCAGGGGTATCAAATTCTCTTTTCCTGTAGTATCATGGGCACGGAATCATCCTTCCGCCTGGGTAAAATGCTTCATTGGAACGGAATCGGCATATCATTACGTATACCGACGACCAACACCATGTGCTGGAGGTTGCCGATACCAACGAAAGCGCTGTAGCGCTGTATGAAAAGCTGGGATTTTGGAAAATCCACCCGGTTAAAGAGAAACACCCCAAACAAAGCGGAATCAACTACCTGCTCTACATACAATACGACAAGGCGCAAACTGACCATGAAAGAGTCTTCAGAAGAAGAGCTGAAGTCGAACTTACTGTATTTGCAGCGTTCATTCTCTTTTTCTTGCGGTTTTTACTGAAATACGGTACAATCATGATTAGAATCAGGCAAATGTTAGGAGAGACGGATAGGATGCGTAGGAAGGATCGGGAAAGAGAGACGGAATTTGCTTTATCGGTTGTCGATACCTGTTCTTTTGCTGTATTATCCCTCGTTCGCCAGGATGGGACGCCTTACTCTGTTCCGCTGCATGTTGTTCGATTGGGCGATGTGATTTATTTTCATTGCGCCCAAGAGGGAGAGAAAATAGATTGTATGCGGAGGCATCCACAGGTTTGTCTTTCCTGTGTGGGCGCGGTTCACTTTCCTCCTGGCGAGTTTACCACGAGCTATGAATCCGCTACGGTGTTTGGAACGGCCTTCGAGATTTGCCAAGCAGAGGAAAAAAGAAAGATTTTGTGGGCGTTGTGTTTGCGTTATACGCCGGATAACATGGCGAATTTTGACCGAGAGGCAGAAGCGAGTCTTTCCCACACGGGAATTTGGGGGATTCGGATTGCGCGTATAACCGGTAAGCAAAGACGGTAGCAGACGGCCTCGCGTGATCGGTGAAGGAGTGAGTCACTTGGAATGCTATGAAATTGGTAAGCAATTAACGTTTTTGCCGAATCCGGGCGAACTCAGTGCGGACCAAAACGTGGTGTTGATTTTACGTGAGTCCGATACCGAACAAGTATCTTGGCCTTGTTTCCAAGAAGCGAAAGATCTGCTTCTCCAGGAACAGGCTCATTTCTGCAAAGCAGAGGTATATCCGACTCATTTGTGCGGTACGTTTGCCATTCCTCGCAAGGAAGCGCCCTTGGAGAGCGTGCGTTTTTCCTATGTAATTCAAGGAAAAGCCGTTCTGTTTTTGGATGATTCCGAAACCGTGTCCCGTATTGTTAGCAAGATCGCTCAAAACAAGACATGGAAAAAGCCATCCGGAGGACATTTTTTCTATTCTTTTCTGGAAAGCTTATTGGAACAGGATCTGCGGTATTTGGAGAGACTGCAGGAACGAATCGAAAAGATGGAAGACAACGTACTGAACGGAACACTAACCGATTTCAATGCCAAACTCGTACGGTACCGAAAAGAGATTCTGGTATTTTATCGATATTATTCTCAATTGACCGAGTTGGGACAGGAATTGCAGGAGAATGAAAACGGTTTCTTTGAAAAAGAGATTCTCTCCTTATTTAAGTTGTTTACGGACCGGGTTGCCCGCTTATTGGGGGAGACCAGAATGCTGAGAGAGTATGCCATGCAGGTACGGGAAGTGTATCAGGCACAGATTGCTATTCGACAGAACAAGGTTATGAAAGTCTTAACTGTGGTCACCGCTGTTTTTTCGCCGCTGTCGTTGATTGCCGCCTGGTATGGCATGAATTTTGTTCATATGCCGGAATTAAAATGGCAATATGGGTATCCTATGGTTATCGGAGCAAGCGCTCTTGTGGCGTTGGTCTGTATCTGGGTATTCAAAAAGAAGAAATATTGGTAGAGGGAAAGAACACCTTTCTGGCGCTGCCGGAGCTGTAACACCGGAGCCTTGATTTTCTGGAGTATACTGGGACTGGAATCGGAGGATCCCATATGGCTTTTCAAAAGAAAAAACAACACTTGATATTTTTGAGTGCGAGCAGTCTGGCGTTTGCGGTATTTGTCAGCATAGTATTCTTTTTTCATCGGCCGGACACCTGGGCCGAGGCGGCCGATCTGACGGACGCGGCGGTTTATACGTTGTCGGATGGGCAAAAAGCATCCAAGCTGAAAGATCGGAACTACAACACCAGTCTGACGTTTTCCCAAGGCGCCACGATTACCATAGAAAGTGAAACGGAACTCTATGGAATCTATATTATTTGGAACCGAATCCCCGGTATGTGGAAGCTTTCCGGCGGAGAACGAAGCTTCACTTGCGGGCAGCATGATTTTCTACACGAATATGTTGACTTGTCTTCTCTGTTGAGCGCTCCGGCGCGTTCCGTTACCATTTCCCTTCCCCGGGATGAGATGACAATCAGCGACATTTATGTGTTTGCCGAGGGAGAACTGCCCGACTGGGTACAGGTTTGGAACCCGCCCTGTGAGAAAGCGGATATCCTGCTGTTTTCTACCCATTCGGATGACGAACACTTGTTTTTTGCCGGAATCCTGCCATATTATGCAGGGGAATTGGGCCGGAACGTTCAGGTGGTATATTTTACTCATCATTGGAACACCTATGACCGTCCGCACGAGCAGCTCAACGGCCTTTGGACAGTTGGCGTTACTTCCTATCCGGTTATCAGTCCGTTTTTGGATCAGTTTTCGAAGGAGCTGGAACATGCACGCGGATTGTATGAGGAACAGGAGATGCTGGCTTTTCAGGTGGAGATGCTGCGGCGCTTTCAGCCGCTGGTGGTAATTGGACACGATATCGATGGCGAATATGGCCATGGAGTCCATATGCTCAATACGTTTTTGCTGCAGAAAGCGGTAACGCTCAGCGGTGACAAGGAACAATTTGCGGAATCGGCGGAGCGGTACGGCGTATGGGACGTTCCTAAGACGTATCTGCATCTTTGGAAAGAAAATCCGATTGTCATGGATTGGGATGTGCCGTTAGACCGTTTTGGCGGCAAAACGGCTTATCAAATGTCCTGTGAAGGATTCGCTTGTCACGTATCACAGCAGTTTTCTAACTTTGTAAATTGGCTGAGAGGCCCTGGAATTGAGAAAGCATCCGATATCAAACAGTATAGCTGCTGTGAGTTCGGTTTGTACCGAACGACGGTAGGGTTGGATACAGGTAAAAATGATTTTCTGGAGCATGTGACGCCGTGGCCGGCCCCGACAGAAGAAACGGCTGGTCCGGAACAGGTGACTCCCACGCCGCATTCGGTTGTGGGATCACCGGAAGCCAGCCATTCTGCGGGAACGGAGCCCCCCGCTTCGGCTAATGATTTTTTTGTGATTTGCTGGATCGCGGTTTGCGGCTTTGCGGTTTGCGCCATTGTTCTGCTGCGAATCTTTCGGAATGGAAAGCACTGACACAGCAGAATTTGTTGCATAATTTTGGACGGAATGAACCATAGTAAAGACATCAATCGAAAAGGAAGGTGTGTTGCTATGTTTCGTCATGAAAAAAAACTGTTGCAGGAGATCCGTGTGGATGGACCCAATCCCAATTACGCTGCTATGCTTCAGGAGCAATTGGGTGGCCCTCAGGGGGAATTGAAAGCAGCGCTGCAGTATCTGTCGCAGAGCCTGCGTATTCAGGATCCGGAAATCAAAGATTTGTTTTTGGACATTGCGTCTGAGGAACTGGGGCATATGGAAATGGTTGCTACCGCTGTGAACATGCTGAATGGAAACCATCCGAACGCGGCGCAGGCTACTGTCGGGACGGTTGAGGCCCATGTGTTATCCGGTTTGACGCCCATGCTGACCAATGCTTCGGGGTATTTGTGGACTGCTGCCTATGTGAATGAAACCGGTGATTTGGCGGCGGACCTTCTTTCCGATATTGCCTCGGAACAGAGAGCCAAAGTAGTTTATCAATATCTATACCGGCAGATCAACGATACGGGTGTGAGGGAAATGATTGATTTTCTGCTGAACCGAGAAGAGGCGCACAATACCATGTTCCGGGAAGCATTCAACCGTATTCAGGATTCCGGTTCTCAGCAAAACTGGGGTGTCACACAGGATTCCCGCATTTATTTTGATTTGTCCAGACCGGGAGGTCAGTCTTTTGATCCTGCCAAATCGCAGCCGCCCAGTTTCCAAGGAGTCAATTAACTGAAGCGGTATCAAGGGACTGCCTCAAACGAATCCAAAGCTATTTTTGAGACAGTCCTTTTTCATTTATTGGATGAGGTGACTTATTATGGAATCCATTTGGATGCAAGATACCGAGATCCGGCCTAGGACCTGTCTGCCCGGAGATATCCGGGCGGAAGTCGCCGTGATTGGGGCCGGAATGGCTGGCGTTTTGACTGCCTATTTCCTACAGCAGCATGGCTTTGAGGTCGTCCTGTTGGATGCGGGCCGGATCGGCAGCGGTCAAACTCAAAAAACCACAGCTAAGATTACATCTCAGCATGGTTTGTGTTATGCCAGGCTGCTCCAATCTTTTGGAGCAGAAAAAGCAAAAGAATACGCAGACGCCAATCAGAACGCGATTGAGGAGTTTGTCCGGCTAATCGAGGAACAAGCCATTGATTGTCAGCTCGAACGTTTGCCGGCTTATCTGTATTCCACAAAAGAAACAGGCCGATTGGAGGAAGAAGCTGCGGCAGTCAGAAAACTGGGTTTGGAGGCGGAACTCACTACAAAAACGACGCTGCCATTTCCCGTCCGGGCAGCCTTGCGTTTTCCCAATCAGGCACAATTTCATCCTCTTCGTTTTTTGGATCGGCTGGCATCCGGCTTAACCGTTTATGAGAATACCAGGGTCACGGAGCTGGAAGAGGGAAGGGTTAGGACGGACAGGGGAACGGTATTGGCAAGGCAGATCGTGGTAACCGCACATTATCCCTTCCTGAACCGGCCTGGTTATTATTTTATGAGGATGCACCAGGAACGGTCGTATGTGATGGCTCTGCGCCATGCCGCAACGCTGGACGGTATGTACTATGGCATCGAGCCGGGTGAATTATCATTTCGTACCGCCGGCGAATATTTGCTTTTGAGCGGCGGAGCCCACCGAACAGGAGAAAACTCCGGCGGAGGAAAATATGCTTCTTTGTGGGAAGCCGCACGCCGATATTATCCGGCTTGTGAAGAAGCTGCGCACTGGTCTGCCCAGGATTGTATTACATTGGATCAAGTCCCTTATATTGGCCCGTATTCTTCGAAGTTCGATCGTGTTTTTGTTGCGACGGGATTTGGAAAGTGGGGGATGAGCACCTCCATGGCCGCTGCTAAGATCATAACCGGCTGGATTGCAGAGGGGAACGATTCGTACGCTTTGTTTCATCCCCAACGGTTCCGGCTTTCTGCTGCCGCAGAGTCGTTGGTGGAGGAGACGATTCAATCTGCCAAGGGTTTGTCGCAGGAGCGATTCGTTTTGCCAAAGTGTACGGCGGATGAATTGCCCAATGGACACGGTGGAATTGTGGAACAGGATGGTAAAAAATACGGTGTTTACAAGGACGAGCAAGGACGAGTTTTCCTGGTTCAAACCAAGTGTCCTCATTTAGGCTGTCAGTTGGAATGGAATCCGGATGAGCGAAGCTGGGATTGCCCATGCCACGGATCCCGTTTTGACTATCAGGGAAATTTACTTGATGGACCTGCACAGACGCCTCTGCATACCAAGTAATCTATTAAACGTTTATTCTGTGCCTATTGTCAGTTTTGTTGCCGTGCGGCAGTCTATGTGAAGGGTTTCCAGCAAGGAACAGACCTTGTCAACTAAGCAGACCAGTATCGCTTCCCTGCACCTTGGAACTTGCAGAAAGGTAAGGGGCCACATATGAGAAAGAATGATGTTTTCTTCAATACGATCCAGCGTGCAGAGACCGCTGGCGTTTTGCAGAGCTCGTTGAGGATGGTAAAAACCATGCAAGCGGTGCCAGGATTCTTTTGCATGCCAGTCATATAAGAACAAATCGTGAAATAACGCGCCCCGAATCAGACTGCTGACTTGACAGCGCAAAGAGAGCCGCCGGCACAGCCAAAAGCTGTAATAGGCCACTGAGAGCATGTGGTCATATGTGCTCACGCTGCCATGCTGCAAAAAACGACGGCTTTCCTGAACAAGAGAGGACGCCAAGGGGCCCGCGGCGATGGATAAAAAAAGGACGCGTTCTTCTTCCTTGAGTTGGAACACAGCCATTTCCTCCTGATCGTTTCACTCTCCTTAAGATATGTTCACACATTTCCCAAGGTACGTTTATTTTATACGTTTTTACATCACAAAGCAAGCCCGCTGTCTGGTGATACGGAAACCGTGTCACAGAGCAGATCCGATCAATAGCATTGAGAAATGATTGCTTCAGGAAGGCAGTTATCGAACCAGACCGGATATGAAAATTGAAAATGGTATCCTTTTCTATTCAAGGTGGAAATGGGGGAAAACAAGATTCTTTTTTGGCTTCGCTTATGATTCCATGGTATTGTTTTTTACAGGATGGAAATAACTATTGATACGACTATAGTTTTTCAATAGGTGGTCAAACATGTTATCAGAAAACAAAAGTACCAATCGGCTGGGAAAGGAAAAATCACCCTATTTGCTGCAGCACGCAGCCAATCCGGTGGATTGGTTTCCCTGGGGGGAAGAAGCGTTTGCAAGGGCAAAAGAAGAAAATAAACCGGTGTTCTTATCCATTGGATATAGTACCTGTCATTGGTGCCATGTAATGGAACAAGAGTCCTTTGAAAATCAGGAAGTGGCATTCTGGCTGAACCGGTACTTTGTGGCGGTGAAGGTGGATCGGGAAGAACGGCCGGATATTGATTCGGTCTATATGACCGTTTGCCAAGCGCTTGCCGGGCAGGGAGGCTGGCCCTTAACGATCCTGATGACAGCAGATCGGAAGCCTTTTTACGCGGCTACGTATCTGCCAAAAGCTTCACGCTACGGCGCGGTAGGACTACTGGAGCTGCTTCCTCAGATTGTAAGGCTTTGGAGGGAGAATCCGGCGTCCTTGCTGGAACAGGGAGAGAAGGTAACACGCTATGTGCGTGGCTTGGCGCGATCGGAGTCTGTTTCTTCGGATTACCTGGCTCCAGCAACACTGGAAATTGCATTTCGGCAATTTTGCCATCGGTTTGATAACCGATATGGCGGATTTGGAGATGCTCCTAAATTTCCGTCTCCTCATACTCTGCTGTTTTTGCTGCGCTATTCCGTGACGGCAAACAAAGACCTAGGGAGAAACATGGCGGAAAAAACGTTGATGCAGATGTACCGAGGCGGCCTGTTTGATCATGTGGGAGGGGGCTTTTCCCGGTATTCCACCGATCAACGCTGGCTGGTGCCTCATTTTGAAAAAATGCTGTATGATAATGCCCTATTAGCTTATGCGTATTTGGAAGCTTTCCAGTTGACCAAACGGGAGCTGTACCGAACGGTTGCCAAACGGACGTTAGATTATATACTGGAGGAATTAACTGATCCGGAAGGCGGCTTCTATTGTAGTCAGGATGCGGACAGCGAAGGCGTAGAGGGAAGATATTATGTGTTTCATCCGGAGGAATTGCATGACCTACTGGGTGAAGAGGATGGCGGTCGTTTTTGTCAATGGTTCGGTATCTTGCCGGAAGGTAATTTTGAAGGAAACAGCATTCCGAATTTACTGAACAATGACCGTTACGAGGAAAATCCTCCGGATATTGGGATGCTTTGCTCTCGTGTTGCTTCCTACCGGCAAAAACGGTGCGCTCTTCGGAAGGATGATAAAATTCTTACTTCCTGGAACGGGTTGGCTATTGCTGCGTTTGCCAAAGCTTTTGCGGTATTGGGTGAAGAACGGTATTTGTATGCGGCCCAAAAGGGCGAGACATTTTTGTGGAATCATCTGGCACGAGACAGCGGAAGATGGTTTGTCCGGTATCGGGATGGGGAAGCGGCGGGAGAAGGAACATTAGACGACTATGCTTTCCTCTCGTGGGCGTTCATCGAACTTTATCAGACTACCTTTGACGTGGGATATTTGAAGAAGACCATCCGGAATCTGGAGATGATGCTGTCACAGTTCTGGGACGAACGGTCCGGCGGCTTCTTCCTGACCGGTAAAGAAGAGGATGCGCTATTGTTTCGCCCAAAGGAATATTACGATGGCGCACTGCCATCCGGCAATGCCGTAGCGGCCTGGGCGTTGGTATGGCTGGCGAACATTACCGGGGAAGGAAAATGGCAGAAATGGCAGGAGCAGCAAATTGCCGCTATTTCCCGTGAAGCAAAGCAGTACCCAGCGGGATTTTGCTTTTTTTTGCTGGCGTCCATCCCTGTTCTGTATCCGGCAAATGAACTGATTTGTCTGCTCCCGTCTTCGGCCGACATTCCGCTGCTGCTCCGGCGGCTCCGGGAACGATATGTGTTTCGTACGGTTGTTTTGGTAAAAACAAAGGAAAACAGCCAGGAACTGGAGACTCTATGTCCTTCCTTAATTTCCTATGGACTACCGGCTCAAAAACCGGTTTACTTCCTTTGCAGCGGTAAATCCTGTTATCCGCCAATGGAAGAATGGGACAAGCTAATCCTACAGTGGGAAGAAAATCCGGGCTGATTGCACAAATATCTGTTGTAGTTTCCCTTCCGATCTGGTACAATGAATTTGTTGAAAGACATTTATAATATGCTTTGTTGGGACAAAAAATATGTTCCTAGTACTGCCGCAGGCGGTAACGGCATATCTTGTCAGAAGATTGTTCCATGATTTTCATCGGCGGAAAGCCCGGGGAGGGGAAGACGATGCATTATTTGATCTGGTTTGCTGCGATACTGGTCTTTTTGATCGTAGAAGCCGCTACCACCCAGTTGGTTACCATCTGGTTTGCGCTGGGCGCGTTATGCGCTTTTTTTGTGTCTTTGGCCGGTGCCTTGGAATGGATTCAGTGGACTGTTTTTCTCGGGGTGTCGATTTTGTCGCTTTTGGCGACACGCCCGCTCGTGAAAAAGTTTATGAACAAAAAAATTCAGCCTACCAACGCCGATCGTTGTATTGGCCAAGATGCCGTTGTCACAGAGGCTATCGATAACGTTTCGGGGAAAGGTCTTGCAATGATCAAAGGCGCCGTTTGGTCTGCCCGTTCAAAGGATGGCAGTCACATTGAAACAGGAGTGATCGTCCGGGTTGAAGAAATCCAGGGCGTGAAATTGATTGTTACCAAAAAAGAAAATGCGGAAGGAGAGGAGTAAAAATGGGGTTAGTCGGTTATATTTTAGTCGGCGTAGTGGTCGTGATTTTGATTGTTGTGATTGCCAATATCAAAATTGTACCACAGTCGAAAGCCTATGTTGTGGAGCGGCTTGGCGCGTATAAGTCTACCTGGCAGACCGGATTCCATATTAAAAAACCTTTTATTGAACGAATTGCGAAGATTGTTTCATTAAAGGAGCAAGTTGTGGATTTCCCACCTCAGCCGGTGATTACCAAAGACAATGTAACGATGCAGATCGACACAGTAGTTTTCTTTCAGATCACCGATCCGAAATTGTATACTTATGGGGTAGAAAAACCCATTTCAGCTATTGAAAATCTGTCGGCAACCACGCTGCGGAACATCATTGGCGAGATGGAGCTGGATCATACCTTGACCTCAAGAGATGTGATCAATTCCAAAATTCGGGTTATTCTGGATGAGGCCACAGATCCTTGGGGAATCAAGGTGAATCGGGTGGAATTGAAAAATATTATGCCGCCGTCGGAAATCCAGGACGCCATGGAGAAGCAGATGAAAGCAGAACGGCAGCGCCGGGAAGAGATTTTACGGGCGGAAGGTGAGAAAGCTAGTAAAATTTTAGTAGCGGAAGGGCAAAAAGAAAGTCAGATTCTAGCGGCGGAAGGCGAGAAACAAGCGGCGATCCTGCGGGCAGAAGCCCAAAAGGAGGCTACCATCCGGGAAGCGGAAGGCGAGGCGGAAGCGATTCTGGCTGTTCAAAGGGCTCAGGCGGAAGCGATTCGGCTGATCAACGAGGCTGCTCCGGGAAATGGTTTTCTTACCATGAAAAGCTTGGAAGCCTTTGAAAAGGCGGCGGATGGCAAGGCTACCAAGCTGATCATTCCCAGCGAACTACAGTCCATTGCTGGCTTGGTAAGCAGCATCAAAGAGATTGCCTCAGGTGAGTCCAAGACAGAATGATATCCGATAGAAGACTGGTATCCGATTGAAAAGAAAGAAGCATACCGATTTTGCAGCCGGTATGCTTTTTACATGGCGCAGCACCACAGCGCTTGCGTTCTTGTTGGAAGTATGATAAGCTTGATCGAAAAATCTGATAGGAAGAAGGGAGCTTGTATTCTATGCTGACAAGAACATTCCACGGACTTTGTTTTCCCATATTAGGTCTGGGAGCAATGCGCCTTCCTACCTGTGGTCCGGATACCAGTAAGATCGATGACGGTAAAGCGCAGGATATCATTGACTACGCTTATGAAAATGGAATTCGCTATTTTGATACCGCTTATATGTATCATGATGGCGATTCTGAGCGATTTCTGGGAGAGGCACTGCGGAAATACGATCGGAGTACGCTGCTGATTGCCAGTAAAATGCCGATTTGGATGGCAGATACGCCACAGGATATGGAACGGATTTTTTCAGAGCAATTGGATCGTCTGCAAACGGAGTATATCGATTTTTACCTGTTCCATTCACTAAACCGGGAGAATTTTGACAAATGCGTCCGGTTTGGCCTGTATGACTTCTTGATGGAGAAGAAGAGACAGGGCAAGATTCGTTACCTCGGTTTTTCCTTTCATGATAAGCCGGCGATGCTGGAAGAAATTTGTCAGACGTATTCATGGGATTTTGCTCAACTGCAGTTAAATTATCTGGACTGGACGATGCAGGATGCCAAAACACAATATGATATTTTGGAACGGTATCATTTGCCCTGCGTTGTGATGGAACCGGTCCGCGGCGGCATGCTAGCGAATTTGTGGGAGGAGGCCAATTCGCTGTTTCTTCAGGAAGAACCGGAACGAAGCGTGGCATCCTGGGCCATCCGGTTTGCTGCAAACCTTCCTAATGTGATGATGGTGTTAAGCGGCATGTCCAATCTGGAGCAGCTGCAAGACAACATTCAGACGCTTACCGGTTTCACGTCGTTAACGGAGCGGGAACGGAATGTTATAGAACATGCCGTGGCATTGTTTCAAAAGAATCACACTATTCCTTGTACCGGCTGCCGGTACTGTATGGAATGTCCGCAAGGGGTGGAAATTCCCAAGTTGTTCCGTCTCTATAACGACTATGCGTTTCATCATAATCTTGATGCGTTTCGGCGTCAATATTCCGACTTACCGGAACAGGAACGAGCGGAGCGCTGCGTGAGCTGTCAGCTATGTGCTTCCCATTGCCCGCAAGCGATTGCGATTCCGGAACAGCTGACGAAAATCCGGGATCTGCTGCGAGAATGATTTGCCCGGCGAGTCAATCGAAGTAGCCGCTTATTACGAGAGATAGAAGAATGGCAAGCACTTGTTTCCGCTTGCCATTTTGCAATTTGCTTTCATTTAGGAGAATGACTCTGGTTTGCCGGTCCGTCAGACAAGGGCAGCTGATGCTGCTGTCGAGAATCAGAGAAATATGGTATTGCCGCAGCAAGTTCTTCAACCGTTCCATTTCGTCTTCCTCGTTTTGCGTATTGTCTTCCGATATATCATTCATAGTTTCACCCCGCATAATAACGATAAATTTTGCTTTAAACTGTTTTTGTTGCTAAAATGTTCTGAAAATGAAAAACATGCATTCGCTATAGCAACTGAAATATTTGTTATAATTTCGAACAATGGATGCGAGAATTGTTCTAATAAAAATATCTTACAATATTTTTTGTTACTCGTCAATAACTATTTATTTTATCGTAATATGAGATTCTATTTTTTGATATATCGCAATCGAAATTCGTAAAATGTTTTTTTAAACAAGAGAATCAATGAAAAAAGTGTTTTTGGGCACATTTTAAATGATTTCCTAATTTTTTTGGAAATAATAAGGGGAAAAAATTTTTTGGAAATATTTTAGGAAATAATTGACCAATCCTGAGAAATAATTTAACATAAGACCAGAGTGATCCCCCATCACTCTATAGGTCGCCATTCCCCCCAATTATGGCGGCCTTTTCTTTTTTCTGTTTTCCATGGAACTTCTGTTCCGTTCCGCTTGCCGCCGTCCGGTCCCGCTAGAGGAGGCACTGTTTTATCCCATAGATCGTTTGGTCCGGACGGAGACAATAGGAAAAGACTGATTCCAGCCAGAAGGATTCCCTGCGTGATGGCACCGTAAGTATTTTGCAGTATCTGCTGAACCTCACCAAAGTCGTGTGTTCCATAGAAGTAAAGGCCGGTCAACAGGATGGCGGTCAATTCTATAAAAAGCGGCCGGTTTCGGGAGATTTTGCGATACCGGCTGGTAGCCAGGCTGATCAGGTAAAGAACAGGGATTAAAATAAGTAATTCTGGTTGGATCCATTCGTATAGCTCCATGATGATGTCCTTTCTGAGTCTTTTTCCTTTGTAGCATTCTCATTTATTGTTAACGTTTCTTAACAACTGGAGTATAGCATCCTTTTTTCTTCCTGTCAACATCCGGAATATTTTTCCAATATAAAAACTGTAGGTTTGTCAAACATAAGTTACCAAGAGGAGAGGAAAACACGGAGAGAAGTCCGGCGGAGAGGACGCATGGGAAAATAAATCATTGTATTTCCTAATTATACACGTTGAGCTGACTCTGGAAATCCGCCCAAGAGAAGAATGTATGCTCCGCGTAACCTTACTCCATGTCTTTGCGATGGGAACGCCCGTGATGGAGGTGCTGACGGTTGCTGTCGTCTTTGCGGCAAGCAGCGGAAACGGTTTGTTTCTGAGCAAACCAAATAAGGGGCTACTGAAATCGTGCTTCTTGTGAGAGCTATGCACCGTGGAGGTTCTTTCTATATTGGATGTTTGTCTAGCAAGGAAAAGATAACACAAGGAAACGGACTCCATTATTTTTCGGGTTCTGTGTAATAAATATAGTGTAATCGTAAAAATATTTGACACTTTTTGAGAATATTGTCTTGATTCTACTGCTATAGTATGTTATTATTTGTATAATAGTATTAAGGATGACTAACTATAAAGAGTCAAGAGAGAGAAGAAAACAGTTTTGGCATAATAATTAATATGTACAAATGATTTTTCTTTTAACTGAGAGAAATAAGAAATTCTTCCGTCTAATAAGCGAATGGTTCTGATAACTTTTCAGAATTAAGATAAGGAGCAATTCAATGGATAACGGTGCAAGTAGCTACCGCCGTTTTCTTGAAGGTGATGCGAATGGCGTTGTTGAGATAATTATGGATTACAAAGACGGATTCATTCTTTACCTAAACAGTATTGTAAAGAATATCTATACTGCTGAAGAGTTAGCCGAAGAAACATTCGTTAAGCTCGTGGTAAAAAAGCCGAGATTTTCTGAGAGAAGCTCTTTTAGGACGTGGCTTTATGCTATAGGACGAAATATAGCACTTGATTTTTTAAGGTCAAAATCTAAAAAGTTTGAAACTCACATAGAAAATTATCAGAATATGGCGAGAGAAGAGGATGACTTAGAAAAATCTTATCTACGGGAAGAACGAAAAATAATCGTGCATAAGGCTTTGGCAACGCTGAAACCAGAATACCGTCAAGTGCTTTATCTGACATATTTAGAAGGATTTGACAACAAACAAGCCGCAGCGGTAATGAAAAAGAACAGCCGTCAAATTGAAAACCTTATTTATCGAGCAAAAAAGGCGCTGAGATCAGAGCTGATTAGGGAGGGCTTGAGTTATGAAGAATTATAAGGAAATGGCCGAACGTGTCTTTCAACGCAGTGATTTCATTATTGAAAAAAAATTAAAAAGGAGGAGTATCATGCGGACAATTACCTCAATTGTATCCTGCTTTGTATTTTTTATACTGATCGGTTCCGTAGTTTTAATCGGTATATCAAATCACAAATCCCATATCCCCTCTTACGATGTTACCAATACCGTACCCCATCACCCCGATCAAGAGCAGTCCAACGGTGCTGCTGTGCTGCTCCCAAACAATCTTGGAATCGTTTGGGCTGATGATGCAATGATAGAGGATTTAGCATTCATCGAATGGCACGGAAAAACAATTGGAAGCTCGCTTTACGAGGCATTTATAAAAAAAGAGGAGGACTGTGTTTTTGCGATCAGAGCGCAGGTTAACGGTTATGATGGCCAATATTTATACAAGGGAATAACATTGGCCGAATATAATGCTGCCGCGGAAGAAGAAAAGCAGCTTCCCGATAAACTTGGGCAGTTGCTTAAAGAAGGCGAGGCATTAAAATACGGCGAAGCTTTGTATAAAATCGGCACAGCTGAAGGGCTGAAATGGAATCAAGAAAGTTATGAAGACAGAATCGCATATTATGGAAGCAAACTGCTGTCAAAATATATCGTAGATGGGGTATTCCTGCGGGAAAGACTTGAGGCCGATTTAGCATCTCCGATTTCCGATGCAGCGCAGATGGCCTATAAAGAGGCGTATACAGCATATATGGACGAAATATATAAGACGGCGCAAAAACAGTTGACCGAGCAAAATATTTTTAACGAGCGCAAAAGCATAAAAAACGAGTATAAAACCAACAACGATTTAGATTACCTGGTTATTTATGCATCCGAAGATGAGTTTTCTGTTCTTAATTTTGAGAATATATCAAGCTTCGTATTCACCTTTGCAAGTAAAACCCACTGCGAAGAAACGCTTCCGTTTTTTCCGTCGGATGATATGCTTGGATAAGTAGCCATACGTTATATCGCCAAAATACGTGAACTTGAAAACAAATTGTGTGAAAGGCGGTTTGTCGTTATGTATAAGAAAATTCTAAGCTTCCTCTTGGCTTTGTCATTATGCGTTTCTATGAGCGTTTTTCAAATAAATAGCGTTTCGGTGGGAACTGTTTCACAGGAAAACAAAATTACCCAAGAACTGCAAAAATGTTTGAGCCAAACGCGTGGAGATAGTCTGATACCAGTCTATATTTGGATAGATGACATCCACTATGAGAATATCGAAAGCCAGATATTACAAAAGACAGGCTTCTCTGAGCTAAGCCTTTTACAAAAGTCGAGCGAAGTGCTTAAACAAATCGACACTAATAGTATTTCAAATATCAAAGAATCTGTTTATAATGGAAATTATAATATTGAGAATTGGAATGAGTGGTCAGAACTCCTGGAAAATACTCAAGAGGCTCGTAAGGCGTTATCCAAAACGTTGAAGTGTATATTACTACAAAACGTAAATTGTCACGAGAAACATATAACACAAAAAATAAAAAATTTATATCTGACAACTTGAAAAACGCAGAGATATTATATCAAAGTCAATATGCTCCTATGGTTATCTGTAAATTAACGAAGTCGGACATAATAAGACTGAGTAAAATTGAACAAGTTGCAACACTATCATTGTATACAGACTACGAGGTTGAAGATTTAGGAAACCTAAACATCAGTTTACCTGCCATAAGTGCTGATATTACAAAAAATCAAGGATTCATGGGTGCCTCTGTCAAGATTGGGCAGATCGAAACAGGACGTCCAAAGACAAATGTTAGCGCTTTGAGCGGAAAAAATATTACACGACGAGGAACAACGACTACAGATCATGCGTCGCTGGTTGCTTCAATTATGATTGGTAAAAATGGAGTGGCTCCAGGCGCTACACTTTATTCAACCTCAGCGTATTATAATTCGTCAACCAATTCCGATAATTCATATTATAGCACTGCTATTGAATATGAGAATATCGAATGGTTAGTTTCACAGGGAGTAACGATAATAAACAGAAGCTTTGGCGGTAGTACAGACGGTATTTACGACGATTTTAGCAAGTGGGTAGATCATATTGTAAACCAGCATAATGTCACATTCATCCAGGCTGCAGGGAACGGCGGGCCTAACGGGTCTGTGTCCTTACAATCGTACAATGCGATTGTTGTCGGTGGAATTAACGATATGGGAACTTTATCGAAAACCGATGATACATATTATTCCAGCACTAGTTATTTATCAAGCGGAAATAACAAACCTGATGTTGTAGCTCCTGCTGTGGGTTTTTCTATACCGGAAGCATATGGAGGATCATCTGTAAACGGAACAAGTTTTGCTGCACCACATGTTACAGGTATGGTTGCTCAAATGATGTGTACAGCTACTTCATTAAAGCTTAGGCCTGATGCAATAAAAGCAGCCGTTATGGCTTCCTGTGACCGTAAAACAGTTCCGGGCGTATCATTAGCGATTTTAACAAATCAGGAAGGGGCCGGTGTAGTAAATGCACTCAATGCAGTGAATTCAATAGCACGACTCGATTTGCAGCAAACTTATTATACAACTACGGCAAGTACTTTTACATACAGTTTTTATCCCCTTTCTACTGGTATAAAAACAATAGTTATATCTTGGCTGAGGAATGTAACAGGTTCGGGAACTAGCCACTCAACGATTTCAACGCCGAATCTGACGGATTTTGATTTGTATGTTTATGATAGTGATGGTAATTATATTGCCAGCTCAGCATCTATTGTCAACAATGTGGAATTCGTAAGATTTAATGCTACTACTACTTCTGCATACACCGTTAGAATAGTTCGCTACACAAACAATTCTACATCGGAACGAATCTCATTGGCTAATCACAGATAGATACCTAATTGCAGTTAATTGCCAATGTCGAATGTAAGTTTGTCAAACATATGTTGCCGAGAGGAGAGGAAAACACGAAGAGAACCCTGGCGGAGAGGCCGCATGGGAAAATAAATTTAGGAATATTTTTCCAATACACAAACTATTGTGTTTTCCGGTTTGCTGATTTATAATATAGATGTGTTTATCTTTACCGGATAAGGAAGGCTGCCATGAAAGTACTGTTTCGGACCAGATTACAACAGGCGCTTGCCATGCGTAACATGAAAGCTTCTGAATTGGCAAGAAGGACTGGCTTAAGTAAAGCGAGTATTAGTCAGTATGTCAATGGCGTCTGTGAGGCGAAGCAAACGGCTCTCTATCATTTGGCCAAAGAATTGGATGTGAATGAGGCATGGTTGATGGGATATGACGTGCCGGCGGACAGGCTGCCGGATCGTATCCGAGAAGCGGACTTTTTTGTTACACTGGAAGATGGAAGAATTTTGACCGATCGAGATTTTGCCGAGTTGATTTTGCATTTACCGGTGGAGGGAAAGTTGGAAGTATGCCGTTTTCTGGAAGAAATGCAGAAAAAATACGAACAGCATGAAGAGTAAGATCCCAGGTTTCCTCTTGTTGCTTGATAGGTTGGTGAAAAAGCGTCAGCGAAGTATGCCGGCGCTTCTTGCGTTTTGATGGTCATATCAGGATTGGTATTCAGCGATCCGGTGATGCTGTCTCCTGCCGTCCCGTCTTCTGTCCTCGATTTTCTGCCGGGAATCGTTTGTCTGCTTTTCCGTACAAGCTTCGTTGTTTTTGGGGAAGCGTTCCGGATTCCTTGTATGCGACGGAACAGAATGGTGTGATAACCTGTTTCTTTCCTCCGTTACCCAATTTTTTGATTTTCTTCGATCATACCAAGCACGTTATCGTAGTAACCTTCTTTCAAAAGCAATAAGCCCTCTAGTTCCTGTACCTCAAGATTCTCCAGTTGAACGGCATGGACGCTGACGACAAATTGCTGCAGATGTTGGAGGCAGAGTTGTTTTTTCTCTAGAGATGCTTCTTTCCGGTATTGTTTGAACCATTCCAGGCTTGCCCCATAAGGAACGATGACAGCGGCCCGATCGTCTTCTGCTTGAAACTCCGATGCCGCGGTTCCCAAAAGATAAGAGAACAACAGAGGACAAGAGCCATGACGTGTTCCGTAGCCGTTTTTCATTTGATTTTGAGTCAGCATGGCATAGATACTATCCGGCAATCCGTCTCCTTGTTCCAGCGGGTAAGACATAGAATTCTGCAGGCCGGTATCCTGATAAAGATACTGGTCATATAGGCGGATGGCCGGGGGCGATAATAAGTTTTCCTGGAATTCCCCAGGATTTTTTTGGTAGCGGTCCAGAAGCAGAGCGGCTTGCTCCTCTCCCCGATGAATGTCCTGGCTTGTATTCGGATGTTCTTCCTGCAGCCGTATGATATAAGCCAAAGAATCATCCGGACTGTTCCTTCCGTGTCGGTTTTGAAGTCCAAAAGACTGAACAATGGCGTGCAGACCGGTAAGCTGGCGAATCACACAATCGAAGCTGCAATTCGCCCCGGTCTCAATCAGCGGCGTGCTGACACAAATAACCGGTGCTTCCTGTTCCAGTTCTTCTTTCAATTTACGAAGGATCTGCAAGCGATGCGCCGGACAGAGATCAGAGCTAAGAAACCGAAGACGGAGGGGATACCGCTCCGCTATTCTGCTCCGCAGATATTCAAACACATGCCTGGCGCGGTCTTTGGTGTTCAACACAATCAAAATACTACGCTTTTGCGGAATCAGCTGCTGCACAAAGTCAACTAATTCGCGGCATCCTTCTCCCTTTTGCCGACAGTCCACCACGCGAACGCGGCGAAATTCTTGAAAGTACCGGTTTACATCCGGAATCATTTCTGGTTCGGGTGACAAAAATGGTCTCCAACCGGCGATTGCCGGATCCGGCGGAACGGCAGAACCGAGTACGACAGTACTGTTGCCACGGTGATAGAGATATTGGACCGCTCCGGTAAAAAGCTTACTGTATTTTACCGGGATGGAAGAGAGATTGTCAATGAGGACAACCGCGTTGGTCAAATGATGCAGACGGCGCAGAGATTGTGTTCCGGCGGCGTAAAAAGTATTTAAGAATTGCTTCAATGTGGTCAGGACAATAGGGGAATCCCAGCGTTGTGTAAGCAGAGAGTATTTTTCTGCCGCCATGTCCCGGAATACGTTGGTGTGGTATTCCAAAGCCGAGTTGCCGCATTGCAAGATATTTCGTATCACCTCTGCTGTTTGTTCCAGTATCGATTGACATGGAAGCACGAAAAGAATCCGTTCCTTTCGCTGCAGTCTGGCGTGCTCCAGGGCAAAACGGAGGGAAGCTAGGGTTTTTCCGCTGCCAGGAGGAATCGTCAACGTGTAAATACCTGTTTCCCTTTGTGCAAATTGTGCGCAGGCATCGGAAATTTCCTGGCGGAGCCGGCAGATGGTTTCTTCAAATGGATGAGATATTTCTTTTTGCAGCAGGTTGTCCAGCTCTTGTTCCAACCGCTGCAGCCATTCTGCCCAAGGAGGCTCCGGCGGGGGATCCGGCAGCTCGTTTGTCGTAAACGAATAGGCATCCTTACGATCCGCGTCAAGGAGGATACTATAGACGTTTTTTAACAGCATCTGCATCTCAAAGGCTTTCTCCTCGTCCGGTGCGGTATTCCGGCAAAATGCTTTCAATTCTTTGCAGGCACGGTAGAATTCTTCCTCTACCCGTACTTCCGGGGTAACAAAAGTAAAAAAACGATCCCAGACTTGCTGCTGCTCCGTCTTATCATAGGGCTCCTTCAGCTGCTCCAGAAGGGGGAGCCGGTAATCCGGCGTAATAAAATCACGCATGCCGTCATGATGATAGCAAAGAATCATGGCCAATAGCTCTGAGGCAAGAGGGGCGTAAGGATGAAATTCTTCGTCTTCATGAAATCGTTCGTAGAGATATGCCGCGCCGGTACGGCTGTGTTCGGGGGGAGGCGCGGAAGGCGGTTCAAAAAACTGTCCCTTTTTCGCTCGTTCCCATTGGCAATGAAGGTAACCTTGGAAGGTATCGGTGTATTTTCCTGCATCGTGCAGCCAGCCGGCTAATCCGCATAGCGAGGGACAGCCAATGATTTGTCCTCGCTGCCTGCATTGTTTTGCCACATTTTTGATGTGCTGCGACAAGGGCTGTCTACGAAGATCGGCGCTGCAAAACCGAGCGATAAATTCCATAATACGACACCAACTTTAAAAAAAATATCCGAACACTTCCTTCTGGAGACACTGCTATAATAACAAACAAAAAACAAATTGTAAACATAAAATACGTGTAAAAATAGGATGTTCTTTGATG